>Ga0315533_1001494_pt1 | contig 17668 bp, 19 predicted proteins | sample SalMarSW160130MG_FD_203081 | JGI IMG/M metagenome (GOLD analysis project Ga0315533, IMG submission 203081) | Salt marsh sediment microbial communities from the Plum Island Ecosystem LTER, Massachusetts, United States - Salt Marsh Sediment SW1601-30 ... | reverse complement strand
ACGGCGACTGTGGGTGCATCCGGTGAAAGGGCTGAAAGTGGATCGAAGACCGCTTCGATCTCTTCATAGTCAATCGTGGCGTGTGCTGCTGCACTGCGGGCACTTGCGCGGTCCTCGGCAGCCAGAAGGGCAATCGGCTCGCCGATGTAGCGGACGATCTCATCGGCGAGCGCCGGTTGGTCGTCGTAGATGACGTGCACCACGTTCTCTCCGGGGACCTCGTTCGCGGTGAGGGTGCAGATGACCGCAGGGTGCTTCGAAACACTTGTAAGATCGAGCTTGCAGATCTTTGCATGAGGGACGGTGCTGCGGATGACTGCGGCATGTAGCATCCCAGGGAAGGCGAGATCATCAACGAACCTCGCCTCACCACGGACCTTATCAAGTGCGTCCGGACGGGGGACGGCTGCGCCGATCATCCCGTTGTTCGCTCTCTCGTTCACCCCTACACTCGGCCTCCCATGGTGAGTGTAAGGATTGCCTTCTGCGTGTGCAAGCGGTTTTCGGCCTGGTCGTAGATCCAAGAGAGCTCGTTGTCACAGACTGAAGACTCGGCCTCATTACCCCGGTCGATCGGCATGCACTGCAGGAGGTACCCAGGAGCGCAGAGCTTCCTCTGCTGCTCGGCGGTGTAGCGCCAATTCCTGTATCTGTTGGCGATCTTTAGCTCTTCCTCTTTCCCGATGTCGTAGCGACGAGCGGTGTACCAGTTGCGCGGAAAGACGACCGTCGCCCCATCGAGCGCCACTTCCATGGCGTGAGCGATCTCGAATGACCCACCGGACTTACTGGCAAGATCCTTGCAAGTCTGCATCACGTTTGGGTCGAGGTCGTACTCAGGCGGGTTGGCGACGACGACGTCCATCCCGTACAAGGACGAGATGAGAGCCGTCCCCTGCACCGAACAGCGACCGCGGATCCACGGGGTGTAGGCCCAGGTGATGACGATCTTCTTTCCCTTGACGTCGCCTAACTTCTCTTTCATCGTGTAGATGTCTGTCAGGGACTGACAGGGGTGGTTGATGTCCGAGGCCATGTTGATGATCGGGACCTCGGCGCACTCGGCGAACTTGCGCATGACCTCATCGCCCTGACTGTAGTAACTGATCTGATCATCGAGAAGGCGGATTCCGATACCGTCGCAGAACCGGGACATCGCCCTGGCCGTATCCTTTACCGTCTCCCCTGCCCCCGGTTTGTCCTCAAGAGACAAGCGCATCGTACTCGGATTGAGGAACTGTGAGTGTCCCCCAAGCTGCGTCATCGCGGTCTCAAACGACATGCGTGTCCGCGTCGACCCAGCAAAGAAGAGCATGGCGAACGTCTTGTACTCGAGATACGGATGGGATTTCCCGCTGTAGTAGAGTCCCTTCATCTGATCGGTGACCTTCATCGCGATGTCATACTCCTCACGCGTCCAGTCAAGTTCGCTGATCAGGTCCCTGTCTTTCAGGTCGTACCAACTCATTTTCGCCTCCTTATTAGTACTCGCTTACCGCAGAGCCCGCAGAGAACGCGGAGAATCAGGAAAATCGGTCACCACTCGGCGAATGCCATCCTTTACAACCTCAACATTAAAGTTGATCAACAGGCCCACCTTACACCCAGAAAGCTTCAGGTAAGAAAGCAATTGAGCCTGATGAATCGGAGCCAGACAGGCTTCATAGGCGGATTCAAGGAGGCCAGGCCTTAGAGCGCGGTGTACCTCAATAGCGGCACCGATGATGCTGTCTGTGATCCGGTCAAGGTTTTCCCGTTCTGTCATCTGTAGCGCCCTCCGTGTTCTCGGCGGTAAATAAATACCCTCATTGCTGAATCGAACTAGGCCATGATCAGGGCCATCATTCCCTTCTGGCCATGTAGGCGGTTTGCCGCCTCTTCAATGATGACCGAATTCGGACCGTCGATCACCTCGTCGGTCACCTCCATATCGCGGTCGGCCGGGAGGCAGTGCATGTAGATGGCGTCTTTTGTCAGGGCCATCTTGTCTTTCGTCGTGATCCAGTCCTTGTTCGCCTCGAAGATAGCCTTCGCCTTCTCCGGATCCATCAACCCACTGCCGTCGGTCGACTGAACAGTCCATGCCTTCGGGTAGACGACATCCGCTCCCTTGAACGACTCGTCCATATCGTGAACGATCTTGAACGCTCCGCCGTTCTTTTTGGCAAGGTCCTTGGTCGCGTTGAGCACATTCGGATCGAGGTCGAGGCCCTCGGGGTGAGCGAGCGTGACGTCCATCCCCATCATCGCTGCAGAGATGATCGCGCTCTGTGGAACGGCAAGCGGTTTCTCCACCGATCCGGAATAGGCCCAGCTCATGACGAACTTCTTCCCCTGCAAGTTGTGCCCGAGCTTCTCCTGCATCGTCATTACGTCGGCGAGGGCCTGACAGGGGTGATACATATCGTCCTCCATGTTGATCACGGGAACACGCGACCACTTGGCAAATTCTCGTACGATGAGGTCCCCTTTCCCGTACTTCCAGCCGGTGTGCTTCCCGTAGATGCGGATGGCAATCCCGTCCCCCATCTCAGCGAGGACGCGAGCAACGTCTGAAATCCGCTCGGTCGAGTATGCCTTCTCCTCCCCTTTGAGCGCCGGGGTGTAGACCGCACCGGGTTGAAGGAAGTGCGCATGACCGCCGAGCTGGGTCATTCCCGCCTCGAACGAGTTCCGCGTACGAAGTGAGGAGTTGTAGAACAGCATATGCAGCGTCCTGTCCTGCAGGATATGGTGAGGCTCGCGTCGGATCTGTTTTAGCTTTAGGTCGTGCGCGGTGTCAAGCATCGCCTCAATCTCATCGCGTGAAAAGTCAAGCCAGGTGAGGAAATCTCGTCCGCGTAAACTGGTGTTAGACATATAAACCTCCTGATATTTTTGGTTTTTTGGGTTCGCTGAGTTCATGGGGTTCGTTGGGTTTGCGGTCTGCATTTACCATTCACCCTTTACCATTCACCCATCACCTAGTTTGTTATGGTTGTTCCTGCTTTGCCTTCTAATGCGTCCACCGCCCGGTCGAGCGAGGTGATGACCGCGCGCTCGCCGCCTGACTCGATGAACCGAATCGCCGCACGCACCTTTGGCTCCATCGACCCCTTGGCGAAGTGCCCCTCTGCGTGGTAGCGCTTTGCCTCTTCGAGGGTGGCGTGCGAAAGCCCTTTCTCCTGCGGTGTCTTGTAGTTCAGCTTCACCTGCTCAACGTCTGTGAGGATGAGGAAGATCTTTGCCTCGACATCCACGGCGAGCCGCTCGCCAGCGAGGTCTTTATCGATCACCGCATCGACTCCGAAAAGACCGCCATCTTCCTTGACGACCGGGATCCCTCCTCCACCGGAGGCGATGACGATCGAGCGCGCCTCGACCAACTGGCGGATCGCCTCCTTCTCGAAGATCTCAATCGGATCCGGCGAAGGCACGACCCGCCGCCAGCCGCGGCCGGCGTCCTCGCGCACGTGGTATCCCTTCTCTCGTTCGAGGATCTTGGCCTGCTCTTCATCGTAGAACGGGCCCACCGGCTTGGTTGGGTTCTGGAATGCCCGATCTTTGCTATCGACAACGACCTGTGTCACCACAGTGGCGATAGGGATATCTCCCTTCCCCTTCTGCGCAAGGAGGTTGTGCAGAGTCTGCTGCATCATGTACCCAATCAGCCCCTGGCTCTGTGCCCCACAGACGTACAGGGGCATCGGGGCGGCGACCTCTTTGCCCGTCTCGTTCTGCAGGAGGATGTTCCCTACCTGCGGCCCGTTCCCGTGCGTGATCACGATCTTGTAGCGCCCTGATTCCACCATCTGCGCGAGCTGCTCACAGGTTGTCTTGACGTTTGCCATCTGTTCATCGAACGTCCCACGCTGCCCAGGCTTTAAGATTGCGTTACCGCCCAGTGCGACCACCGTTACCTTTTTTTCACTGATCATTGGACCACCCTTTCTTTAGTTGCGTGAGCCGAGCTCATCTCTTCTGTTGACGGCTGCGGAATGATACTCGATTCCGTCACCTAAATACTTGCCTCTTTCATCCCGAGCTTTCACTAGCCTTGTAGGAACCGAGCGAAGACGTCCAGCGCCTCATACAGGGACGAAAGCTCCAGGGACTCATCAGTTTGATGGGCTTGGGCGATCGACCCCGGTCCGTAGATCACTACTGGGATCCCCAATTTTGGGATAATGGCAACCGCATCAGTAGAGTAGGGAGCGATCTCTTCCTTGGGGACAGAGCCGGTCACCGCAGCCACTGCGCGAAGGAAGTTTCTCACATACGGGTTGTGAAAATCACTCGCGATCGGCGCTTTGTAGTTTAACACCTTTGAGGAGAACCGCGCACCGGCCTTGGTCGCCGCCTTATTCCCCAGCTTCTGCACAAGGTTTAGGACGCGCGCCTTCTCCTCCTTGAAGATGAGGCGAAAGTCCAGCTTCACCCGCGCCGTATCCGGGACGACATTCACCTGCCACCCGCCATTAAACTGGCCGATGTTGAGCGAGGTGCGACCTCGGCCTTCCTGCTCCTTGAATCCTTCGGCGACCGCGGCAAGCTCTAAGCAGAACGCGGCAGCCGGCAGGATCGTATTGACCCCAAGTTCCGGAACCGCCCCATGCGCTGCCTTCCCCAAAACCCCACCTCGACATACACTCATCTTTTTCGGAAAAAGTCCGACCACCCTTTTCAGAACAGCCCACACAATATACTATTATCCAGTGCCTGTTGCGACATGATTTGTCTCATACACTGTTCTATCTCAACTTCCTTCGATCACTGTTATTGGACTTAGTGCAAACCGCGATGCTTGTTACGTTACCTATAAAATCTAATGATGTACTTTGTACTTGAAAATACAGTGGCAATGGACTTACTCAACATTCACAAAAGCTAGATAATATATTCTTTGTTTTATCATCTCTTTTCATGTATATATGAACATGTTTCCGATTGTAACTAGTCCTATCACAAGGGGCGAATCAGTCTTTAGCTCATGTCATACCCATGGTAAGCTAGTTGCTTACTGAAACCCTACGGAGGTTTCGCTCCGCAGAATGTCGCTCTTCCAAGGCTTTACTCCAGTTGGTCAATAGCAAGATCCAGCATTCAGGGACTACCCAATCCAGGAATTCTTGCCTTTCCCTCTAGTATTTTAAGGAGAGTAGAAACAAGAGCAACAATTACCAAGTAAATAAACGCAGCTAACATAAATACTTCAGTGTACCTAAAGGTCTTAAAACCGATTGCCTTGGCCTCCGCCATTAGCTCAGTGGCGCCTACTGCAAAACCAAGAGATGTCATTTTTAACTCTAGAATTACTTCATTTGACCATTGTGGGATTACTATTCTCAATCCCTGTGGCAAGATAATGTATATAATAGCTTTGAACTTGCTCATGCCTATTGCACGTGCGGCTAACATCTGGCCACCCTTAACCGATTGGATTGCTCCTCTAAAATATTCTGCTTGGTAAGCAGCGGTATTTAGCCCTATAGCAATACTAACACTTAGAACCGGCGTTAACACAATGCCGATATCGGGGAGCCCGAGATAAATGACAAAGATTTGCACAAGCAATGGTGTCCCGCGAAAAAGCTCGATATAAATTGTACATAGAGCGTATATAACTTTGTTACCATATATTCGTCCGAGGGCTAATAATATACCTAAAATTGTGCCACTTGATATACATATGATCCAAATTTTTAAGCCTATTAGTGTGCCGCGTAGTAAATTTGGCAATGAATCTACTACAAACTCAATAAAATTCGCCAATTATATACCTCACTTATCACCCATATAGTTCTGTTATCTTGTGTAGAAATTCCTCGGTGCGCTTGTGTTTTGGTGCTGTAAAAAGTTGACTGGGAGAGCCTTTTTCTATGATTTTGCCTTTTTCAATAAAGATTACCTCCTTGGCTACCGACCTGGAAAAACCCATCTCATGAGAGACCACAAGCATGGTCATTCCGCTCTTCGCTAAATCTATCATTACTTCCAATACCTCACCAATCAACTCTGGATCCAGTGCAGAGGTGGGCTCATCGAAGAGGATCAGTTTAGGGGCCATTGCGAGGGCCCTGGCGATCGAGACTCGCTGTCCCTGTCCTCCGGAGAGCTCCGCGGGGTAGGCATCGGCTTTGTCCTCCAGTCCCACGCGATGTAACTCCTCCATCGCCAACTCCGTTGCCTCCCTTCTTTTCATCTTCTTGACCTTCATCGGACCGATACGAACATTGTCCAGAGCCGTTAAATGCGCGAAGAGATTGAAGTCCTGAAAAACAAACCCGATAGTGGAGCGGATCATGTCAATATTCGTTTTAGGATTGGTTACTTCGGTCCCTTCAAGCCAGATCTTCCCCTTATCCAGCGAGATGAGGCGGTTGATGCATTTAAGCAATGTGCTTTTCCCAGTCCCTGAGGGTCCAATGAGAACCTTTGTCTCTCCTTTTTGCATTACAAAAGAGACACCTCTTAATACCTCTAAATCTCCATAAGATTTATATACATCCTCGATAGCAAGCAAATTCATTTATGTTTATCCTTTCATGTCCCTCTTCTCTCAAATCCAGGTACGCAAAGTCTATCCTCAAGACGATAAAGGATCATGGTGCCTGCCCGAGTCAATATAAGGTAAATCAATGCGCAGAAGCCATAAACAGTTAATGCATTCCCATATGTATATGCAACGATGTAGCTCCCGCGCCTCAGCAGTTCAGACACTCCTACCAGATAAGCGAATGATGTAGCCTTCAAGTCCCCGCAGAATTGGCTTGACCAGGGACCAATCGCAAATCTCATTGCTTGAGGAAGAATAATATACAAGACAGCCTTGATCTTGCTCATACCTAGTGTTTGAGCAGCTAGCATCTGGCCAGACGCAATTGACTGAAACGCTCCCTTGAAGATTTGGGATTGATAGGCCCCAGATCTAAGACCTAGGGCGAGAACTGCTGCAGCAAACGGGGAGAGATCGAGAATACTCGAAAGTCCGTAATAAAACAGAAAAAGTAGAACTATGGCTGGAACTCCTCGAAAGAAAAACTCGATCGCAGCAGCTAATATTGACGAGAATCTGTCACCATATACTTCCAGGATAGCCAGTACTATACCAAAAACGAAACCAAGGCCCAATAAAGCAGCTAGAAGCGTCAACGCTATCCCCGCTCCCTCCAATAGATACGGCAATTCCCCTATCAGGATTTGAAAGATCACATCAGACTCCTCTAAGGAGGGGGCCTCACAGCCCCCGTCCTCCCACACTACTGGACATACTTAACGTACCGCGGTGGTTTCCTCTACTGTTGTAACGCAACATAATCGCTCGCCACGGCTCGTTCGCGGTCCAACGGTGTAGGCCTTTGCGGCTCCTTGTATGTGGCAGATCCGGTTCTGCCTTCTCCGCCTGCGCCGTGGCGCACATCATCCTCCGTCCCCTCAAAGAGGGTCAGTTGGTACAACGTGCCTTGGTCGCTCCGCATCCATCGAGTCCTCCCGTCTGCTTCTTGCAGTAGAAGATTCGCCCTTCGCCATCGCTTCCGTCGGCTAGCATAACCTCTGCTGACTCCTCTGTGCCCTTCTTGCGCTGTTGCCAACGTAGTAGTCCAATTCACCCGGACAGGCACGGAGGCCTCCCAGGGTAAGTCATGTCACCTTCCCTTGGTCCCCGCCGGGTTTACCTGCGCGCGTGTCCGAATGACTATTGGGCCTCCCCGTCCATGCCTGGTTACCCCACCGCGCCGGCCTTGTACCCGATTCCTGTTCGCCTGCCTGTGCGTTGCACGCAGACAGGTCGAGTCCGAGTTTTGCTTTAAGGCTTTCTTCAGATCCCGCCTCGCGACGGGCACCCTTGGGGGACGTAGTAAGACCATCTCCAATTACTACACCCCCGGGCCTAAGCTAGCGGGTCCGGTCATCATGGCTCGCAAAGGACTTTCACCTCCTTGACTGCATGACGTACCTGGTACACAAAAATAGGGGGAGCAAAATGCTCCCCCTGTTCATTTCTTTTGGCCTCACTCCACTTCTTCATCAACACCTGCGATTGGGTGCTGATAGGTCTCGATGCCCTCCGTGAGACGTGCGGGAATAGCAGGTACTGCGATTCCAGAAGGCAAGTACTTGTGGAGTATCTCCGTCCATTTACCCAATTCATAAACCACCATCAACCCATGATTCAGTCTCGGCAACAGATCGTAAGGGTCACCTTGAGTAACTGCCATTGCGTCTGAGGTAGGGTTCTCGATTGTTCCCACTATCTTCACTGAACGTCCTTTGTCCAGGAATTCTGCTGCTGCCAGAATACCCACGATGATTGAATCTGTCCTCCCAGTCTCAAGGTCCTCTACGACCATAACATAACCCTCATATGTCGAAATTGTGACATCAACACCTTTTTCGAGCAGATTTTCCTCCGCCCATAAATGTTGGGTTGAACCGCCTTGTACTCCTATTTTGGCTCCGCAACACAATGCTGTGGCAATGTTAAGGTCGGAATCCTCGAGGACCAAAACCTGGTCTCTTTCCTCGAAAAACGGAATGGTGTAGTCTATTACCTTGTCTCTCTCATGGGTCACACGCAAGCTACTTACAAGTATATCAATCTTTCCAGCAGATAGTGCGGGGATTAGCGATGGCCACGGTAGATCTCTAAACTCTAGCTTAAGCCCTTCAATCTTCGCGATCTCCCGCATTGTATCCACAGTGATTCCCTTATATTCACCTTTTTCCACATAGGCCCATGGCGGGAAAGCTGCTTCTACACCGCATATGTATGTTCTCTCTGGATCAAACTCCGCGAGGCACACACTACTATACAGCATCCCCATCGTCGAGAAAACCAATATGGCTATAATCGCCAAACCTAAGCTCCGACGCCTCATTTTTCCCTCCTTCTAATTTTTAAGCCAAGCAGAAAAGAAACCTTACCCGAAACTACACCTAGTCTACAGAGTTGTTTTTGCCATCTCTCACCCCCCATGATAGTGGCTTTAGAAGCTTTAGCCACGTGTCACGCCCTCCATAATAATACACCACCGGCACTCCGGCACTAACGTCTTGTATACACCTTAAGGTGAACTCTTTTTCGAACCCATCAAGCCCATGTTTCCTGTTACCGTCTTAAGTTCTTCGTTAAGCATTCCCTCGATACTCTTAAGATCAAACCCGGGAATATCAAGCCCTATGCCTAACATTTTGGGTATATTGAGCCCTCTAGCGTTGAACTCCTTTTCTAACTCCAGCATAAGTATCCCTTTACCTTCTGCCACTGGATACTTAGTATCAACTACATTTGGACGACCCTGCCACTGCGAATTGCTCCCTGCATAATGCACACCGCATGAAGGACTTCCATCAATACCAATGATTATAGCTGCGTCTTTATTTGCTAGGTACTGTTCGACTTGGTCAACAACATTGCTGGCTAGCTCCTTACAATATCCTCTATATATCGGAGTGTCATATTGCTCAACAACCTGCCACCAACGCTTTAATCCTCCATATGCCACTTCTGGACAGGGCATCTGAACTATGCCAAAATGCTCTCTTTCCAGGACATGAAACACAGGATTCACAATCCCAGGGTAAAGAGCATCAAGATAGGGTTTCGAGTTTTGGTTCAAAAGACAATGCGACACAATTGCTATTCTTCTTGATCTTTTAGCCAAATTTTCTCCTTTATCGTTGAGATTGTAAGTTCAGTCTGCACACAGTCTACTCATGCCCAACTTTTTCATCTCTGCAGATAAATCTCCCATATCCCCTCTCGCCAACGATCTCACCTTCGTTCATTACTATCTCACCTCGAACAATTGTTGCAATCGGCATCCCTTTGATCTTCCAACCATTGAATACACTCATTCTCTGTTTTGTATAAAGGTTTTCCTCTCTAATCTCACCAGCTCTTTGTAGATCCACTATAACAAAATCTGCATCGGAACCAATTTCTATTGCTCCCTTTCGGGGGTAAATCCCAAAGAGCTTTGCCGGGTTCACTGATGTTACCTCGACTAGTTTCTCCAGTGTTATTCTTTCACTATTTACTTGTGTTAACATAACTGGCAATAGGGTTTCAATACCTGGTGCTCCTGATGCAATGTCGAAAATATTTTCCAGATCAATCCCTTTTTCTTCTCTGGTGTATGGCGCATGATCAGAAACAACGCTACTTATAGTCCCATCATTAATGGCATTCCAACACGCTTCTAAATCACCCGCCGAGCGTAACGGTGGATCATACTTTCCTAAAATACCAATTCGATTAAAATCCTCCGCAGTCATCAATAGATGATGCGGGCATACCTCTGTGGTTACCTGCTGGCCTGACAATTTCGCCTGTCTAACCAACTCTATAGCTTCTTTCGAACTGATGTGCACTATATGGATCCTAGCTCCCGTACCTCTTGCCAGCATGATTGCTCTTGAAACAGCCTCGACTTCAGCAATTGGAGGCCTCGATAATGTATGTGCTCTAGGTCCTTTTACTCCTTCCCTTTTTAGCTTCTTGATCAAATATTTTATGATTCCATCATTCTCTGCGTGAATATTCAAGACTAAACGTGTTTTCCCAACTTGTTTGAACAGTTCGATTAGAGAACCATCGTCAGTTACATTAAAACCCTGTGAGTCTTTCTCACTAGATGCTGGAACCATCATGAAGGTTTTAAATGCTATTGCACCCTGCTTCACAAAATCATCTATTACATCCAGATTAGTTGACCCAACTCCTGCATATAAGCCAAAATCTACAAACGAATTAGCCTTCATGAGCTGAAGCTTTTTTTCAAAAGCCGTTATGGTTGTAACAGGAGGGATAGACTGAGGCATCTCTAGATAGGTCGTAACTCCTCCACTTGCGGCGGCCTTCGACCCAGTGCTGAAGTCTTCCCTCTCTGAACAGCCCATTCCTTCAATGTGCACATGGGTATCTATCACTCCTGGTAATATAAAATTTCGGTGTACATCAAGCTCATCCTTAGCTCTGGGAAGGCTAGAGCGTTCCCCAATAGCCCAGATCTTACCATTTTTGACGCTAATGCTTGCACCCAACACCCCATGTTCTGTCACTACCTGCCCATTCATAATGTTCAAGTCTGCGGAAACTTCTTTACGGGATTCAGAATTCACTGACCCCACCTCTCCTTATAAAATAAACCTCTCCCTTGCTCTTTCTACCTTGGCTTCTTGCATGGCCTTTTTTAGCCCAAAAGTTCGGATCGAACAATTATAATTTCTAGACCTCCGCACCCAAGACTAGGGCGAACAAAGCCATTCGTATCGTAACGCCATTGAGCGGTTGAAGAAAATACCTCTGATAAGGTGTATCATCTACATCCTCTGCGAGTTCGTCAACTCGAGGCAAAGGATTGAGGACGATGACGTCGCTTTTAGCGTCCTTCAATTTCGCAAGTGTAATGCGATATGGTTCCTCCGTAATGTCACGTCTGTTGTGGACTACCGTACAAGAGTAAATAACATCAACATCCTTTATGACGTCGTCCATACTGTCAATTTCCTCGTACTGCAGATTTAGGTTCTTGAACGCATCCTTGTATTTTTTCGGCATTCGCAAGCCCTCAGGTGCAAGGGAATACAGACTTGTATCCTCGAACTTGGCCAGAGCATACGGCAATGAGTGCAAAACCCGCTCTGTAATCATGTCTCCGATCATAAGCACCTTTAGGCCGTCTATCCGCCCTTTGTCCTTTTTGATGGTATAGAGATCAAGCAACGCCTGGGTTGGATGTTCGTTGGTCCCATCGCCTCCGTTAATGACAGGGATTTCTGACCATTTAGCAAACTCCACTGCTGCACCGTTATCCGGATGCCTCATTGCTATTACGTCCGCGTAGCTTTGCACTACTCGAGCCGTATCTGCCAGCGTTTCTTGATAACTATCACCAGCACGGGACTGTTTCGGCTCAGCCCAGCCTATTACGGTACCTCCTAACCTTTGCATTGCGCTTTCGAAGCTAAGACGCGTTCTTGTACTGGGCTGGAAGAAAAGTGACCCCAAGATCTTGCCTTTTAATATAGTGCTCCTCTTTCTCTCCATGACAAGATACTCAAGCTTGTCGGCAGAGGCAAATATACATTCAATGTCTTTCCTGCTTAAATCCAGAATTGACAATACATCCCTGTTTCTAAAACTTGCCACTACTCCTCCAGACGTTAGTCAAAATCATCGTGGGCTTCGCGCCAACCCACCAACTTCTAAAAGTATACACTTTTTTCTGTTCTTGTCAAGATTCTTACGAGAATTACGAATTCCCTTGTCGAAATTGCTGCAATTGGGGTATTAGCGTCTTATAAATGAAGCTACCCGAAGTGGAGGTCCCCGATGACCAAAACGAGCTTCGATGGATTGGCGTGTTACTCAACCCAGGCAGACCGCCCATGCTATCATCCAATACATTGGCTTTAGAACTCATTAACATCACGAACCCTCTTCTACATCAACCTCTTCCATCATCAGCCAATCCGCGAAAGAACCATTTTTTACGTTCATCCGCGATTTCCCGCTCTTTTAACTTTCACGCAACTGATGGTATTCCATAATAGCCTTCTTTAAGGCTTCCTCAGTAACCTTTTCTCCTTTGCGTGGCCCCGAGGGAATTGGAGTTTTGAAACGAACAGGAAGATCATCGTCATAAATCGTGTAGCCCGCTCGTAAGGCTAGTTCTTTTAGAAGACTGTAATTTCTTTCACCAATTTTCAGCATTTCCTCACGGTCAACCTCCTCCCCGGTCAGCGCATACAAAAGGTCTAAGATCCTATCGTAGGGATAGTATTTTCCAACGCACTTGTTCAAAGAGACAAAAGCACACATGATAAGCGAGTTTGTAAATGACATAAGATCTTCGTATTTTTTACATAGTTCAGGCTTTCTATCCCATGAAAGCCAATCAATTTCCCCCTTTACTCCAAGCTGAGGAGTCGGGTCTTTGGCTCCGATGAACATCCCGTCGTCTAATCCTTCCATGTGCGTGGCCCCACGGGGGCTGGTAGCATAACTTATGCCCATTCCCTTTTTTGCCCGTACATCATGCATGGGGACTGCCTGTCCTTTTACGTGAAGAACAAAATCACTTCCCCACTCCCTTTCAAGGGCGCGCATACCTGCGCTTAGAAGGGCTCCTAGCCCTTCTCGGTGGGCAATCTGGTCAATAAGGACAAGGAGAGCGTGAGCATCTCCCCATTTTATCCCTTCCTCCTTTGTTAAGTACCCACGTTCTGTAGCTTCCATGGCCGCAGCAATCGCAACGCCAGCAGCGATAGTATCCAAACCGTAGGAATTGCACTTCTGATTCGCCAGGGCGATCGCCGAGAGATCATCTATAAGGCACATCGATCCGAGTGCTCCTAGGGTCTCATACTCCGGACCTCCGTATGCTTTCAGCACTTGTTCACCAAAGGATTCTGTCTTAACAACTCTTTTGCAAGCAACTGGACACCCCATGCAGGTATCTCTTCGTAAAAGGATGGTTTCCGCAAGGGTTTCACCGGATATCCGATTCGCACTCTCAAACATCCCTTCTTGGTAGTTCTTCGTGGGGAGAATCCCGAGCTCATTAAGCACCGCTATGTTTTCGGCCGTTCCGTATTTTTGGCGACTTTGAGTTGATGGGTCAACCATTAGCCATCTTGCGTAATCTCGACGCAATTGGACGAACCGTCTCTCATCAAACACTTCTTTCTGCTTATCACCAGCGATTACTACTGCTTTAAGTTGCTTCGCACCCATAACGCAACCGAAACCAGGCCTTCCTGCAGCGCGATTTACGTCATTCATGATGCATGCAAACTGGACACCTCTTTCCCCCGCTATGCCGATGGAAGCCACCTTGACATCCCCGTGCCGCCCCTGCAGAATGTGTTCTGTTTCTAGGACATTTTTCCCCCATATATCTGATGCGTCATGGAGTTCAACTGTTCCGGAATGCACGAGTATATAGACAGGATTTTCAGATTTACCACGTATGATCAGTCCATCGTAGCCAGACCGACCAAGTTCATGGGGAAAGAATCCGCCAACAAAAGAGTCACTCACAGCGCGGGTAACAGGAGATACTGCTAGTACAACGTTTCTGCTAGCCCCTGCAACACCTGTACCCTGAAATGGACCCGTTCCAAAGATGAGGGTGTTCTCTTCCCCAAGAGGATCTACTTCCTTGGGTAGTTCCTCTAGCAAGATTCGTGCACCAATTCCTCTTCCTCCTAGATATTTTTGTATCCAGTCTTTGGGTATCGTGTACTCGTTAACAACCCTTGAAGAAAGGTTGATACTACCGTACCGTCCATAAACGCCATAGCACATGGCCAGTTTCCCCCTTCTGGTCCTGTTCAATCAACTACCTGAAATTGCTCCGAACAACCGGCGCTTTCACCAACAGTTTATAAGATATCATCTTTATATAACTGAAATGCCCCTCGTTTACATACATACGCTACCAAGATTCTAAAAACCGAACCGATGTAAACCCAAACAGATTGAAATCAAATGCTGCTGGCATAATTCCTAACCACAGGATTGTCATGATATGTCGGACAACTAACACCTGGCTTTGTCCCGAAGCGATTATCGCAACCCGCGATGACCTTCGACGTTGAACCCCAAGTAAGAAATGCCAACACCCCCAATCACATAACATCGCCACATCCTATATAATAATGTTTTCCAGCTTTGTACCTTAAATTTTATTATCTATAGTTTTCTACGTCTCTTATTGAGTCTGCAAATATCTCTATTCCTTTCTTCGCCAGCTCCTTCGTAAGGACAAGCGGCGGTAAGAATCGTGCAACGTTGAAATAGTGTCCGCCGATCTCAATCAAGAGGCCTCGCTGGTGACACAAAGTCCGCACTCTCTTAGCTAGCTCTGGAGCTGGTTCTTTCGTCGCTTTGTCCTTGACCAACTCTACGCCTAGCATGAGCCCTTTACCGCGCGCTTCTCCCACGATTTTTGAATCTTTTTCAAGCTCTTTAAACATAGAAAGCATCTTCGCACCCAGGTTCAGAGCATACTCGGCCAGCTTATTTTCGACCATGAAATTGAGGGCTGCGGCTCCGGCCGCGCAAGCGACTACATTACTACGAAAGGTACCAATATGCTTGCCCGCAGGCCATGTATCCAGCTTCTCCTTGTACGCGACACAGGAGATCGGGAAGCCCACGCCGCCGAGAGCTTTGCTCATAGTCATGATATCCGGGATGGTGTTAGTATGATCGCAGGCGAACATTTTGCCAGTACGACATAACCCCGCTTGGATCTCGTCGTCGATCATTAAAACTTCATGTTTGTCGCAGATCTCTCGGATCTTGGGGATAAATCCTTCTGGAGGGACGATCGAGCCACCTTCCCCTTGGATCGATTCAACGATGACTGCCGCCGGTTTCCCCACCCCGGAGTGAGGGTCTTCGAGTATATGATCTAGATACTTAGCACAATCGAGATCACAAGTTTCGGGTCTCTTACTGAACGGACAGCGGTAGCAGTAGGCGTATGGGACGAAATGGACTTCAGGCAGTAGCGGAAGGAAGTCCTCCTTAAAGAAGAGACCGCTGGAAAGTGAAAGGGCTCCTGCGGTCATTCCGTGATACGAACCTTCAAAAGCGATCATCGGATACCGCCCCGTATTATATCTGGCGAGCTTTGCCGCTGTTTCCACTGCATCAGAGCCAGTGGGGCCTCCGAAAAAGACCCGGTCCAATCCATCAGGCAAAACCTCGGAAAGGGCTTCTACCAACTTTCTGCGGCTAGGGTTAGGGAAATCGAGGGCATGTGTAAGCTCCGCGAGCTGGTCTCGAGCTGCCTGTATCACCTCTGGGTTGGAATGACCCACCATCATTACCCCAGCTCCGCCGAAGAAATCAATATATATGTTACCATCTACATCTTCTACTGTAGCTCCCTTAGCTCGACGAAGTGCCATTGGCATTCCCTTTGGGTAAGAGACTGCCGAGCCCTCGCGAGAAGACTGGTAATTAAGATAATCCTTCGATCTCGGACCCGGCGGGTTAACTTTGATCAAAGGAGCATTCGTGAAAGACAGATCCTGGAAATCCATTTCTTACCTCCACTTTTTGTAAAGTCTCATGTGATATCCGGCAGTAATATTTGGCGCTTTAGCCATCTTGCTTCTAATCCGAGAATTCTTACTTTCTCCACTAAGAGACGAAGAATAGAGCAAGGACAGTTACAAGAATTAGATAAATATTCAAAACATAATCCAAAATCTTGATACAAGACATTATGTTATCATCTCTATCGCAAGACGTGTAGATACGAGCCCAAACTCTAAGACCACTTTACTAGCAATTTTTGGGTCACGGTTCTCAACTCTTGGGAATGTAATAATTTTAGGCTCACTCATTCTACGCGATCGAGTAGCAACCATCTGATCAGCCTCAAGCGATTACCTTCTTTCATATAGCTGTCCTCTTTAGTGAGCAATAGTTTTCACTCCTTCCGGAGAAATGAGTTCTTCCGGATCTACATGTCGCAAAAAAATTATACCGCGGTTTTTGCTATTTGTCAAATGTTGTTAGACAAAATGCGCGCGAAATGTAAATTGTATTAGCTAAGTTGGGAAGATTGTCGATTATCAGCTACCAAGTTGATAGCTAAAGCAGTTTGGTACTTGATCTCAGAGAGCACTACGCGAGTAACTACCTTATCAACTCCGGGGATTTGCGAGATTCGCTTCATAATGAAATCCTCAAGTTCACTGATATGGCGGACGGCGACTTTGAGTAGGTAGTCAGTCTCTCCCGTTACATGGAAGCACTCGAGGACCTCCGGATACTCCTGTATTTTTAATGCGAACCTCTGTTCCTCCGATTGAGTTTTTATAGAAATACTAATAAATACAAGTAAATTTTTGCCGATTTTTTCTCTATCTACTAAAGCCACATATTCTTTGATAATCTTTTTCTCTTCCAGTTTTTTTACTCGGCGTAATACTGACGGTGGCGAAAGCCCAATTTCTTCCGCAAGGGAAATATTAGATAATCGGCCATTTCTTTGAAGAATCTCAAGAATCTGGCGATCAACGTTGTCCATTAGAGCCTCCTTTCATGAAAGTAAATGTTGATGTTTTTGCCTCTTACAATCTTTCAAACTAGCTCGTTTAGTGCGTCTAGCCAGCATGGTACTCTTTCACTGCAATTTGAGCAAACCCACGCAACCGGGAGGCTCAAACGCTCACTGAGGTTGGGCAGTACAGGTAAAGCAGGTTCTCCACCGCTTCTGCCTCGCGAAATACCTCGACAATCTTTTCCCGCGTTTCACAAAGGACCTTCTTTGGATCTCCTATAGCTTACTGTGGGGAGGAAAGAGGAAATTCGCCCAAGGCTGACGGGATGAGGGAGATCCTTTGTACAGTCAGTAGAGGAAGGAGCTGCGCGTAGCATGCTTTGCCGGCTTTAGTACGAGGACCAACTCGAGTGTCCGCTGGGGACTTATCCTTTAGCCCTGCAGCAAGCTGTATGGTTCTTTGCTTCCTTGTGGATTGCCACTTCGACTATACGGACGAGTGCCTGAAGAAGTTCCACGGTTTCCTTGTGTACTTTCCCATCGACGGTTAACAACGATTCTCATTCTCCTTCTTACATGAGTCTTCTGGATTTCGGATCCAAGCAAGCTCGGAGCACGTCCCTCAGCAGGGAGAATGGCAGGATAGCAGTCTCAGCCTA
>Ga0315533_1001492_pt1 | contig 17669 bp, 14 predicted proteins | sample SalMarSW160130MG_FD_203081 | JGI IMG/M metagenome (GOLD analysis project Ga0315533, IMG submission 203081) | Salt marsh sediment microbial communities from the Plum Island Ecosystem LTER, Massachusetts, United States - Salt Marsh Sediment SW1601-30 ... | reverse complement strand
ACCCTTTCTACGCCGGCTTGATGAGATGGAACGGACAGGAGAAGGTCGGCAGGCATAAGCCAATGATCACGCTTGAAGAACACGAGCGAATCCTCCAGGCAATGGACACTCACAACTTCTCTGCTTGTCGCAGAAGGAAGCACGATTTCCTGATCAGAGGCTTTGCGTTCTGCAACATATGTGGCGGCAGGTACACGGCAGAGAAGCATCCGGCAAAGAACAACATCGCCTACTACCATTGCGCTTTCAATGGCAAACGAGGCAAGGAGCGGCTGCACACCAATAGAGACCAGAATGTGGAGGTCAAAGAACTGGAGAGACAGGTTGAAGAGGAATTCAAGAAAATTCAGTTTAGTGATGGTTTCATCGGCTTGGTGATTGGAAAGGTCAAGAGCGCCTACCATAAGCAGAAGAAAGGGATAGACGCTGAAAAGCGTATCCTCTACAACCAGAAGCTGGCGGTCGAAAACAAAAGGGATTTGGTTGAAGAAAAGCTTCTCAATAGCGTGATTTCGGACGAAGACTTCACAAGGATCAGAGCACGAATCAACGAAGAGCTAAGCCAAATTCAACACCAACTGGACGAACTGGACAGCCGCCGAACTCTCGATGTAGATGTAATAAGGGGAGTGCTGCGCCTTACTCGGGACATTCATTCTGCATATAAAAAAGCCCCGTACGAGCTCAAACGGCAGCTCTTGGGGCTGTTCTGGGAGAGATTTTTCGTTCAAGACAGGAGAATCATTCGAGCCATTCCTACCAAGCTCGTGCGAATCCTCCTCAAAGAAAGACAGGTTATAATAAGAAGCAACTGGCTCCGCGGGTAGGACTCGAACCTACAACAAACTCCTTAACAGGGAGACGCTCTACCATTGAGCTACCGCGGAATGTAATATTAATTTTACTAAATTTTTGGAGGAAAATCAATAGCCCTTGAGTTTTTTGAGTTTTTCGTGCCCGCGGATTCTTTCAAGGGATTTAGCTTCAATTTGACGGATCCTTTCTCGGGTTACACCGAATTCCTGGCCTACTTCCTCTAAAGTGTGGGTAATCCCGTTCTTTAGCCCAAATCTCATTGATAATATTTTTTGTTCCCGAGGAGTCAAATCAACCAAAATTTCTTTTAATCTTTCCTGAAGCAAAGTTCTGGCTGCATGGATAGAAGGTGAAATCGTTTTTTCATCTTCAATGAACTCGGATAAAACGCTATCCTCTTCATCCCTCCCCACCGGAGTTTCCAAAGAGATGGTTTCCTGAGAAATTCTCCTGATATGATGGACCTTATTAACATCAATGCCCATTTCAGCGGCAATATCTTCCGGCAATGGTTCCCTCCCCAAATCCTGCAAGAGACGACGTCTAACTTTAGTATATTTTGAAATGGTCTCAACCATATGGACAGGTATTCTTATTGTTCTTGCCTGGTCAGCTAAAGATCTGGTAACTGCCTGTCGTATCCACCAAGTGGCGTAAGTTGAAAATTTATAGCCCCTTCTCCAATCAAATTTTTCCGTTGCCCTTCTCAAGCCAATATTGCCTTCTTGAACTAAGTCAAGCAAGGTAAGATTTGGAGATTTACCAATATATCTTTTAGCAATAGAAACTACCAATCTTAAATTGGCTTTCATCAATTTATTCATTGCCTCTTTATCTCCTTTCTCAATTCTTTTTGATAATTCTTTCTCCTCATCGGCAGTCAAAAATGATACTTTGCCAATTTCTTTCAGATAAAGTTGGATCGGGTCTATTTTTATTTCCCTTACTTTTGGCGCTTTTCCTGGTTTTTTGGATTTTTTTTCGGTTTCTAAAAATTCCTTTGGCTCTTTAATTTCTATCCCTTTTTCTTCTAACTTTCCGTAGAGGTTTTCCAAGCCATTGATATCTTTTTCTATTTTGGGGAAAAAATATAGAATTTCTGAGGTAGTAACAAAACCCCGCTGCTTTCCTTTATTAAACAGGTCTTGGAGTTTTTCGGGAGCGAAAATCTGCTTTTTCCAGCTTATCTCTCTCTTTTTTGCAACTTTTTTCGTTCTTTTTACCCCATTAGAAGTTCTTTTGTTTTGTGCTTTCACTTTGCCTTTGTAACCTCTAACGGGATTTACTGCCTTTCTTTTTTTTACTGGTTTTTTCTTTTTTAGAGCATTTTTAGCCCCTTTTTTCTTTATCATGCTTCAGAAATCTCCAAGTCGCTTCGCGACTTAGAGCATTGGTTAAATTGTTGAATTAGTTCTTGAACTTTTTCAGAATTCTTTTCTTGTTCCGCTTTTTTAATCTCTTTTGAAATATTATCTAATCTCTCTCTAATAACTAATGTTTTAAGTTCTTTAAAACAATCTTTAAACTCTTCTTCTGGATCAACATCAGCTTGTTCAACCTCTGCCTTCAAAGAAAGATAATCTATCTGCTCGTTCTGCTTATTTTCCCTCAAGCAATTAATAATTTTTATTGTTTGGGGAGAAAAAAGTTCAAAATCTTTTTCTTCAACTAAATTAAGGTTTTGGGGAAGTTTAACGATTAAAACAGTTAACCTCTCTTCTAAAAGCTCCTTTCTTGTTTTCCGGGGTGAAGAAGTTGCTTTTTCAACAAACTCTCCTGCCCCCATCTCTATCTGTTCAATCTTTGTTTTCCGAAGTTCCTCTAATACATCTTCTTCTCTTACTCCTAATGTCTCAGCCAAACCTTGAATCCAAACGTTCTGCTCTATTTTATTTGGAATTTTTTTAATTACCGGCAATAAAATTTTTGAGATTTCTTTTTTCCCTTCCAGAGTGTTTTTATCAAACTTAGAGAGAGTATTTTCAAAATAAAAATTGTGTATTGATCTTGCTTTCTCAACTAAGTTCTGCCAATCTTCGGGATTTTTGGAAATAATATCTGCCGGGTCTGTCCCTTCAGGCATAGTAACTACTTTAATGCTAAAACCCTGAGCTTGAGCTAAATCTATCCCTCTCTTTGTTGCCGAGTTGCCGGCAACATCCATATCAAAAGCAGTTAGAAGATTATCTGAGTAACGTTTAAGAATTTTTAATTGATAAGGAGTGAGAGCGGTGCCGGAAGTAGCTACTATATTTTCAAATCCTGCCTGATTTGCCATTATCACATCAACATAACCTTCCACTAAAATACAGGCATCTTTCTTCCTCGCCTCTATCCCCGCTTTATTCAAACCGTATAAAATCCGGCTTTTGTCATAAAGAGGGGTGTTAGGAGTATTAATGTATTTTGCTTCTTCTTGACCGTCAGGTCTATGAATTTGCTTAAAAACCCTTCCCCCAAATCCGATTGCATGGGAACTTAAATCAAAAATAGGAAAAATAATTCTTCCACGAAACCTATCATAATAATTATTGGTCTTTTCAGATTTTAAAGCCAAACCTGCTTTTTCTATCTCTTCTCTTTTATAGCCTCTGCCAACTAAAAAATCGGAGAGACTCTGCCAAATATCAGGAGCATAACCTAAATACCATTTCTTTATACTTTCTTCTTTGAGCCCCCTGTCCAAAAGATACTTTTTTGCCTCCTTTCCGGCTGAACTTTCTTCAAGTTGTTTCCCAAAAAAACGGCAGGCTAAATCAGAAATTTCATAAAGTCGCTGTCTCTCTGTCCTTAATTTCGGGTCTTGTTTTTTTAATTCTACTCCAGCTTTCTGAGCTAAAATCCGTAAAGCATCACCAAATTCTACCCCTTCAATTTTCATAACGAACTTAAAAATATCACCACCTTCGGAACAGGACCCAAAACAATGCCAGATTTGGCGAGCCGGAGAAATAAAAAAAGAGGGCTTTTTCTCGTTATGAAAAGGGCAAAGAGCTCGATAATTTGCTCCGGCTTTGTGGATCCTAATATAGCCCCGGATAACTTCCACTATATCCAATCTGTTCTTGATTTCATCAATTGGAGAACTTAACATAAATTATAAGATTATCATACTATAAATTCCCGAAAAGAGCAACTTTAAATTTCAGCAGTTTTTCAACACTTACACTTGCCCTGTAGAAGAAATTTAACAGAGTTTTCTTAAAGAAAACCCAATACCGGAGGTAGTCAAATTTTCTCTACGGGGCTTGCCCTCACAACCAAACAAGGACAAGCCCCGCCTTTGGCGGGGCAAAAATGGCATAGCCTAGTCCTTGTTATGGTGTGAGGGCTTGACATAGGATGTTATCAGGACTAAAATTAAAGTATTAAATCAAGAAAAAGGTAGAAATCCCGCTAAAACGGGATTTTAAAACATAGAGACCTAATTATGCCTAAAATACTAAAAGTAAATAAGGTTTTGTTTCTTCAGTGTTTTCCTTTATGGGGAAGCGGCTCCGGAACTTATACCAGAGAGCTGGCTTTAGAAATTAATAAATCCAAAAATATAAAAACAGCTATCGTTTGCCCGGAAAGTAAAGAAAAACGTGCTGGAGTAAAAATTTATCCCTTAGAACTGCCTTTTCCGGTCGCTTTCACCGGCCATCCAGACTGGCCGGTATGTAAACTTTACAAAGACCTTACTCCTAAAGAAATATCTCAAGTTTTTAATTATTTTCTAAGAAGCGTAGTGAGAGCAGTAGATGATTTTAAGCCCGACCTTATCCATGTTCAGCATATTTCTTTACTTTCATGGGTAGCAAACTTTATAAAAGCATTATACGGGATAAATTTTATCGTTACTTCTCACGGAACAGGAGTTTTAGCCGCTTCAGAAAATAAATCTTATGTTCCCCCCTCTCAAGATGCTTTACGAAAAGCAAAAAAAATTATAGCAGTAAGCGGCGATACAAAAAGCTGGTTATTAAACATTTTTGGTAAAGAATTTTTACATAAAACAAGAATCATTCCCGGCGGTATTTACCTTGAAAATTTTCCTCCCCAGAAGGAAATAAAAATCATTAACAAAAAATACGAATTGGGAGATAAAAAAGTAGTTCTCTTCTCCGGGAAACTCACTCCTCAAAAAGGAGTTTACTATCTGATAAAAGCATCCAAAGACATAAAAGGAGATATTTATATAATCGGAGACGGTCCTGAAAAGAAAAAATTAGAAGATTTAATATATAAATCAAAATTAAAGAATGTCCATTTTCTTGGTTATATGGGAGATGAAAAAAAAGAAGAGTTAGAAGAATTTTATTACCGAGCCGATGTTTTTATAGCTCCTTCAGTTTGGGATGAGCCCTTAGGACTGGTGATTTTAGAAGCAATGGCTGCCAATACCCCGGTAATTGCTACCAGAAAAGGAGGAATACCATTAGCTGTAAAAAATGGAGTAAATGGATTTTTAATTAGACCAAAAAGCAGCCGCCAAATAGCCGAGGCCTGCAATAAATTATTAGAAAACGATGAATTAAGAAAAAAAATGGGAGAAACGGCGAGAGAAACTGTTGAAAAAAAATTCACCTGGAAAAAAACCACCCAAAGATACCTAAGAATTTACAAAAAAGCTTATATAAATGGAGATAATAAAAAGAAGAATGGGAAAAAATTTAACTCAAAACAAAAAAAGAAGAAAAAACCTTTAAAGCTTCTCGGAATATTCAAATTAAGAAAATCAAAAAGAGCTTCCTAAAGGAAGCTCTTTTTGATATAATGAAGTATTAACCATGAAAAAGGAGAATTTAAAAATCGGAGTGATAGTTCCCCCCTTCACTACTGTTCCCCCGCCCGGACAGGGAGGAACAGAAAGAATTGCCGATGAAATGATAGAGAACTTTACCAAAAAAAGCTATAAGGTAACTCTTTTTGGAGCCGGTAAATACAAAGGTTCGGCTAACTTCATCCAAATTTTCAAAAAAACAATAACCGAAAGAAAAATAGATACCGTTTATATTGAATCTTCCCGTCCTCTAAGAATTGAAAGCGCCTATGTGGCAATGGTAATGAGAGAAATTATAAAAAGAGAAGGAGAATTTGACGTCATTTTCAATCATGCCAGAGGCGGATATCTTTTCTTGCCTCTTTCCTTTTTTATAAAAACTCCGATAGTAAGTATTTTGCACCTGCCGATTTTCAAAGAAGCAGCTGATGTTCTTTCCTCATATAAAAAACCGAACGTGATCACTATTTCTAATTCTCAAAGAAAAGGATTTCCAAATATTAATTATTTAGCTACTGTTTATAACGGAGTAAACACTAAAGAGTTCAAATTCTGCGAGAAGCCGAAAAATTATTTTCTTTATATGGGAGCTTTGGGAAAACATAAAAATCCCAAAGATGCGATTTTAGCAGCAAAAAGAGCTAAAGTTAAATTAATTTTAGCCAGTGGCAAGAAAAGGGAGCCCTATTTCTCAAAAGAAATAAAACCATTAATTGACGGCAAACAAATTAAATATGTTGGAGAAATTTCGGGCAAAAAACGAATTGATTTAGTAAAATACGCCAAAGGTTTTCTTTTCCCGATAAAATGGCAGGAACCTTTTGGCTTGGTAATGGCAGAAGCGATGGCTTGCGGAACTCCGGTTATTGCCTACCCTAATGGCGCTGTTCGAGAAGTTGTAGAAAATAAAAAAACCGGATTTATCGTCAAAAATATCAGCGAGATGACAAAAGCAATTAAAAATATAAATAAAATTGATAGAAAAAAATGCAGAGAAAGAGTGGAGAAATATTTTTCTGTTGAAAAAATGGTCGCAGATTATGAAAAAGTAATTAAAAAATTAGTGAAATGAAAAAATTAAAAATTGCCCAAATAGCTCCCATTTGGTATTCTCTCCCTCCAAAAAAATATGCTGGAATTGAAAGAATAGCTTACTATCTAACAGAGGAATTGGTAAAAAGAGGGCACAAAGTAACTCTTTTTGCTTCCGGAGATTCAAAAACCTCGGCAAAATTAATCTCACTTAGAAAAAGAGCTTTGGCAAAAGATAAAATTTCTTGGTCGGATACTTTTTGGGAATTAGCAAATCTTTCCTTTGCTTTTAAGAAAGCGGACGATTTTGATATTATCCATTCTCATGTGGGCCTGCGAGCTCTTTTTTTCCAAAATCTTATAAAAACTCCGGTAGTTCACACTTTTCATAATCCCGTATACGCGGAATCCAAAAAATTACCGGTATCTTTAGAGATATTAAAACTCTATAAAGAAGAAACAAATACTTGTTTTATATCTAAGAAGGCAAAAAAAATCTGTCCTATAAAACTTAAACGCAATTGGGTTGTTTATAATGGAATTGACTTAAATCTGTTTAGTTTTTGTCCCGTTCCAAAAGATTATTTTCTTTGGGTAGGAAGATGCGATCCATACAAAGGAATAGAAAACGTAATCAAAATAGCAAAAATAGCGAGAATAAAATTATATTTAGCCGGAAAAATTGACCAGGAAAGAAAAGAATATTTCAGAAAAAAGATTAAACCTAACTTATCCAGAAATATCAGATACTTAGGAGAAGTCCCACAAAAAAAACTTGTTAAATTATACGGAGGGGCAAAAGCACTCCTTTATCCAATTGAATGGCATGAACCTTTCGGACTTGTGATGGCTGAAGCTCAGGCCTGCGGAACACCAGTGATTACTTTTGATTTAGGTTCCACTCCCGAAGTAGTAAAAAACAAAAAAACAGGATTTGTTTTACCCTTTTTAGATAAAAATAAAAAGAAAAACATAAAAGGGATAATAGACGCTCTTCAAAAAATTAACCAAATAAAAAGAAAAGATTGCAGATTATGGGTTGAAGAAAACTTCGCTAAGGAAAAAATGGTAGAAAATTACGAAAAAATTTATTATGAGCTTCTCAAAAAAAAGAAAAATTAAATTTTTATTTGTAGCTAGAGGACCCGGAGAAACCAGCCAAGCCCGGGCCCTGGCAAAATATATCGTAAAAAAAGGTGAAAAAGTTTTATTTTGCCTCCTTCAGAAAAAAAATCTTCATTTTCTATCCGGAGATAAAGAAATTAAGACATTTCTAACTGAAAACCCTAAAAAACTAAAGAAGATCATAGAAAAAGAAAATCCCGATGTTCTTTTAATCTTTAACTCAAAAACATGGGGAGGAATTAATAGTTTTTTAGAAAAACCGCCTTTTAAAAAACCTCCCCTAGTTATCGGTTTTGACTCTAACTGGTTATTCAATAATAAAAAATACCCTGCTTATCAATTTATAAAGTGGTGTGACAAATACATGGTATTGTTTCCAAAGAAAATTTTTGAAATGGGATTAAAAGAAAAAAAAGGAAATTTTATTATCTCAAAAAAAATTCTAAAAAAAATCGTTCCGGTTGGTTTTATCCCTTCCTATAAAAAACTTTCTCAAAACAAAGTAGTAAAAATAAGAAAAAAATATGGGGTTCAAAAAAATGAAAAGCTTATTTTTTCTTACTTCAGCGGTTTTGGAGCCGGGCATAGGGTTTTTGCTTTTAATAATTTAATTAATTCTGTAGAGAGATTGATAAAAAAAGGCGAAAAAATAAAAGTATTGTATATCGGCGCAATTGATAATTTAGACCAAGACAAAGTAAAAAAAGAGTGGCTTATTCTTAAAAAGAATTTGTCAAGCAATGAGTATTTTTTTGCTCTCTCCGCCTCGGACCTTGTTTTTCAGCACCAGGGCATGGTAACTCTCTGCCAGGCAATTTCAGTTCAGGTCCCGGTCTTTTGCAATGTTCATCTTTTAAAGGGATGCCCAATTTTAAAACTTCATTTTTGGGAAGTAAGTCCTTTCAAAAGAATTAAAGTTTGCGAAATGTTTTCAAAAACTACTCCTATTAAAAAAATCAGCAGAAAAATTGAAGAATTTTTATATAATCCAGTTTCCAGGGAAAAAATGCAAAAAAAACAAAAATTAATATTTGAAGATGGAGAGAAAAAATCATATGAAATTATTAAAAAACTAATGAAAGAAAATAAAGAAAAACTATGAAAAAATTAAGAATCGGTCAAATCTCACCTTTAAATTTACCCGTTCCTCCTAAAAAATACGGGGGAGCGGAAAAAATAATATACTCTCTCTGCCAAGAATTAACAAAAAAAGGTCATCAAGTTTTTCTTTTCGGCACAGAAAATTCAAAAGTAAGTTGCCGCGTTATTCCTGTCTTAAAAAAGGGTTTATGGGAAACGAAACCCAAAGATTGTATGCCTTATTATATGTACCAAATGGCAGTTATAGCTAAGAAAACAAAAGAATTAAAACTGGATATTTTACACGATCACTTAGGGCCTATCACTCTTTCTCTTTATGGCCAAATTAACGTTCCTATAATACACACACTCCATATTCCTTTCTTTAATCCTGATAGGCCCTGGGCTTATAAAAAATTAAAATCGAAATTAGTTTCTATCTCGCTTGACCAAAGAAAACCCGCCCCTGATTTAAATTATGTAGATAATATTTACAACGGAATTGACATCAACAGTTATCCGTTTAATCCAAAGCCAAAGAATTATTTCTTATGGGTAGGAGAGTTGTCTCCGCGAAAAGGAATATACGAAGTGATAAAAATTGCAAAAAAAGCAAAAATAAAATTAATTTTAATAGGAAGAATTCCTCCCATTCAGCAATATAGTGACTTTTCTTTTTTTAAAAAATATATAAAAAAAGAGTTAAATAAAAACGGCATTTTATACTTAGGAGAAAAAACGCCGGAAGAATTAAAAAAATATTACAAAAATGCTAAGGGATTTTTGTTTCCCCTTCAATGGGAAGAACCGTTCGGCTTAACAATGATAGAATCAATGAGCTGCGGCACCCCTGTAATTGTTTTTAAAAGAGGGTCTGTCCCCGAGGTAGTAAAAGATAAAAAAACAGGATTTGTGGTTAATCCTTTAACCGAAAAAGGAGAAGTAAATTTAGTTGGATTTATTAAAGCTATAAAAGATATTGAAAAGATAAAAAGAAAAGATTGCAGATTATTGGTAGAAGAAAATTTTACAATTCAAAAAATGGTAAATAGATATGAAAAGCTATTCTTAAAAACTCTAAAGAAATAAACCTTAAAATAATGTACTCCACTTATCCCGATATTATTTTAAAAATTAAAAAGACCTTAAAAAAAATAAACCTTACTCCTTTAGGAGAACCGCCTGAAATATTTGTAGAAAAAAAGCTTAGATTTTATCACACTTTCTGCAAGACAAAAAACGGAGAAAAGGTTTTTTTTAAATCTTTGTTAAGAAAAGAAAAGGATATTAAAAATAGATTCTCTAACGAAATAAATTTCCTGAAAACTCTTAAAGAAAAACCAGAATATCCTTTATCAAAATTTACTCCAAAGGTTTTAAGTTTTTCTTTAGACCCCGACTTTTTTTATCTTTTATATAAATTCCTGCCTGGCAAATCCAGGGAAAGAAAAAATAAATTTTCTCAAAAAGAAATTAAAAAAATTGTAAAATTAATAAAAACTATTAATTCGTCTAAAAAGATTTTTAAACTTGTCCCCGAAAGGCCTTTTTTTAATTTTCTTTTTTACCAAAAAGAAATTAATTCTTTTTTTAAAAAAATAAAAACCAGCATTAAAACAAAGAAGGAAATTAAAAAATTTATAAAAAAGAATAAAAAAGTTTTTTATCAAGCAAGGCCGGTTCTGACACATGGAGATTTTTCTGAAGCAAACTTGATTTTCTATAAAGGAAAAATAAAAATTATTGATTGGGAGCATATCCAGCTCAGAAATCCTTTATATGATTTTGTAGGTTTTTGGCTAAAAAGAAAAAATCATCCTAAAGAACAAAAAATTCTTAAAGATGAATATTTTAAAAAAGGAAAATCAAAAATTCTCGCAGTTCTTTTTAAATTAGCTCTAATAGAAATATGCCTTCGTGATTTAATGTTTTTTGAAGAAATGCTTGAAACTTTAAAAACCTTTAAAGAGAATACAAAAATTAAAGAAGCAAAAGCTGCGAGGAAAAAAGAAATAAAAAAAACTTTAAACCTGCTTGAGAAAGAATTTGCCTAAAACGTAAGATGAAAAAGGTTTATTAATCAAATTTATTTTCTAAAAGTTTCTTATTTTCGGCCTCTTTTATTTTCTTGAAAAATTAGAGGCGCTTTTTATTTGACCATTGGGAATATAGTGAACTATTTCTTCTTCATCTTTTATAATCGTTCTTCTTAAAGTCAAATCTATAACTTTCCCTTTTTTGCCCCCAATATCTACTTCCTCCCCTACTCGATATTGATCTTCAAGTAAGATAAAAAGTCCGGCTAAATAATCCTGAACCAAGTTCTTAGACCCCATACCTATAGCCAAACCAATTAAACCAGCTCCTGCTAAAAGCGGAGTAGGATTAATTCCAAATTCTGGAAGAATCGTCAAAATCACTATTACCCAAATCACTATTTTTAGAGTAGAGCTAAAAACCTTACCAAGCGTTTCCCCTCTTTGTTTCTGAACTTTACCATCCTTTCCTACTATTTCGGCTTTCTCAATAAGGGTTTTTATTAATTTGGAAACAAAAATCCTGCTAATTCTGGTGGACAGCCAAGCGATAAATAAAATTACAATTATTTTTATCCCATGAGAAATAGACCAGGATATTAAATTTTGAAAAAAATTTTGAAAATCCATATTTTTATTTAATTAAGCGGAGGGGACAGGAATCGAACCTGCAAGCCCTAACGGGCGCACGCTTTCCAAGCGTGTTCCTTACCATTCGGAGCACCCCTCCATTGCCCTTCCGAAGCTTTATGCAAAGGAGGGCTTCTACTTTGGCAACTGTAAGATTATTTGAGAAATTGTTGGATGTTTAGTAGCAAATTTGTATCTTAAAAGTTTTAAGATTATTAAAAAGTCCAGAATCTCTTCTCTTAAAGTTTCGGGACCGGTAAAGATCTCACTTAGTTCCTTAAATAAATTTTTAGCATAATTATTTAAAATCTCATAATCAGCTCTTTTCTTAAGCCAGTCAACTATCTTCTTAAACTCGGCTCTATCTAACCAAACTCCGTGGCAAAGGTTACAAACATCAACAATTATCTTTGAATCTCCATAATATACCTCATAAAGCGGAACTCGGCAAGAGGGACAAAGCCGTATTCCATAAGAAATTTTGAGTTTTTTCTTATCTCTCCATAAATCAACATCCAACCATCCTAAATTTCTGTCTTTTTCATCTTTTGCCCACCTTAATTCTTCCTCCTCAAACCAAAGGCCAAGACAATGTGGACAGTAGTTAATTTCAACGTTGTGAAGTATTGCGGTCAATAAAGGTTTTTTACAAATAGGACAAGTCATAATTTCTAATTTCTATTAAATTTTCAATGACTTAATTTTCAAACCGTTTAGAAATTGAATAAATAAAAATTTAATAAAAATTGAAAATTGAAAATTTTACATCTTCATTCCCCTTAATGCCCTTGTTCTTTCTTCTACCAGCGGATGAGTTCTGTATAATTTAGTCAACCAGCTTTTAGATTGCTTCCCCCTAAAGGGTGAAGCGAAGTAAAGATGGGCAGTGGAATTATTGGCTACTTTTAAAGAGTGGGGATCTTGAGAAATTTTTTCAAGAGCCCTGGCTAATCCTTCGGGATATCTTGTTAAAAGAGCCCCGGTAGCATCGGCTAAAAATTCTCTTTTACGGGAAATTGCCAATCTAATCAGGGTGGCAAATAATGGAGCTAAAACTGCTAAGGCAATAGCAACTAAAAGCATAATCAATCTTATTTGTCCCCCATCTCGACTACCACGCCGGGAAGAAAATCCTCCATAGAAACTAATCCTAAAGAAAAAATCAGTCATTATCACCACCACTCCAACCAAAATAACTACGATAGTTTGCAATAAGGCATCTCTATTCCCAATATGGGATAATTCATGAGCAATTACTCCTTCTAATTCAGCCCTTTCAAGCCGGTCAAGTAATCCTCGAGTTACTGCTACTACTGCGTGTTTTGGGTCGCGGCCGGCAGCAAAAGCATTTGGCTGGGACTCATTAATAATATAAATTTTAGGAAGGGGAAGGCCTGCGGTGATACAAAGATTCTCAACGAGCCGGTAAAGTTCGGGATTATCTTTTTTCTCAATAGGTTTCGCCCGGCTCATTGCCAAAACAATTTTATCAGAATACCAATAACTGAAAAAGCTCATCAAAATACTATAAATTACAGCTATCCATAAGATAATGTAGCTTCCCAGAAAATAAGAAATCAGCCAACCAAGAGCGATGATTAAAATCAAGAAACAAGCGAGATAAAACCAGGTCTTACGAGTGTTGGACTCGGCATGAGTATAGAGTGTCGGCATTGCTAATTAAAACTTAACAGATACGGGTTCTCGGGCAGCTGCTTCTTCTATTTCAAATAAATCCATCTTTTTGAATTTAAAAGAGGAAGCAATAATTTTTTCAGGAAATCTTTCAATCTTTATATTCAGATCTCTAACATTGCCGTTATAAAATCTTCTGGCTGCTTGAACTTTATCTTCGGTATCGCGAAGTTCTCGTTGAAGCTCCAAAAAATTCTCTGAGGCCTTTAATTGAGGATAATTCTCGGCTACAGCAAACAAGGTCTTTAAAGTAGAAGAAAGCATATTCTCTGCTTGAGAATGCTCTTCCATTGTTTTAGCTCCCATTGCTCTTGTTCTTGCTTCGGTAACTTTTTCAAAAAGCTCTCTTTCGTGAGCAGCATAACCCTTAACTGTCTCAACTAAATTAGGGATTAAATTATATCTTCTTTTTAATTGAACATCAATGTCCGACCAGGCCTCTTTTGCCCGATTAAGAAGAGTAACTAAACGGTTGTAGGTGAAAATTGCCCATAAAACTATTAGAAATAAAATTCCTAAAATAATATATAAAATGGTCATATGTTTAATCTTTAATTACTAATTAAATTACTTGCACCTTTATTATATTGTAGCAAATTTTTCTTTTTTCAACAAACTCCCCCGCTTTGACGGGGGAGAGATTAAATAAAAAGTTTAAGAAGTTTCTAAAACGGGGGAATTTCTTTCCAGACAGGAAGAGGTATATCTGTTGATATATTCTTCACTTTATAACAGGAGTGTCCATCTGTATCTGTAACTGTGAGTTGCACGGTATAATTTCCTACGATAGAGTAAAAATAAGTAGGATTTTGAAGATTTGAAGTGCCTCCATCACCAAAATCCCAAGCCCAGGAATTACAAACAGCATCACAGGTAGTCCAACTTACTGGACCAACCTCTGGACAGATTCCTACTCCACAAAAACCCGCCTCAAAAACTGAACAAAATCGAATTGGCTCACCAACATCAGGTTCTTCAGGACACCAGGTGAAATCAGGCTCAGGCCATCTAATAGGAGTAAAATTAGGACCATTTGCCCAGTCAGACCATACAGAACCGTTAGTGTCTCTAACTCTTACCCTCCACCAATAAGTAGTGCCAAAAGAAAGAATATTTGTAGCATAAATGGTTGAAATAGAAGGATCGGCTATATTGTCAATCTCTGGAGAAGGGAAGCCAAAATTATTATCTATTTGAATCTCATAAGCAGATTGAGGGTCTGTGCCCAAAGGGACGTTATCATCATCGTTATAATCCCAACTAAAACTTACTGCCGGTGCCGATTCACAGCCAGATGTTTGTTCTACTGAAAGATTAGTAGCTGATGGAATGTCATTTAGAGTAAAAGTAATATCAGTCATTACTTGATAATTAAATGGACCGGGCGAACCGGTAATATCTCTGTCGTTAAAACTAATCCAGCCGATTACTCCCGCGCCTATATTTCCTCCAGAATATCCACCTCCCCAGGCCCAACTCTCAAATTCAGATGGAGTAGGAGCAGGATTAAGCGAAACTCCATAACTTGAGTCTCTTAATTTTATCCAACCGTCCCAGCCACCTGCATTTGGATTTCCTACAGGAGCCAATGCTCTTGCCCACCCGCAAACTTGTCCAACCTCACCACAAGTTGTTCCATCTAAATCTAATCGGGCTTGGCAAGGCGCGCCGCTTGGACAGCCAGCAAGATCTCCCGGCTCAAAACTAATCCAGCCAATATTATCTGACCAAGCATAACCAGAAAAATTGCCAGTCGATTCATCAATATCTACTCCGTAATCAACACATGCCTCTTCTGTTGTAGAAGGATTTTCAATATTAATATAATCTCCATCGCCATTAGGCCTTAAGATTAAAGTACCGCCGCTATAATCAACCTCAACATAAATTTGGGTTAGTTGACCTTGAGTTATCCTAGGAGAAATAGTGGATATTCCTTGACAATCAGTTTTGGCACCAGGAGAAGTGTATGCGGAGAGACCTGCCACTACTTGAAGATCTCTTATGTCGTTCCATGTCCAACCGCCTCCGCCAGGACGAATAGGCTGCCAAGCGGTAGAACGATCTTCCCAGGCACTAAAAACCGATCCAACTCCCAGGAACATGCTTTCTACGCCATACAAACGCAAACCGCTAGTTATTCTTCCTTGGTATCTCATTTTTACCCTTACTTGATTTATTACTCCTAATACTGATGGATCTTCAAGCTCATAGGCATCTTTCTGTTCGCTACCCGAACTTGTCCGAACACGAGTTACAGAATCATCGGGTACCACATCGTCAACTTCTTGCCAGTGAGAAGAACCAGTTCCATTGATGCAACTAAAACTAATCCAGCTAATATTGTCTGACCAAGCATAACCCCAAGTATCATGATCTTGGCAGCAAATACCATAATTGCCTTTTTGAATCTGATCAATTTCATCTGTTGTAATAACCCTATCGAAAACAACCATCTCATCAAGATTGCCCTCCATAGCGTAATTATCATTATAAAAAGTGCCGGAACCAATGGATAGAGGACTCGTACTAACAGAAACGTTTGCCGCCGTACCTACTGCGTCTAAACCAAGAATAGCTCCAGCATTATCATCCCAAATTCGGATTCTATAAGCGCCGCTGCTGCCTTGATAGGTTACAGCAACATGATACCACTTATTAATATCAAGATCAGAACCATGTATATAATCATTCCACGTTGTGCCATCGCTAGAGATTCTAAGTCTTATCCGATCGTCTAAACCAGCAGAAACAACGTCAATTATCATGGACCTATGAGTTCCAAGCGGAGGTGGACCGGCAAAACGTTCTTTAGCAAAAATGGTGCGGGTCACACTTGGAGTAGAATCTAGCCTAAACCAAAAAACAACAGAAATGTCTTTATTTGTATCACTGCTTTTAAGAGGAAACCCCGCATCAAGATCATCGTCGCAAATAAGAAAAACGTCTTCTCCTACAGTATCAAGATATGCGGCAGCGGCTCCCTCTTTATATGTTACGGCATCCGATGCTGGGCCGTCGATCACCAAATTATTTGCGCCTTTTGAGTCGGTCCCTAACGCTCCGTTTTCAAAACGCCATAAAGCTTTAACGTTAGAATCGCATGAAAAAATATTATCGGCCAACACTTCGTGGCTAATCCCAAAAGTAAAAATTAAAACAAAAATAGCGATAACTATTATAGATATATTATTTTTCATAATTTTTGTTATTCTATTATATATTTTATCACATAATTAATCAAAAACAGAGTTGACCCTGTAGAGAAAATTTGACTGTCAATGGCAATTAGATTTTCTTCAAAAATCTTGTCAAGTTTCTTCTACGGGGTTGACGCTATTTTTTCACTGATTTAACTTTGCTTCCAACAAACTTACCCTCTTTTCTAAAACAGCAAATTAGAAAATCAGACCTAACCCCATTTCCTCATAGGTTTGACCCCTTATTAAAACTATTTGATGCAGATTACCATATAATTTGCTGTACCATATCCTGTACCAGACCAATTTTTCACTTTACAAGTTACCACCCTACTGGCATTCGCATAACAGTCAATCTGTTCCATTGTTCCCAGGGGTAAATGCTGTGTAAGCGTTCTGGTGCTTACAAACCATTTACACTGAGATTGAATATATCCTGCTGGCAAAGGTATGGTTCCGCCATGCGCAATCGCGCCCGTTATTACTGCTGTCTGTTGACCGCCACCTCCAGCAGTGCTTAAACAAACTCCTCCTCCCTGATCAGTACAGATATCTCCTGTAGCATGGATTTGACCTGAAACATCTAATTTTTGACTTGGGCTCGGTGTCCCGATGCCGACGTTGCCGTCAATAATAGCATTTGAGTAAGCATGGAAAGCGCCGCCAATACCCAAAGACCCTAATTTGTATTGCCCTGTACCGCCAACATTTATTGGTGGATCAACATTGCCTCCTGGAGGAAGTGCTGTTGGCCCTGTCCAACTGAAAGCATAAAAAGTTATTGCAAAACAGATAACTATTATACCAAAAACTAAAGCAACTATTTTTGGTGAAACTTGTTTTTTCATAGTTTTATATCATCTATATTAATTATACTATAATCTTCTCAATGCTTTAAGGCCGTCATTAGCGGTCTGAATTCTCACGCCAGAATCGTTTACATCGCCTGGATTAACTAAAGCAATGCCATAAACGGTTCCATTTTTAGCAATTCTCAACGGGGAAGTGGCAACCCCTATTTCAGCAGCAATAGAAACAGTCACCCCGCTTCCATTCCTCACTCTTAACCCAATGTCCTGAAAAGTAGGAAGAGCAGCAGCAGTTGTAAAGGATAACTCTGCTCCATAACCCCAACCAGCTGAATTCCTAGCTTTAGCTCTGAAGTAATAGGTAGTTGATGGAGCTAAACCTGTAATTCCTCTATTAAAGGCTCCTGTTCCATAGTTTCCATTTTGTGTCCAGTTATTGGGATAAACTCCGGAAGAAGTTCCCCAATCAAAGCCTCTTTGG
>Ga0315533_1001490_pt1 | contig 17672 bp, 18 predicted proteins | sample SalMarSW160130MG_FD_203081 | JGI IMG/M metagenome (GOLD analysis project Ga0315533, IMG submission 203081) | Salt marsh sediment microbial communities from the Plum Island Ecosystem LTER, Massachusetts, United States - Salt Marsh Sediment SW1601-30 ... | reverse complement strand
CTTCGCCTGGCTTGGGCTGACAGCTCCTGCCCGCGACCTGCCAGGCGTAGAGCCCCGGGCGCTGTCCCACTGATGATCCGCATAGTGACACCATTCTAGGTGTCACCCATGTTTCTGAACGAGCCCAACCAACTGGAGCGGCCAGCGGGAATCGAACCCGCGACGACCTGCCTCAAAAGCAGGAGGCCGCCCTTCGGCGGCCTTCGCCTTGCATGCGTTGCGACGTCTAACAGCGGGTGGAGCGGGAGACGGGGATCGAACCCGCGACAACCTGCTTGGAAGGAAGAAGGTCACCTCTCAAGACAGGCCTAATTGCTAACCCCTTAGATTCGAAAATCGGGGTGAAACCGGGGTGAAATCGGGGTGGATTCAGGGGCTCGTCGGAACTCCGGGCCGGGGCCCAGTTGCTCGGGCTGGAGTTTCGAACTCTTTCAGCAGACTTCAGGGAAAAGGCAGGCCTTCCGCGATCCGCGGGAACCATCTCGGAGCCGCCCATTCGGTCGAGCGGCGGACACGGAAGCAAGATGCGCGCCACGACGACAGCTATCGCTCGACGAGTACTTCTAGGGGCTGGCCGACGTCTTCGACCCGCTGGCGGATCGACGATGAGTGGAGTGGCGGAAGCGGCCGGATCGCGCATCCACTGGCGGCTCGCGGTCAATAATGGAGAAACCACGGTGATCCACTCGGGCCTGCTGTGTAGCCGTTGGTAGAAGCAGGGTTACTATAGTAGTTTGCCGCATGTATAATACGTAATCGCTACCCATGTGAGCGAGCGGGATATTAGGCGCATCCAGAGCCCCCTGCACACCCTAATGACCGAACAAAGGGGGTCAATTGGACCAGGAGGCCAGACGACCATAGCGGAGTTAACCGAAATTCGCCCGCCCGCGTTTGGTCAATGATTGTTTTGTCGGTTGTGTGAGGTCATCTATGCTAACTTGCCAAGAGACAAAGAGAGACGGCACATCCTGCTCAGGAAACGTCGAAGATGGCCGAAGGTAAGAAACATCCTCCACGGTTGACGCCAATTCGGACCGTGGTCGCCCGAACTGCGGGTGCCATCATGCTGCTTGCTGCCATACTGGGAATCATCGGCTTTTTCCTTGCTATCTGCTCTGATGGCCCACCGCCTCCTCCAACTCCAACATCAACGCTCACCCCAGCCCCGTCGCCAACATCGGTTCCCACCCAGTTGTCTAGCCCCACTCTGGTTGCACGAAATGGCTTCTTGCACCTGATCTGGCAGGAAGAGAGCGGCCAGGGGGCCAGCGTCTACTATGCCAGGGCCCAGGCGACCGGTGGGAACCTTGCCTTTTCGGAGCCGGTGAAAGTCAACGACGCCAAGGTTGCCTCTAATCCTGACCTGGCGGTGGATGATGGGGGCGGCGTCCACGTAGCCTACGCCAGCGCCGATAACGGCGATTGGGACATCTACTACTCCCAATCCACCGACGGAGTCTCCTTTGGCCCCGGGATCAAGGTGGCCAGCGACGGCTCCGGAGGTGACGAATCGGCTCCGGCCATCGCAGTGAGCGCTGCAGGCGAGGTCCACATTGCTTGGCGAGATGGGCGGAACGGTAACGCAGTCTACTACGCCAGGCTGGAGGTGGAACAGTCCTTTGGTCCCAAGCTGATGGTCAACGATCCTCAGGCTATCGGGGAGAAAACGGATGTGGAGATAGCCCTGAGCCCGGACGGAAGCATCACGCATGTGATCTGGGCGGACAAACGCACTGGAGACTGGCTGGTCTACAGCTCCCGATCTGTCAATGGGTCTTCCTTCTCCGGAGATATCTTGGTGAGTTCTGGGTTGTTCCCAGCGCGGCATCCCTCGATCGCGGTGGGAACGGACCGGAGCGTTCATGCAGCCTGGCAGGAGAAGATTGCTTTCGGTGGGCAAGGGCCTGTCTACCACACGTACTACGGCCGCTCAGATCCCGGCGCGAATCTCTTCCCGGCATCACATCGCGCCAGCGACAACCTCTCGGCTTCCCTGGAGCCTGCAAACCCTGCGGTTGCCGTCGCCCAGAATGAGATCGCTCACGTTGTTTTTGAAACCTTTTCCTACCGGGATGGCGGTTTCATCAGACACGACAGCTTCAGCGGGGGCGCCTTCGACAGCGACGTCTCAGTGACGGATGGAGTGAAACCGATGTCCAAGCGATGCACCCCATCGGTCGCTATTGACGAAGAAGGCGTTATCCACGTGGTCTGGCTCGATCAGCGCGATGGCCCCTGGGAGATCTTCTACGCTCGGTCCATTGATGGCGGCGTCAGCTTCAGCCCCAACGTCAAAGTCGCGACTACCCACCAGACGGACGAAGCGTTGACAACAGCTAGCGATTGGGAGGTCGAGATCCTCTCGACGAGGAGAGACAGCTTACTGTTCGGCCCACAGGCGGGAGTCAACAGGCCGTACTACATGCCTGGCGACGATTCGGTTTTCCTGCAGGTCACATTCGGGCTGCGAAGCACCACCGGGGAAGGGAGGAGGCTGGATGTGCAGGACATGACGGTCACCGACAACAGAGAACGCTTCTTTCCTGTGGGGCTTTCGCAGGCAGGCGGAGGCTGGCTAGTTGGAACGTTTTCGGGGACCGTCACAATGGCAGCGGGACAGCCGGGGCAGGTGGAAGTTGCGTTCGAAGTAGTATCCAGTTCTGAGTACTCTTCTGAGGGGCAACGTGTGACGGGCACTAGGGAGGTTTCGGCTGGGGCAGGAGGTCTGCCGATCCTTTCTTTTGCCTACGTGATTCCTTCGGATGCCAGCGACCTGTGGCTTCAAGTCGCCAGCGGGACGCCGGTGGCGCTTCCTGAGCCAGATTCGCAGTAGAGCGGCGCAGGCAGGATGCGGTGGGGAGTGACGGAGCAGTACATCGTCAGCCCAGCCGCTCCCCCATCCGGTCCGCCGGGCTGAACCGCTCATGGGCCCGCGCGTCCGCCTGTTGCCTTAGTCCTCTGACTCCATGCCCAGAACGCTACCGTTGGCAGCGTCGACCTTCACGTCCTTGTCGCCAACGTCCACGTTGAAGGCGAGGCCGCCTTGGGTGTGCTCCAAGTCGACCTCGCCTATCGGGCCAGAGGCCGCCGACTGGGCAGCCGCTACCGCTTGGTGCAGGGTAATCTTGGCCTCAGGCAGAAGGTCTTTGCCGTCGTCCAAGACGCCGCTCTGGTGTTGTTCTGCCGAATCGTCCGCCTAGTTCTGATCCCCGGACTGCTCCTCGATGTTGTCAGTGTCGGGTCCCTCCGCTGCGCTCTCGATGGCGTCGTCGGCCTCGTCCTGAGGACCGCACTCGCACTCCTCCTGAATCTCGTCAGCGTCGGTGTCGGGTCCCTCCGCTGCGCTCTCGATGGCGTCGTCGGCCTGATCCTGCTGGTCACAGTCGCAGGTCTGGACGTCAGACGTGGGGTTAGACCCTCCCGCCGAGGTCATGCTGGAGGCCATCGTAACGGCGGCGGCGGCCAGGGCCATCACGACCACCAGGGCCAATACCCAATAGATGCGCTTTCCAAGGGCCATCTGTGTTCCTCCTTTCCTAGTTTCACTTCCGCCCTCTCATATCACTTTACGACAACCACATGAAGCTGCAGTGAAGTCAGCATTAAGAATGGCCGCCCTTAGTAGCTGATGAGATCCAGATGACCGCCAGGGGGCTCCTCGCGAACGAGCCCACGCCCGGGCAGCAGTACTTGAACCCGGTCATCTCCTCTTGCCCGCGACCCGCAGGCCTGCGAAGGCGAGCGCAAGCACTCCGGGGACGGCGAGGACCACGGGCAGCACGCCGCCAGGGTTCAGGGTGCGGTGCTCTTCAACGTGCAGGTGGATCGCAGCGCTGGCGGCGAGCGAGCCGGCTGTCGTGAGATCGGGGGAGTTCGGCAGAACGACGACGTAGACTGCGACATCGCCCTTCAGCACAGGCTTGACTGTCCACGACTGAGTGGCCGATGAACCGGCGGCGATCGGGTCCACTACGAGGGTCCGCTGCGGTGACCAGTCCTCGGGGTCTATGTAGGTACTTTGGTCAAGGGCCACGAAGTCCAGATTGGCGATGAGAGGGGGTGTGACTTCGGAGCCGCTGTTGGTGATTTCGGAGGTGAATGTGAACGTGTCGCCGGTGAGCGCCGACACTTCGGACAGGCTCACCGAGACTGTCACGTCGCTGGCGAACGCTTGCCCTCCCCTCTCCTGCGCGAACGCCGGAGTCGCGGCCCTCGCGGCGAGGAGAAGGGCAATGAGCGCCGCCGTGAGTAGAGGGCTTAGCCAGAGATGCCGTCTCATCCGCCCATCCCTCCTTGGAGCCGGAGCCGGCCTGTCAGGACGGCCGCAGCGGCTGCGGCGATGACGGCGGCGAGGATAGGAGCGACAAGAAGCGTCGCTTCCTGGCCCCAGGTATGTTCGCTCACTATTATCTTGTCCAGGAACCGCGAGCCCGCAGTCACCGGGTTAACCCGAACGATGAGATCTCCGAACCACCCGCTAAGAGGTACCCGGGTGGGTGCGAGAAGCACTACGAACACGAAGAAGCTTACCGCCAGACTCAGGCGGTTCGAATTAGAAACAGTGCTGACGATCATGCCCAGACATGCGAACGCAGCGGTCAGGAGACTGCCCACCACGAACGCGGCGACCACGGCGTTGGCGAAGAGGCCGGGGCCCGCCCTAAGGGCCCACACGTACGGGACCGCGACCAGCATGAGGACTGGCCAAACCGAGACGGCGGCAAGGAGCTTGCCCATCGCTATCTGGCGGCGGGAAACGGGCGTGAGGAGAAGGGTTTCCAGGGTCTCGCGCTCTCCGCTCACCGCATCCGCGCTGAAGAGAAGGCTCACCGCTACGCCGATACCCAGCGTGATCTGTAGAACCAGGTTGATGGTGTCCTTCTGGTCGATGATGTTCAGTTCTTTGTTCGTCGCCGCCAAGTATGTGAGCAGGCTGAGGAGAAGGCTGAACATGAAGACGATGACAGGTCCCCGCCACGACAGCCAGATGTCGCGCAGCTCCTGCTGGGCCACCACCAGCCACCCGTTCGCGGGCGTTGTGGCTGCCGAACGCAGGCTGGAGTCGCTGCGGGTCAACGAAGTCACTGCTGGCCCTCCCCGGTCAGGGAGAGGAAGGCATCGCTCAAACGGCCGCCTTCCAGCTCAAAGGAGAGGATGAGGACGTCCGCATCGGTGAGGGCACGGATGGCGCTGTTTATGTGCACCCCTCCGTGCTCGTCGAGCCAGGCGCTGTCGAAGGTGGCGGTGAGCCAGCCCCTTTCCGCGTCGATGGAACCCACGTTCGCGACGCCCTCCGCCCGCTTCAGAGCCGATAGCGCCTCGTCGTTCATCTCGGGAGGGACATGTACCCGGGCCGTCCTGGGAGCGGCTCTCCGCTTGATGTCAGCGACGCTCCCTTCGGCGATGACTTCGCCGCGGTTGAGAATGATGACCCGAGAGCACACCTCATCCACCTCGTCGAGGAAATGGGTGCTCAGGATCACAGTGGCGCCCCTTTGTCCTGCGACGTCGCGGATGAGCGCCAGCATCTGTCGCTGCCCCGCCGGATCGAGGCCCAAAGTCGGCTCGTCCAGGAAGATCACACTGGGCGCGTTGACGAGCGCCCTGGCCACCCCCAGCCGCTGCCGCATGCCCCGGCTGTAAGTGGCTATAGGCGATGAGCCCCGCTCTCCCAGACCCACCTCGGAGAGTAGCGACGCGGCGATCTCACGGGCAGTTCGCGCTGGGTGACCGAACAGCCGCGCATAGTATCGAAGGAACTCCGCGCCTGTCTGGTGAAGGGGATAGCCGGCGCTTTCGGGCAGCACGCCGACCTGCTGGCGGATGGCGCCCGGCTTGGTGTGCGGGATGCCCCCCAACGTAAACCGCCCGCGCGTGGGCGGAAGGATCGTTGACAGCACACGGATCGCCGTTGTCTTGCCGGCACCGTTCGGGCCCAGCAGTCCGATGATCTCCCCCGGACGCGCCTCGAACGACAAGTCGCGAACGGCCTCGAGGGGCCCAAACGATTTCGAGATGCCGTCGACCGCGACAACGGCACCCGCCGGGTCCGAGCCGGCGGCACCTGCGGTCACGTGCGTCGGGTCTCTCACTGGATTCAGTTCCATCTTGCCGATATCAGCGTAGAACGCCGACATGAAGCTGGGATGAAGAACGCCTCCTCTAATAGCTGATGAGGTCCAGATGGCCTCCAAGAGATGCCCCGCGCCTAGCAATAGCCCTAGCGCTAGGAGAGGAAGAGGGCGTGAAGCGGGAGGCCAGCAGGTCTAACGCCGCGTGGGCAGCCGGATGGTGAACGTTGACCCCTTCCCGGGGGCACTCTCGACGGAGATGGACCCTCCGTGGGCCTCCGCGATCCAGCGGCTGATGGACAGGCCTAAGCCTGCGCCGCCCTCGGCGCGGCTGCGGGCCTTGTCCACCCGATAGAACCGGTCAAAGATGTGCGGCTGGTGCTCGCTGGCGATGCCGATGCCGCTATCGTGAACCCACAGATCAAGCTGTTGGCCGTCTAGAGTCCAGCCGACGGTCACGCGCCCCCCTGCCGGGGTGTACTTGACCGCGTTGTCCAGAAGATTGAGGAGGAGCTGAAGCAGCAAATCCTCGTCAGCTTGCAGGGTGACGTCCGGGCCGGGTTCTACCCTGACCTCGAGGTCCTGCTGTTGAGCCGCAGGACGTACTTGCTCGACGGCGGCGGTAATCAGTTCGCCCAGGTTGACTGCTTCGGAGGCAATGGGGATCTGGCCGGCATCGGCCTTCGCCAGGGTCAAAAGGCTGCCTACCAGCCGTATCAGGCGGTCCACTTCCTCATTGACCGTCTGGAGAACCTCCCGGTAAGCAGCGGCTTCACGAGGCTTCCCGAGGGCGACCTCAACCTGGCCCCTAATGGCCGTTAGAGGCGTCCTGAGCTCGTGCGAGGCGTCGGCCGTGAACTGGCGCTGACGCCGGAAAGCGTCGTCCAGGCGGGCGATCATTTCGTCGAAGGTGCGTGCAAGCCGCCCCACCTCGTCGTCGGGCAGCCGAAGGTTCAGCCGCTGACCTAGATCCTCGGCCGAAATGCGGCGCGCCAGGCGGGTCAACTTGTCGATGGGGGACAGCGCTCGTCCAGCCAAGAAGGCTCCTCCCAAACTCGCAACGGCCAGGGTCACCGGGTAGGCAATACCCAGGATCAGGAGAAGGGTCTGAAGAGTATCGGACACGTCGCCCTCAGATAGTCCCACCTCAAGCACCCCAGCAATCCCCTCATTCCGCTCGATCGGCAGCGTTCGCACCCGCATCGGCTCACCGTCCACATCGACTCCGCGCGTGCTGGGTTCACCGGCCAGCGCCCGTTCGACGGCACTCATGTCAACCAGCACATCGCCCGCTGCGGCACTGCTGTCGAAACTTACAGCACCGGAAGCATCGAAGACCCTGACAAAATGCTCGCCCGCGTTGGGGTCGACCGAGGAAACGCGGCCAGCCAGAGTAGGACGGGACCCTTCGTATCCCATGATGTCCAGAAGTATGTTGGCCCGATTCTGAATCGAGTCGTCGAGATTGGCATACAGGTTGTGGCGCAATGTCAGGTAGATGCCAGCACTGAAGGAAGCCAGGATGATAGCCAGCAAAAGGACGTACCAGAGGGTGAGTCGGAGGCGAACGGATCGGAAGAAAGGCATGGTCACTCCGTCGGCCGCGCTGAAATGCGATAGCCAGCCCCGCGCACAGTCTGGATCAACTTGGCTGGGAAGGGGTCATCGATCCTGCGCCTCAGGTTGCGGATGTGGACATCGATTACGTTGCTGGCATTGTCGAAGTCGTAGTTCCACACGTGCTCGGCCATCATCGTGCGCGTGAGCACTTGATTGGGATGGCGCATCAGGTACTCCAGGATGGCGTACTCCTTGGTCGTCAAGTCTATCGGAGTGCCCCCTCGGACTACCTTCCGCGTCGCCGTGTCAAGGACAAGATCGCCTACCTGCAGGACAGCGCCCAGGACGGCAGGCTGGCGGCGGGTGAGGGCACGGAGCCGCGCCAGCAGTTCGGCGAAGGCGAAGGGCTTGACCAAGTAGTCGTCAGCCCCGCTGTCCAGTCCCCGCACGCGGTCTTCCACAGCGTCTTTGGCAGTCAACATGAGGATGGGCGTGCGCAATCCCCGCTGCCGCAGTACGCTGCAAACCTCGATCCCGTCTCGGAGGGGTAGCATGACGTCCAGGATGATCACGTCGAATTCGGCCACCGCTGGCCACTCCACCGCCTCGTCACCGTCGTAAGCCACATCGACAGCGTAACCCTGTTCGGACAGCCCCTTCCGGATGAAGTCCGCTATCTTTCGCTCGTCCTCAACCACTAGAACACGCATGGCTACCTGAGCGAGAGGATGCCTCTCAGGGTCTAGTATAGCGGAGGACAGATGAAGAGAGCATTAAGTTCCGAGGCATCGCGGCAAGCCCGTGCTTCGTCGGCGGCACACCTCCCTGCAGACCACATAGGTGACATATGCCTCGCCCGGCTGGCGCAGCCGGCACCCTATGATCGCATCCTCTCGCCCATCCGGTCCGCCGGGCTGAACCGCTCATGGGCCCGCGCCGCCTTCTCCGCATCGTAGGTCGCCGAGTACCGCCGCACCATCGCCGGCGTGCTGTGCCCCAACAGGTACTGCACGTCCAGCTCCCTGGCCTCGTTCTCTATCGCCCAAGTCGCAAAGGTGTGCCGAAACCGGTGCACCTTCACCTTCTCCACCCCTGCCCGGCCACCCAGCCGCCTCAGGAAGATCAGCACCGAATGAGAGCTCATCCTCGTACCATACCTAGACAAGAACAGTGCACCAGGCTCCCTGCCACGGAACCGCTGCAGGTAGTCCTCCACCGCCTCCCTGGCCTTCGTGCCAAACCGCACCACCCGCTGCTTGTTCCCCTTGCCGTGCAACACCCTCAGCCGCTGCCCCTCCAGGTCCAGGTCGGCCAGGTCCAGGTCCACCAGCTCCGTCCGCCGCACACCCGTGTCCAGAAGGACCAGTATCATCGCCCGGTTCCGACTGCCCCAGTAGTAACGGCTGTCACAACAGCCCAACAGCCTCCCTATCTCCTCCGCTGTGTAGGGCTGTACGATCTTCTGCGGCAATCGAATGTTCTTGATCTGGGCGAAGGGGCTCTCCTCTATGTACCCCATCCGCTTCAGCCAGGAGAACAGGAAGCGCACCTCCCGATGGCGGCGGTGGCGCGTCTCCAGGCTGACTCCGTTGCTGCCGATGCGACCCAGGTACGCGTAGATGTGGGTCGGGGCGATGGCCCGAACGCCCTCCGGGAAGTCCTCCTCCCCAGCGATGCGCTCGAAAAGGGTCAGGGTCTCCCGGTAGGCGGTGATAGTGTTCGGCGACTTGCCCTCCACCTGACAGCGCAGGAGGTAGAGCTCGATCAGGCTTGCCAGATCTTGCTGCTGCTCGACTGCCGTTAGCGTCGTCATGCTTGCTCACCTGGTGCAACGTACGTTGCGTACGTACATGGACGCTCTCTTCGGCCAGGAAGTCAAGTCGACACGGGGCGAATCTGGCAGATGTTTGGGGGAAATCGACGTATTGGCGGGCTCGCAGGACAATCAGGGCCCCAGTCGCCAAAAAGGGTCCAGCCACCGGGCCTGGGCGGACCTGGTGGCTGGCTAGGCGAGGGCCAGAGGCGGCTACTGTGCGCCGGTCTCAGCGGGTTGCCAGAAGACCCAGCCGTTAGTGGAGTGGCCGGTGACGGCCTTGGCCGCGGCGCTGAGGGACGCAAACAGTTGGGCCCCGTACTCGACCGCCCTTCCGGCGGGGCGGTCCTTGGCCTCAACGATCACAGCGGTGTGCGGCTCGCCTTTGTGCCTCGCCGTGAGAATGGTGCCCACAGGCGGGAGCTGGCGGGCGGTCTTCTTGCGCTGGCGCTTGCTGGTCATGATGCACCTCCTTCCCGAGCTATGCTGTGCTCCCGACGGGGCAGCGTCTTCGGACGCCATCGGTAAACACACATCACTCTAATGAGGAAGGAAGTCAAGCCCTGCCCTGACAAGAGGTGCTTCCAGGCGATGGGCGTCGGCTAGGAGGACGCGTCCGAAATGGCCTGGGCGAATACTGCCGTCAAATGACGGCCCTGAACCGGGTACCAGCAACGCCCTTATAAGCAGAGGTAATGGAAGGTGGTGGAATTGACCACCTTCGGCTGCCAGACCCATAATGAGGGCGGGTGGCCCTGCCGTTGGGGACCCTCCGGCGCCGCCGGGTGCGGACCCTAGCCAGTGCCTACGACTTCCACGCGTTGGACAGCGCCCTCAAGATCCAGCGACAAATGGCTGCCCTCCTGCGCAACCTTGCTTGAAGGCTGACGGCTCACCAGGCCTATGCCGTTTGATGATCACCTGCCGACGGAGCAGGTGATCGCCGAACGGCGTGTATCCTCCATTACGGGACCTGGATTTGCGTCGCCCAGCTCCTTTTGGGGTGCTCTCTGGAATCGCGTCACCCCCCGCTGTGGAGGGGACTCATAAGCCCTAGGTCGGGGGTTCGGGCAGACGGCTACCCGTCGGGGCGAATCCCTCCGTTGCCATCGCTCGAGAAGACCGATGCGCCTCGGGGAACCCCGCACCGTCAGGTAATCTTCGGTATCGGAAGTCGCTTCGCATTAAAGGCTTAGACCTTCCATCGGAGGGCGAGGAGCGGAGACTCTGCAGGCCTCGTGCGAACGTCTACTCAGGTATCCGCTCCTGCGCTGAGCATCCAAACATCTCCTGACTCCGAGAACCACAGCCCGCGTCTTTGACTCTGATCCCACAGGCCGAGAGGGCATCCCGATAGGCCTCCACCTGGGGTCTGTAGCGCTTGGCCAGCCAGGCGGCGTCACTATCCAGGCGATCCGTCTTGTAATCCACGACAACCCACCCATCCGATTCTTCGAAGGCCAGGTCAGCGAACCCTTCGACAAACGTATTGCCGTCGAACGAGGCCACTGGCACCTCCCGCAAGACTCTCTGCGACGCCAGGACCCGGCCCATGAACGAGCTCTCTAGCACATTACGGGCATGCCTCTCCACCCCGGAGGTGAGGGCCTGTGCTCGCCGTTCCCGGCACAGCCGCCGGGACCAGTATGAGGCGCTGTCCGGGTCGCTCAAGTCGCATCGATAGAGAACCTCATGGACCAGGCCACCGCGCTGTCGCGCCGAGGACGAGCCGACGAATAGGATGCCCTCGGCACCGTCCGCGAAGCCGATCGCCCGCTGCGTGTCACTCTGGACATTCGGGTCGATCTCGTCCCCGCTCCTGTCCTTGGGCTCCGACTCCCGAGGCTCCTTGATCTCGTCCTCCCCCAGCCGAGATGGCACCACGTACTTTGGTCCCGCCGCCGCCTGCTCGCGCACCCGCATCATCCTCTCCCCCCAGCGGGGAACGAGGTCGTCGGGAAGACCGGGCGCCTCCTGCGGTGGGTGCTGCCGATCGGGTATCTCGTTGTCGAGCACCACCCGCGCCCCGGCGAACGTGGGGCGGTCCGCCGCCCCGACCACTGCGCTCCGGGAGGGTATTGCACCGAGGTCGACGTGCCTCCCCGGAGAGGCGGCCGGCATATACACCGGCACGATCAGATAATCTCGCGCCCGGGTGGCGGCAACGTAGAGGAGTCTCTTGTTCTCGGCTTCTGCGAAGACGCTCTCCGTTTTCCACGCCTCATCGAAACGCGGCGTCGCGAAGCGGTTCCCTTCCTTACCCACTTCGAACTCTAGCCTGTTTGCCTCGCGGTCGACCACCTTGTAGTCCCGGTCAGCCCATCGATGTCCGGGATCCGCGGCCGCGTCCCGGCGGCGATGACGATGGTCTCCGCCGCGATGCGCTCGTTGCCCACTTCCAGAACCTTGTGCCCCACGAACCTGCCGCTGCCCTTGAAGACGGTGACGTTCGGGTGCTGGCGGTTTGCCTCCTCTATGGCTTGAACGTCAGGGTCGACTGTGTCGACCACCCGCTTCACGATGAAGTCCCAGTCCACGGCGGACACCTGGGCGGTGATCCCGAACAGCTGCGCCCGCCGGATCGTCTCCATGACGTCGGCGCTGTGGATGAGCATCTTGGACGGGATGCACCCGCGGTTCAGACAGGTGCCGCCGAAGGGCCCATGCTCCACCACCGCGACTGAGAGCCCGCGGTCGGCCGCTTCCGATGAGACCGTCAGGCCGGAGCCTGAACCGATGACTATCAGGTCAAACGACTGCACGCCATGCCTCTCAGATGTGCACCACTCCGCCAGGCGTCAGTCCCAATAAGCTCAGTTCCCGGTCAGGATATGGTCGTCGTACTCGATCTCGAACCGCAGCTTGTGCCTGGCTTCCTCCTGAGCGAGGGCCAGTAGAGTCGCGCGCAGCGCTTCGTCGTCCGTCGCCGCGGCGAGGTCGCTGTACAGCCTGAAGGCCGCCTTCTCCTCTTTCATCGCCAGGACGAGCGCATCCTGGTAATCGATATCGGGGCTGGGCTCCACGTCCATCACATAGTCCGCGATCTTCAGGTCCATGACCTTCTCCGCTGCGGGCAACAAGCGCTTGCCCTCCTTGATTGCCAGCAGCTTCGCCTTGTGCCCCCGCTCCTCGCTGGCGAACTCCTCGAAGACCTGACGCATCCACGATTTCTCCGTCTGGTGGCCCAGCCTAGTGTAGAGTTGGGCGGCTTCCTCTTCCTTCCCGATCGCAAAGTCCAGGATCTCGTCAACTGAACCGAATGCCTTCATTGGCCTGTCCTCCTGTTACTCACACAGCTCCTTCAGCTTCTCCGCGACAAGCACTCCTAGGGAATGGCACTGGGCAAGGGCTTCATCGTCGGGGACGTACTTGGCCTTGACGCTCTCCCCTACCAGGTCGACCTTCATCCCCCTGAGCACGTCCTCCACCTGCCCGACGGCCTCGCCGCTCCAGCCGTACGAACCGAAGGCCGCCCCAATCAGATTCCGCGGCTTCAGCCCTTTGAGGTAGGTCAGGGCGTCTGCAACGGTAGGAAATATGTTGTTGTTGAAGGTTGGGGAGCCTACCAGCAGTGCGCCGGCATCGAGCATCTCTGTGGCTACGTCGGTGCGATGACACGCCCGCAGCGGCAACAGTTTGGCGTTTGCTCCACCAGCCCTGAGCCCCTCAGCGATCGCTCGCGCCATGCTAGCAGTGCTTTCGTACATCGTGTCATACACGACCACGGCCTTTTCCGTCGGCTCTTGAGCAGCCCATCTGGAATAGAGGTCGAGTATCTTGCTGAAGTCCTTCCGCCAGATCGGGCCGTGGTCCGTTGCCACGATCCCCTTCGTGATATCAAGGCCGCCCACCTTCTCCAGAAGCCTGGCGACAGGGGTAGAAAGCGGCAGCAGGATATTGGCGAAATACTTGGCCGCCTCATCCTCCAGGATGTCGTCATCGATCTCGTCGTCAAACCTTTCGGTGGAGGCGAGGTGCATCGAGAACACATCCTGCGAGAAAAGCACTCCATCCTCGGCCAGATAGGTGAACATGCTGTCCGGCCAGTGGAGCATCCGGGTCTCCACGAAGGCCACGTTCATGTTACCCAGGCTAATGCTCTCCCCGTCCTTCACAGCCACGATTTCCTGATCCAGGCGGAAATGCTCGGCCAAAGCGCTGGCCCCCATGACGGAGGCAAACACCTTCTCCGGCTTCACCGCCTGTATCACCTCGGGCAGGCAGCCGGAGTGGTCCATCTCCGAGTGGTTGGAGATGATGTACGTAATGTCGCCAGGATCGATGACCGAGGCGATACGGGAGAGCATCTCCCCCTTGAAGGAGGATTTGACCGTATCCACGAGGGTGATCTTGTCCGCCAGAATGAGATAGGCGTTGTAGGTTGTGCCGCGGCTCGTCAGATGGCCGTGGAACTCGCGGAGCGACCAGTCAATCGCCCCCACCCAGTAAACGTGGTCAGTGACCTTTGCCGCCCTGAAATGTGCGCTCATGCTGCCACCTCTTACGCCCCTAAGCCCGCCATCTCTTGGCTCAGGATGGCAATATGCCCCATCTCCTCCTTGATGATGTCGTCGATTCTTTGCTTGCTCAGCCTTTCCGGGACTATCTCCTTTATCCCCAGGTAGAAAACGATGGAGTCCTTTTCGAGCCCAATAGCCGTCTTGAGAATGTCCTCCATCGTTTCTTTTCCCGTCAGCCGTTCGGCCGGATCCTTCCTCACATCGAAGACATGTCCGTCCGCCATCCCCCGCACATACAAGATCGCTTCGCCGTAGGGGTCAGGAACCCTCGGCTCCCGTTCTGACTGCAACAGCTCCGCTCTCATGGCAGCGAAGACCTTCTCGTGCTGGTCTTCCATAGCAGCTAGGTCAAGCAATCGCCGGCCGGCACGCGAATCGGTGAACCCTTGCGCCGCCCGGCGATAGAACCGCGCCCCGTTTCTCTCGATCTGTTCCGCCATTTCGAAAATCTCGTCGGCAGTGGGGGGAACGCTCATTCTGTACCTCCTTCCGTTGTCGCGGCCGGCTCAACGAACACGCGCTGAGTCAGCTCGCGATCGATCATGAACAGCCCGCTAGGATCACTTCGCCGTAGCCTTGGCCCGTTCCTCATGGGACATTTCGGCCAGGCGCTCGACCTCCTTAACGTCCAGCCCGAGCCCCTCGGCCACGCGTGTGCCATATTCAGGGTCGGCCTTGTAGAAGAGGGCTGTCTGGCGCAACTGGATGCGCTTCTGCGCGCCGCCCAGGTGACCCACGATGTTGCCGATCAGGTGGTCCCGATCCCGATCGGTCATCACCTTGCGATACAGAGCCCCGGCCTGCACGAAATCGTCGTTGGGGTGGGTGTACCGCTGGCGCGCAGCCTTCCCGCAGACCTCGAAGGCTGGCTCGGCCGCTTGTGGCTCGGGCGCAGGACCACCAAAGCTGTTGGGGTAGTAGTTCGGGCTGCCGCCGGCGTTGGAGTCAAAACGCATGAACCCGTCGCGCTGGTAGTTGTTCACCGGGACGGCCTTGGCCGAGTTCACCGGCAGCAGTTGGTAGTTGGGCCCCAGCCGGTGGCGATGGGTGTCGTGATAGCTGAAGAGGCGCCCCTGCAGCATCTTGTCCGGCGAAGCGGCTATCCCGGGCACGAGGTTGCCGGGGGAGAAAGCGGCCTGTTCCACGTCAGCGAAGTAGTTTCCCGGGTTGCGGTTGAGGACCATGCGGCCCACCGGGTTCAGCGGGGCGTCGCCGTGAGGCCAGACCTTGGTGATGTCGAAGGAGTCGAACCGGTAGTTCTCGACCTGCTCGGGGGTCATGATCTGCGCGTAGACCTTCCAGGCGGGGTACTCGCCCCACTCGATTGCTGTGTAGAGGTCACGAGTGGCATGGTCAGGGTCCACACCCTTCATGCGCTCAGCCTCTTCCCGGGTCAGGTTCTGGATGCTCTGCTCGGTCTTGAAATGGATCTTCACCCAGAAGTACTCGCCCTTATCGTTGTACCACTTGAAGGTATGCCCGCTGTAACCGTTCAGGTGGCGGTAGCTCTTGGGCGTACCGCGGTCGGAGAAGAGGATAGTGACCTGGTGGATGGACTCCGGCGTAAGCGATAGGAAGTCCCAGAACATGTCCGGATCCTTGAGGTTGGTGGCCGGGTTGCGCTTCTGGGTGTGGATGAAGTCGGGGAACTTCAGCGGGTCCCGGATGAAGAAGACCGGCGTATTGTTCCCCACGAAATCGTAGTTTCCGTCTTCGGTGTAGAGCTTCACCGCGAACCCGCGGGGGTCGCGCTCGGCGTCGGCCGAGCCCTTCTCGCCGCCCACGGTGGAGAAGCGCACGAAGACCTCGGTGCGCTTACCCACCTCGGACAAGAACTTGGCTTTAGTGTACCGGGTCACGTCGTGGGTGACCTCGAAGTAGCCATAAGCGCCCGCCCCCTTAGCGTGCACCACACGCTCGGGGATGCGTTCGCGGTCGAAGTGGGCCAGCTTCTCGATCAGGTGAACGTCCTGCAGCAGGGCGGGTCCCGGGCTGCCGGCGGTCATCGTGTTCTGGTCGTCGTCGACCGGCGTGCCAAAGCTGGTGGTCAGGATCTTCCTGTCCTCCGCCATTGTCCTCTACCTCCTTCCGTTTTCTTCTCCTACTATTCGCCGTTTCCGCGGCTCATCCGCCTTGGCAATGGGGAACGCTCATTCTGTACCTCCTTCCGTTGTCGCGGCGGGGGCAACGAATACTCGCTGGGCCAGCTCGCGATCGATCATGAACAGCCCGCCAGGGCCATCGCCCACCAGCTTGAGCTTCTGCACCACTTCGTCGGCGGAGGCTTCCTCCTCCACCTGCTCAGAAACGAACCACTGAAGGAAATTGTTGGTGGCATGGTCTCTCGCTTCGACGGCCAGGTCAACCAGCTTATTGATCAGGCCGGTGACCTTCTGCTCGTGCTCGTATACGTTCTCGAACACTGCCAGCGGCGAGTCCCATTCTGAGGGCGGCGCTTCCACCGGCTGCAGAATGACCCTGCCGCCGCGCTCGTTGACGTAGTCGTAGAACTTCAGCGCGTGCGCCAGCTCCTCTTGCGCCTGCACGCGCATCCAGTTCGCGAAGCCGTCCAGGTTGACCGACTGGAAGTAGGCGGACATCGAGAGGTATAGGTAGGCCGAGTAGACCTCGGCGTTGAGCTGCTTGTTAAGCGCCTCTTGCATTTTCTCATCGATCATGGCAGATACCTCCTCTGTCTTCGGCTTTTCTTTTGCTAGCCGCTATTTTGATCGCTCATCCCCCTTGGCAGCGGGGACAGATCCCGTAGAACTCCAGGCGATGGCGGACATCGGCGTAGCCTCTCTTGGCAGCCACCTCCTCTGCCGCCGGCCCGAGGTCGATGTCCAGGTCCTCAACGGCGCCGCAGACGGTGCACACGAGGTGGGGATGAGGGTGAGGGTTGCGGCCGTCGTAGCGGCTGCCGCCACTGAAGGGAAGCTCCAGGACTTCTCCCATCTCCTTCAGGCGCTCCAGCGTGTTGTAGACGGTGGCCAGGCTGGTGGTAGGGAAGTCTTTCCTCACCTGCCGATAGATCTGCTCCACGCTGGGGTGTTCCCGGCTGTCTATGAGGATCTTGACGATGGCCAGCCTCTGGGGCGTGATGCGATACCCAGCGCTCTTGAGCTTGGCCAGCACATCGTCCAGCCGCTTCTTGGGAGGCACGGTATTTAGAGCCATTCTTTGTTAGTCTACATTCTATCAGGCCTACGGGGCTTGTCAACATCGAGTGGGCAGGAGGGCAAGAGCGGCGGCACATCTCACCCATATGGGCCGCCAGGAACTTTCGGAATCTGCATAAGCACTTTGCAACCGACGCCTGAAGACTTGCCCTGGTCTCTCCTGGAGGACTGTAGGGTACCGCCTGCAGGACCCCTGTGGCCACGAGGTCCTGAGTTCGAATCCCAGCCGTCCCTCTAGGTCCCGACCCGTCCGCCCGAGGTCTGCCAGCGGATAGAGCTGCTGCCTGAGAAGCACAAGCTCTATCGGGTGGCGATCCGTGCCGGCAGGTGCCCGGGATTGTCAATCAGCGCTTGGTGGGCACAGCGGTCCTGTAGGCGATACCGTACAGCCTCAAAGCTTGTGAACGCTAGCCTAAAAGAGCGCCAGTTGGGGTGGCAGTGATGATGAAAAACAGAGCCACCCAGGGAACCCATCCGGTATGCTGCAACGACGGCACAGGTCTAGCAGCACCGGAGGGACGGCGTG
>Ga0315533_1001489_pt1 | contig 17713 bp, 13 predicted proteins | sample SalMarSW160130MG_FD_203081 | JGI IMG/M metagenome (GOLD analysis project Ga0315533, IMG submission 203081) | Salt marsh sediment microbial communities from the Plum Island Ecosystem LTER, Massachusetts, United States - Salt Marsh Sediment SW1601-30 ... | reverse complement strand
TCTTCGACTGATATATGTTCTATCGCATTTGGGTCTTCCTCAAGCAGTTTTGTCATTTCCTCGTCGTCTGTTATTTGCATCTTTATTTGTTGCGGTTCAAATAAGTTAATCTTTATGAATGAATGAAAAGGGACGAAGAAAAACGTGTTGTAGGCCCACTTTGGCGATACCTTCACCGTTAACTCGATCTGGTCCTCGATAAAAGAATGCTGTTGCCCCTCTTCCTCGAATGGAAACTGGTTCGGGATAACATCCAGGAAAAGTTTTTTATCCAGCTTTGTCAACCTTATATCGAAAGAGCCTTTTTGGCCATCATCATCATCGGTAAAAATAAGTTTGCACATTTTTTTCTGTTCGTTGGGGTCCTTGAATTCCCAGATGTTGTTGGAGTCATCTATCCAGCTACCGAGCAGTTTTTCTTCAAACACCAGGTCTTTTTCGGTGTAGAGCGGATGCAGTGACATAACAGGAACACAGCCCCCCAAAAGGGCTGCTAACAGATAAAATAGAAGCTTTTTAGTTTTCATTTTCAGTCTCCCAGAAACTTTTTGAAATTTATTTATTTACTACACTTGTATAGAATTTTATCGTTTATTAGTCCAAGAGCAAGGATTTAATCCCGGCAAAAATTGATTTGCAAATCCTTAACTAAAAAGCGATTATTAAGCTATGAGCGGCAGGCAAGACAAAGATATATTTGCATTGGCCAAAGAACGGATGCTCAAATGGCACTTAAAAGGCAGAGATATAGTTGACCCTCGTGTATTGGCGGTAATGATGGAGATTCCGAGGGAAGAATTTGTGCCGCAATCTCACCAGTCGCAGACTTATTCCGACGGCCCGCTGCCTATTGGGATGGACCAAACCATTTCTCAGCCGTATATCGTTGCGTTGATGACTCAGGAGCTGCAGGTCGATAGCGATTGTGAGGTTTTGGAGATTGGGACCGGCAGCGGATATCAGACCGCAGTTTTGAGTAAGCTTGCGAAAAAAGTCTATACGATAGAAAGATTCAGTGAGCTGTCGGAGCCGGCACAAGCAGTGATAAACAGGTTAGGCATCAAAAACGTTGAATTCTATGTTGGTGACGGCAGTTGCGGCTGGCCGGAACAACGATTGCCGCCTTCGGGGTGCTTTGACAGGATTATGATTACCGCAGGTGTTCCTAAAATGCCGGAGCCGCTTGTAAAACAGCTTGCCGATGGCGGCTTTATAGCCGGGCCGGTCGGCTACGAAGGGGTGCAGGGGCTGGTTGTCTGTGAGAAAAGAGCAGACAAACTGATTGAAAGACGAATCTGTGGAGTACGATTTGTTCCATTATTAGGAAAATATGGTTTTGAGGAGTAGCAGGACTTGAATTCCGAGGTTCAAAATTCCAGACTCGAAATTACGTTATCGATGCCGGTACAGTATCTTAAGGGTGTCGGTCCGGCAAGGGCCAAGTCTTTTGAGAAATTGGAAGTGCATACTGTCGGGGATTTGTTGGAGTACTTTCCTCGCGACTGGGTCTTTGCACCGAAGGCCATAAAGATAAATCGGATTCAGCCCGAGCAAACCGCTACCGTTGTCGGCCTGGTAGAGTCAACAGATTACCAAAGCTATGGTAAGCCGCCGATATTCGAGGCAATACTAAGCGACGATACGGGTGTATGCAGGATTGTATGGTTTCACGGAGGATACCTTCGCGAGCAGTTAAAGCCCGGCAATGTAATAATTGCATCCGGCAAGGTCAGCTTATACAAGCATCAGCTGCAAATGACTAATCCGAAATTTCTGGTAGTCGATGAGAAAACTACCAGGCCGGATGAGTCCCGCCCTTCAGAAGGGCTGGATGAGTATTTTAGCGGCGGAGTATATACAGCCGGTGCCGGATTGAGCAGCAGGCAAATCAAGAGGATAATCAGGCCCGTACTTGATAATGTAGATGAGCTTATAGGTGAATTTTATGACGATGGATTCCTGAAAAAAGCGAGTTTAGTCAGTAGAAAGAACGCCTTTAGCTGGATACATTTGCCGCCGGACGAGGAGAAACTGGCCCAGGCGAAGCGCAGATTAAAATATGATGAACTTTTTTTAATGCAGCTTGGATTGGCACTTCGGCGATATAGAAATCAGCATTATTCATCGGCTACGGCGATGTTTTGCAACGACGAAATCGACAGCCGTATTAGGAAGCGGTTTCCATTTTTGCTTACCGAAGACCAGGACAACGCAATAGCTGAGATTACCAAGGATATGGGTGACACCAAACCGATGAATCGGCTGTTGCAGGGTGACGTGGGGTCGGGCAAGACAGTGGTTGCGCTTTATGCGACCTTGCTGGCCGTTGCCAACAAAACACAGGTAGCGATTATGGCGCCAACAGAGATTTTAGCTGGGCAGCATTTTGTAAGCATCGAAAGATATTTGAGGAAAAGCAAAGTAACGAGAGTTCTGCTGACGCGGGGACTGACCGGCAAAAAAAGGACGCAGCTTTTGAACCAGATAAAGCAGGGAGAGATTGACATCGTCGTCGGGACGGTGGCTCTTTTGCAGAAGGACGTAGAATTTAGCAAGCTCGGCCTGGTAGTGATTGATGAACAGCACAAATTCGGAGTTCATCAGCGTGCTCAATTGAGAAAACAAGCCGCTCCACACTGCCTTGTTATGACAGCTACGCCAATACCCCGGACGCTGGCGATGACTGCCTTCGGTGATTTGGATGTCTCTGTTATTAAACACTCTCCGCCGGGTATAGGTAGCGTTATTACGCGCTGGGTCGATAAGAGCGACCGGCAAAAAGCATACGAGTTTATCCGGGAGCGTCTTAAGGCAAAGAAGCAGGCATACTTTGTTTATCCTCGTATTACTCCGATGGGGGACGAGGACCTCAAGGCGGCAACAGACGGACGGAAACATTTGTCAGACGTTTTCCCGGAATTTACAGTCGAGCTTTTGCATGGCCGGATGCCGTCGGCTAAGAAGCAAAAGATTATGTCGGAATTTGCTACAGGTAAAATTGATGCTCTGGTTGCTACTGTGGTTGTGGAGGTGGGCGTGGATGTGCCTAATGCCACAATAATGGTTATAGAAGGTGCTGATAGATTTGGTCTTGCGCAATTGCACCAGTTGAGGGGACGCCTTGCAAGAGGGCAGGCAAAATCGTATTGCCTTTTATTTGCGGATACCGACCCGCCGCCCCGACTCGCGTCGGAAGACACGTGGGCAGGCAGCGAAACGGCTAAAAACCGGCTTGAAATTATGACCAGAAGCAATGACGGATTCGAGATAGCAGAGCAGGATTTGCGGCTGCGCGGGCCGGGAGAACTGTTTAGTACTCGACAGCATGGCCTGCCGGACTTAAAAATCGCAAATATCGTTGACGACTTTGACCTGCTGGTTATGGCAAGGAAAAACGCTTTCGAGATGGTCTCGCGAGACCCGATGTTAATTAAGCCGGAGCATAAGAATATCCGTCAGGTATTGTTGGCCAAGTTCGGTGATTCGCTGGGTTTGGCGGACGTCGCTTAAATAATTTCCGATTTTCAATTTACCCTGTTAGAAAATCCATAGCGAAGTTATAATACGATAAAGAAGAAAAAATTTCTAACGGGGTTTACGATTTATGGTTTTATTCTTACAATTGTCGGATTGAGACAAAGCGTTAGAAGAGTATTTTATGAAGATAAGCTATAAAAACAAGCGGTTAGAGAAGGTTTTAATCGGCGTTAATATTTTGGCAGCGGCGGCAGTTACGGCTTCTTTTGTCTGCTTATTCGGCTTCGATAGTCCCTTGTTACCGGCGAGGATTTTATATGCCGTTCAGATTGTCTTACTTGGAGTTTTCATCGTTGAGAAGATAATTCGGCTGATAAATAGTGTTTCAATTGTTGAATATTTACGGGTGAACTGGTTTGAGGTTCCCCTTTTACTTGCGCTTGGCATTGCTGTATTCGGGGTCGGTAAGTGGGCCGCTTATGCCGACCCTGTAGCGATACGGCATTTCGCAGTTGGTATTTATCTTGTTCTGCAGGTAGTTACCAAGCTCTGCAGGACCAGTGTCAATTTAGCGGCATCGGGCAGAAGTCCAACACGGGCATTGATTCTCAGTTTTTTGGTTTTGATTTTATCCGGCGCAGGCCTGCTGATGCTGCCGAGAGCATCTGCGGCCGGAAGGGAAAATCTGAGCTTCGTTGATGCCCTGTTTACCGCGACAAGCGCCACCTGTGTTACAGGGCTTATCGTAAAAAATACCGGCGAAGACTTTAGTATGATGGGACAAGTGGTAATTCTGTCGCTGATTCAGCTTGGCGGTTTGGGCATTGTAGTATTCGGGGCGGTATTTGCGTTGCTGTTAGGCCAGGCCTTGAGTCTGCGTGAATCAGTGGCAATGCAGGACTTACTAAGTGCCAGGACGGTTAGCCGAATAGGCAATATGATAGCTTTTATCTTTGTAGGAACGATATTAATCGAAGCCATTGGTGCGATGAGTCTTTTTCCGATGTGGGATGACGTGCAGGGCTACAGCGGCAGCATACAACAGCAATGGTTCTGCAGTATATTTCATTCCATCAGCGCTTTTTGTAATGCCGGCTTTAGTTTGTTTAGTGACAGTTTTGTAAGTTACAATCGGAGCTGGCAGGCGTATATTGTGGTTTGTCCTTTGATAGTGCTGGGAGGACTGGGCTTCGGCGTCCTTTACGACCTGGTCAATATTGCGGCTGACAGAGTAAAACAATTCTTCAAAAGGCGTTTATTTAAGCGTTATCGATTGTCGATGGAAGCGCCTAAGAGGATGCGGCTGCAGACCAAGATTGTTCTTAGCGTAAGTGCATCTCTTATAATTTTGGGGATGCTGGCTATCGTGTTATTTGAGCATTATGCAATTGGAAGCGGCTCCGGTGAAAGCCCGGGAGTTCTCGGAGCGCTGTTTCAGTCAATAACAGCCAGGACAGCGGGATTTAACACGGTTAATATTGCGGAACTATCGGCTTCGAGTAAGTTTGTTTTGATTCTGCTTATGTTTATCGGTGGTTCACCCGGCTCAACTGCCGGCGGAATCAAGACGGTAACATTGGCGGTGGTAATAATGACCGTTTTTGCTGCCTTGCGAAAGCGCAATGAGGTCGAGATGTTTAAGCGTTCTGTTCGGGTAGCTATCGTTGGCAGAGCGATTACTGTTACGATACTTTTTATTGCGGCTTTGTTTGTTGCCACATTGGTATTGAGTATGACAGAAAATGTAAGCCCCGCCCCTTCGAGGGGCGGGGTAAGCGACCCAACAGATGATGCTCAGAGGTTTGAAATGCTGGATGTTATGTTCGAGGCGGCTTCTGCTCTGGGGACAGTTGGCCTGACGACGGGGAAAACCGCCTCTTTGACAAATGTTGGAAAAGCGATTATTATTATTGTCATGCTTATCGGCAGACTCGGACCATTGACGTTATTGGCAGCTCTGACGTTTAACTTAAAACCTGTTAGGTACAATTATCCGGATGAGGCGGTGATTGTCGGATAAAAATTAGCCACGAAGACACAAAGTCACAAAGGGATTAAAATTTGGAAAACAAATGTAGTTTTTCTTGGTGCCTTGGTGTCTTTGTGGCGGAAGAATAAAAATTGGAGTTGATAATATGAAGCGTTTTGCCGTGATAGGATTGGGACATTTCGGTAAGAAATTAGCTATCGCTCTTGCGATGAGCGGGGCAGAGGTTATCGCGATTGATAAAAACAGAGAGCAGATAGAGCTGATAGGAGACCAGGTAAGTCATGCTGTTCGACTTGACAGCACCGATGAGGAGGCGCTAAAGGCCCAGGGTGTTAATAAGGTCGATGTTGCAATAATCAGTATAGGCCAGGGCACTGGGCAGGGCTTTGAGTCTGCGGTTTTGACGGTGGTGAACCTGAAACAGATGGGAGTAAAAGAGATTTTTGCCAGAGCGGAGGACTTGATTGCAGGCGAGGTGTTTTCCAAGATAGGCGCTACCGAAGTTATCTATCCGGAGATAGAATCTGCTCAGCGGTGGGCGTATAAACTTATAGCCCCGCAGATTGGGGAGAAAATAGACTTTGCGCCCGGCTATAGCTTAGCCCGGATAAAGGCGCCTGCCAGCTTTGATGGAAAGACACTTATGGATTTACAGCTTAGGCAAAAGTACAGCGTGAATCTCGTTGCAATTAAACGGGGCGAAGACAGCAAGGCAAAGAGCAAGGAGAAGGGTAATATTATCAATGTCCCTATGCCCAATACCGTAATCTATCAGGGTGATATTTTAATGGTCGCCGGCTCCGACGCAGACCTGGCAAAACTACCACAGGAGTAAGACCGATGAAGGAGAACGATACGCAACTTGAATATAATTGGCAAATCGGATAGAATTCAACAAGAGGTAAAATATATGAAGGGGCTTTCTATAAAACTACTCGATGAAATTACTAAGCGATTAGCCGAGTCAATACACCCGGAGAGGATTTATCTTTTTGGCTCATACGCTGCGGGCAAGGCTGACGACGATAGCGATATCGACCTGCTTGCTGTCGTACCCGACACAGGCCGGTCAACAAGAGAAATCGCTATTGAGGGCAGGTCAAGCCTTAGGGACTTTCTCGTCTCTTTTGATTTAATTGTTTGTACTAAATCACAATTCGACAGATATGTTGACGTAAAAAACACGATTATGAATGAGGTTCTTTGTGATGGGAAACTGGTCTATGGATCCTAAGCTTGAAATGACCAAGCAATGGATTATGCGCGCAGATGACGATTTGCGCCTGGCTGAGCTTATTAAAAAAGATAATGACCCAGCATATTGGGCAATTGCTTTTCATGCACAACAATGCGCAGAAAAGGCTCTAAAAGGCGTGTTGACTTTCCACGATATTCGAGCGGGAAAAACACACAACATCGAAAATCTGCTCAGACTAAGCTCACCTGTAGTGGATGGTCTCGAAAAGCTTTATGAGCAAGCCAAAACTTTGTCAATTTATGCAGTAGATTCACGATATCCCGTTCCACACGGAGATATAAGTAAAAACGAAGCAATTGAAGCCGTGGAAACAGCAAGAAAGATTTTTGAATGCGTTTTTAAAGTACTGCCAGACCTGAAAAAACTACCGCAGGAATAAACGGTGGGATATAGTAGATTCCCTCTCCTTCGCAGCAATGGCAGCGTAGATTACACTTTTCGATATTTTCGCAGCAGAACGAGGAGGTTTTGCATATCTTCGGGTAGAGGGGCTTCGAATTTCATCATTTGCTCTGTTGTGGGATGTTTGAATTCGAGAGTTGAGGCGTGAAGAGCAACTCGGTTTATAACAGGGTCCTGTGGTGCGGGCTCGGCGTCGGCCAGTTGCCAGGGATAGATGGGATTTCCGCCATACATATCGTCGGCGACAATAGGATGCTTTATGTGAGACAAATGCACTCGTATCTGGTGTGTTCTGCCGGTCTTGGGGGTCAGCTTCAATAGCGAAAAGCCGCGGAAAGATTCAACCACCTCGTAAAAAGTGATTGCTTCTTTTCCGACTTCCGGCCTGACGGTATATTTTTCTCTTATTTTTGGATGAATACCGAGCGGTGCTTTTATACGGTCCGCTGAAAGCTCCAAAGTGCCGTGGACAACGGCAAGATAGGTCTTTTTGACCTGGCGGCGTTCGAATTGTTTTGCGACCTTCCATTGTGCAATATCGTTTTTGGTGACGACCATAACGCCGGTCGTGTTTTTATCGAGTCGATGTACGATGCCGGGACGAAGTTCGCCGAGACCACTCGATAGCTTATCACAATAAAATGACAGGGCATTTACCAAAGTGCCGTGGGTATTGCCGCGGGCAGGGTGAACTATCATATCGGGGGGCTTGTTGAGAACAATCAGCTCGGAGTCCTCATAAATTATATCGAGAGGTATATCTTCAGGAGGAATTTCCTTGCTCGGAAGCTCTGGCAGCGTTAGTTCGATTTTATCGCCCGGACTTAACTTGAAGCTGGACTTGGCGATTTTGCCGTTTACTTTAACGGCGCCTTGCTTGATTATATTTTGGAGCATTACCCGGCTGAAGTTACTGAATCGGTTGTGGAGATACTTATCGAGCCGGCGTTCTTTGATTGAAGTTCCAACTTGAAGTGTCATCGGGCTGCGGCTGAAGCCTTCGCCCAGACGAGATGGCTCACATCCGCTATCCTGCATTTGACATCTCGACTCCCAGGTTATTTGCCGGATTGATTGATATCATTGATATTGCTTACCTCAGGGGCGGCATTCGGCGAGTAGCGAATCAGATTGGCGTCGGCGGTTAAATTGACTTCGGTAGATGGTTCGACAGCAGGGAGATTTATATCAACGGAACCTGTTATTTCAACTTCTGGTTTTTTAGGAGCCGGCTTAAAGATTATCTTTTGTTTGTAGTTGGCCATTGTATCAAGACGAACATTTGCCTGGGCGGAAGCAACGGTGCCATCGAAGTCTGGATTTGTAGTAATTTCGAGGTATATTTGCTCTGCTGTCTCGAAGTTGCCGAGCTCTTCCTCGCATAGGCCGAGACCAAATTTTGCCATAGACATTAGCGAAGGATTGTTCGAGCCCCGCCCTTGTGGCAGGGGCGGGGCGAGCTTCTCGAGTGCTTCAGTATAGCTGTCCTTTGCCTCGTTTATCTGGGTCGCCGCTTCGGCCTCGGGCACAGCTCCCATGCGGTAATGCAGCTCGGTTCGCAGGGCTTCTGCTCGTTTAATAAGCGCAAAAGCAGCTATCTGGCCATCATTTTCATTCTCGGCGAAGATTCCGAGATTTTCTGCCGGCTGAAGGAGTATAAATGACAGGTCTCTTCCCTGCTCATAGGCCGGTAGGATTTGTATTTTGCCGTCCAATAACTGGCTCACAAGGCGTGTAAGCTCAATTTGTTTTTGAGCTGCCACGCTTTTAGTGTGGATTCTCCAGATATAAAAGCCAACAAGCGCGATAATCACCGCCGATACACAAATCATAAAAAGGCGGTTTTCCTTAGCCCATTGCGGCAGGTTGCTTAGCCATTCAGCCAATTCATTGGTTTTTAGTTCGTGGCGATGCTCGGATTTCATTTATTTCTCCGTTTTTGCTCTAAAATAGATTGTTATCTAATCCGATTTATTTGAATTCGGCTTAGAATTTGAACCGATATTCTAACAGAACGGCTTTTGTCTTGCAATGGGCCTTTTTACCAATTAAAATTTTGTTTCTTAGCTAAGGTCAGTAGAAAGGGTATGGATGTTCGGAACAAATGCAGAAGGTATCCAGCGCCAATTGAGTTCAGGCTCACGCCTAATTGGTGCTGTATTACTCCTTGCTTTTTGCTTTTTTCAGGCCCTTGGTCCTATTAAATCGGGAGTTTGTTTGTCAGCCGAGCCCAGCCCCTCTGAGGGGCGGGGTGCGGACATGCAAGATAGTGTGGGATTGGATACGCCGACAGGTGTCCCGGAGCGGACTGCGAAGTCGCATTCTATACTGCTGAGCGAGCAATCCGATAAGACCGAGATAGCAGATGTTTTAGACGACATTTGGGATTCCGATAAATATATTAGCATTGATGAAATTCAACCCGGAATGGAAGCTTATTGCCTTACCTGCTATAAAGGCACTGAGATAGAGAAGTTTGGCTTGGATGTTCTAAGTGTAGTCCGCGATGTAGAGCCGGGAAGGGATGTAATATTGGTTCAGGGCACTGATGAACGTTTTATACACACAGGTCCTGTTGGCGGTTGCAGCGGTTCTCCGGTCTATATCGACGGCCGATTGGCTGGAGCGTTGGCTTTCGCGTGGTCCTTCAGCAAGGACCCGCTTTACGGTGTAACACCTATCGGTGATATGCTCCAGGTAGGCCAGGTCAGCGGCCCTGACTCGTATCGAGCGAGGTCGGCAGAACGGGATGTTGACCAGGTCGGGTTTGTTTTTGATTTTTCCAGGCCGATTGATTTTGCTGAAATTGATAAGCAAATTACAACTCCACGGATTTCAGCGAGCAAAGGCCTGGCTGGTATTAGCCCCCTGCCTTGCCCGTTGATTACATCCGGATTGCCAGCCAGCGTTTGTGAGCAATTGGAGTCCTGGGTCGAACCTTTTGGGCTTATGGTTGTTCCCGGTATCAGTGGTACGGCAAAGCTCCCGCTCTCCCGTCAGGGAGAAGGCGCGGGGGTGCAGTTAGAGCCGGGCGCTGTTCTTGTTGTTCCATTGATTAGCGGCGATATGGTAATGTTTGTACTTGGCACGGCCACTTTGGTTTCAGGCGATAAGGTTTACGGCTTCGGGCACAGCTTTCTCGGCTACGGTCCTGTGGATTTGCCGATGGCCACAGGACAGGTGCACACAGTAGTATCAAGTCTGGCTCGTTCTTTTAAGCTTGGCAGTATGGGAGAAATAGTCGGTGCTTTGACGGCCGATGAGTCGGCTGCGGTCCTTGGACGGATTGGTGCAAAGGCGAAAACGATATCGCTTACGATAAAAATAGACCGCTATAATGATACCGAAGTGAGGGTCTATAACTGCCAGATTGTTGACAATCAGGTGCTTACTCCGGCGATACTTCGCATGGCCATAGCCGGAGCGGCTCTTTACCTCGGTGATTTTCCGCAGGACCATATGATTGAGTATAAAACGGCTATCACGTTAAAGGGTGCTGATGCGATTTCCTTTGAAAACATTTCAACCGATATGGGCATAAATGAGGTGTTGCTGGAAAGTACCGTTTCTGTTGCGCTTCTTATGAATAATCCATATAGGAAGGCAGATATAGAATCGTTTGATTTAGAAATTCGTGTAGAGCCAAAAAATATTGTTTCACATATATGGTCGGTCGATTTATCTGATTCAAAAGTTAAAGCAGGTGAAGAAATCGAGATAGATGTAATTGTGGAATCCTTCCTGGCAGGTATGGAGAGATACCAATTCAGGTTTAAAATACCCGAAGGTCTGACTGCCGGAAAATATGAGTTGACTGTTTGCGGCTCAGGCGGCTATGGGCAGTTTCTTAAGAAAGCTGTGCCATACAAATTTATTGCGCAAAACTTTTCAGATTTGATTGAGGTCTTAAATAATTCTTTACAAATCAAACGAGATAAATTGTATTGCATTTTGACTTTGCCGCCGGGTGGTGTTGCGGTGGAAAAGTCCGAACTTCCTGATTTGCCCGCAACAAAGGCGTTGGTCTTGCAAAATGCGAAAAGGACGCTGAAAACTCAGCCGTATCAACGTTGGCTCGAAAGAAGCCTGGAAACCGACACTGTTGTTGTTGACAAAAAAGTTATGTACGTAACAGTAGAAAAATGACCCCCGCTCTTGCTTCGCAAGAAGCTACGGGGGCGAACCCGAAGGGGCTGGGGCAAGGAGAGTTCCTTCGCTTCGTTCGGTCCTATGGACTCCTAACGGAGGACAGGTTTTATTTGGAGAGTTGTTATGGAAGGTAAGCGTCACCTTCATCGTGGATTGGTAGTTTTGGCAATAGCTTTAATTTATCTTTTTGTTTTGTCCTTGGGACTCCTTACGGAGAGCTCGGCTTGTCTGGCTGTCAGCAGTAAGGTTACGCGTCATGCCAGTCATTCTGACTTATCAAAGGGCGAAACCAGGGATATTGTGATTGGTTCGCGGGGAACTATTCAGCTTGGGCGGGCAGCTGAGGTGCTGATTAAGGACTTTGCGGGCTTTGAAGATGTTTGGTCTATAAACAGCATTGTTGTAAGCGGTGGAACGGTTTATTTCGGAACAAGCCCTAATGGCGGCATATACAAGTACAGTCTCAACCGGTTGAAAAAGATTTATCCGGTCAAGCCGGAGGAAAACTTAAGCAGCAACAACAGCCAGGCGCCGAAAGATGAAAATGAGCCTGAGACGGATAAAGTCGAGGACAAGGAATATCTATTGAACGAACATATTTTCGCAATGGCAACCGATGTTTCCGGCAGGCTTTTGGCCGGCATAAGCGGCAAAAATTGCAGACTATACCGATTCGAAGCGGACAAGACAGAAATCATTTTTGAGCCGAATGACGCCAAATATATCTATGCGATAGCTACCGATGATGCAGGTGGTATTTATTTAGGTACAGGGCCACAAGGATGTGTTTACCATCTTGACCCGTTTGGCAAAGAGGCACGGCTTATTTACAAAGCCAAGGACAGAAACATACTTTCGCTGGCGATTGGACAAGAGGGCTATGTTTATGCCGGAAGCGACACCAGGGGTCTGGTGTATAAGATAAATCCTCGTACTAAAACGGCGACGGTTTTATATGATAGCGACCAGCCGGAGATTACATCACTACTATTTGCAAAGGACGGCGAACTGTATGCGGCTGCGACATCAGCCAAGATTGTTCAAATCCAAAAGAAGTATGCTTCACAATTTCCGTTGGCTGGTCGGCCTGAAGTTGAAGAACCGGAGGAGGAGGAGGAAGAAGAAGGTCCTGATGAAGACCAGGGTGGGCTTGAACTTAAAATTGCAAATACAGAAAAAACGACCGGCATCAAGCCAGACCAAATAAAAGCACCGGTTGCTAAAGGAACCAAACCGGCTAAGGCCAGTTACATATACAAAATAAGCAAAGATGGTTTCGTGACCAATATATTCAGCGAAGCTGCAGTTTTCTTCTGCCTGGCCCAAGAGGGTTGGAATTTGCTTGTCGGCACTGGAAACGACGCTCAGCTTTTCACAGTCGAGCCAGCCTCAGAGCAGCAGGCGATTATATATGAGGATGAGCAGGCAACACAAATAACAGCAGTAGCCGTAACAGGTGCAGACGTGTATCTTGGGACGGCCAATCCTGCAAAGCTGATAAAGTTAGGCACTGGTTTTGCTTCCGAGGGGACTTACACTTCTGACCTTATTGATGCCGACAAGCCGGCGAAATGGGGCAAGCTGCAAATCGAGGCAGATATTCCAAAGGGGTGCAAGGTTCTGATGGCTTCTCGAAGCGGGAATGTTAAGGACGTAAATGACCCTACTTTTTCTCAATGGACTAAGCAGGAGGAGGTGACAGAGCCGATACAGCTGCTTTGTCCATTGGGCAGGTTCTGCCAGTATAAACTTGTGTTGCAAAGTAAAGACGGCGATAAGAGTCCGCTTATAAGGGAGATTGCCGTTGCCGGTAGCGTACCGAATTTGGCGCCGAACGTCAGGTCCGTCAGCGTTAGTCGAATACCCCAAAAGCAGGAGCAGGGCTTATTAAAAATCAGCTATAAAGCCGAAGACGACAATGACGACAAACTGATTTACAAAATAGACTTTAGAAAAGCAGGAAGGACAAACTGGATTGAGCTCGAAGACGAGCTTGAGGTGGACAGTTTTGAATGGGACGGTCGTACCGTTGAGGACGGGCGATACGAGGTCAGGGTAACAGCAAGCGACGAGAGAAGCAATACAACCACAACCAAGCTGACCGGCAGCAGAATAAGTGAATCGGTAGTGGTTGATAATACCGGGCCGATTATTAAAAAGCACGCTATTGAGAAAGACAGCAAAACCGTAACGCTGAATTTGCAGGTATCTGATGAGTTCAGCGCGATAAGCAAGCTGGATTATACCATTGACAGCAATGCTGAGTGGATAGGTGCCATACCGGACGATTTGGTGTATGATACTACAGAGGAGGATTTTACGATTGTGATTGAAAAATTGGAGTTGGGTGTGCATATTATCACGATTAGGGTCAGTGATGACGTGGGTAATACAACGTATAAAACTTTTGAGGTCGATGTAAATAGCCAATAGTCTTTAGCGGCTTCGACTAAGTACTGAATAGTTGTGCGATATATTAATTTTGAAAAGATATCTGAGACAGTCGAATCGCTTTGTATAGCAGCCGGTTATGAACTACCCAATGATATTTTAGCTGCCCTTGAACAAGCGGCAAAAAAAGAAACCAACCCGACAGCAGCCAAAATTTTGAATCAGCTTATTGAAAATGCTCGGACAGCAAAGGCAGAGTCCATACCATTGTGCCAAGATACCGGCCTTGCAGTAGTCTTTGTGGAGTGTGGCTCTGATGTGGCTGTCAAGCCCCCTGCCGGAAAGACGCAGGCGACGCTGGTGGATGCAATCAATTCCGGTGTCGAGGCCGGTTTTCAAAAAGGATATTTGCGGAAAAGCGTTGTCGCCGACCCCTTAAATAAACGTCGGAATACCAGCACAAACACTCCCGCTATAATTCACCATACGACTGTACCGGGTGAAAAGTTAAAGCTGACCATTATGCTCAAGGGTGGAGGCTGTGAGAACAAGAGCCAGTTCAAAATGTTCAGGCCTACAGCACAGAGACAGCAGATAATCGATTGGATTGTGGATGTTGTCAGGCAGGCCGGCGCTGATGCCTGTCCGCCATTTATTGTTGGAGTAGGGATTGGGGGAGATTTTGAGTTAAGCTGTTTGTTGAGCAAAAAGGCGCTTCTTAGGAATTTAAATCAGAGAAACAGCGACAGGTTTTATGCTCAACTTGAGACAGATTTGCTTTCGCAAATCAATTCACTCGGACTCGGTCCACAGGGTCTTGGCGGAGACACAACCGCCTTGGCTTGTTTGGTCGAGACCGAGCCGTGTCATATTGCATCGCTGCCGGTAGCGGTTAATATTGAATGCCATAGCCACAGGCATAAATCGGCGATTATCTAATCACTCAAACTCTCAAACCGACGAAGGATGCAAGGCGCTACCTTCCGGATGGACGATCAATCTCTAAAAGGCCACCAGTATTTCTCAAATGAATCGCGCTCCATATCATCTGTATTATCCTGGTCGTTCCGGTCGAGGGCTGAGCGCACCTTATCAACGTGTGCATCCACAAATACCGCATTGACTGTACCGCTGTCGAGATCTCCTCTCGGAGCGCTGTGGAAGCTGCCGAACCAATCACGACCGTCGCCCCACAAACAGGTGTCGTTTAGAACGTAAGTACACTTAGGACGGCTTGGCCACATGTTCTCCTCAGCGAAGAAAAACACCTCCGCTTTACTCCTTGTTATGTCGGAAAGCGTAAGAGCACCCTTATAGCCCGGGGGGTTCTTTCTGCCCAACAAGGAGTTCATGCTGTAACTGAATTGAGGAACAACAGGTATGGCAGGATTGTGATCCAGATGTTCGTCACCCCTGTATTTGGCAAGAACTTTAAATGAGGGGCATAGGTGGCTTTTTATGTTCTTCAGGTAGGGCCAAAATTGGCCACCATATCCCGGGATGCTAGGTGACTGGCTCGCATCGTGCCATCGGCACCGGTAATCCCTGGGATACGTGTCTATGTCCGCGATAGCGATCCGTGGATCCGGATAACGGCCGTTATGGTCGTCTAAGTACATGGCCTGGGCCAATCCATACTGACGCAGATTGGCTCTGCAGACCAGTTCCTTTGCCTGCTCCCTGGCCCGCTGCAGAGCCGGCATCAATATCGCCATCAGTATCGCAATGATAGCGATTACTACCAACAGCTCTATTAAAGTGAATCCTCTTCGTTTATTCATAATACTACACCTTCGGCTGATACAAAATTTCTTTGTTCATTTAGTAAGATGCGCAAAATCTGCCTTATGTTCTGTGTATTTTGTGTTGTTTGAGCATATTCTTTTTTAAACCACAGCAACATAATTAATATTATACCTTAAATCTTGGTTCCCTGTAGCGTTGAAATTCAGCCAATTTATGATTTATTGCGGAATTAGCAACATAGTGGTCTGTCGCAGCTTAATTGATGGATGTCATTCCTGCGAAAGCAGGAATCCAGGTTTATCGAAAGTCTGGATTCCGCATCAAGTGCGGAATGACAACTCCTCAAATCACACGCGACAGAGCAATAGGCTTGTGATGGTGACGTAATCCTGGGGCGATAGCTGCTCAGGACGCTTGTGTGGGTCGATGGATGCTCGACTAAAAATATCCTGCCAGTTTTTTACATCTGCAAGTTTGCCTTCAGCCAGTTTGCTGCAGGACATAAGGGTCTTGCGTCGATGACCCATAAATAGCCCCACGACTTCACTGAAAAGCTGCATATCTTTGATTTGGCGGACTTTTTCTTTGTTGTGTATAAATTTGACGATTGCCGAATCGACCTTCGGGGCAGGCCAAAAGACAGTCGGCTTCAACACTCTTATCATTTTTACATCGCCGGTCGCGCAAAGGTATATGCTCAAGGTGCCATAATCTCTGCTGCCGGGGCTGGCTGTCATTCGGTCGGCGACCTGCTTTTGAACCGTAACATACATACCGTCTGCTGTAATTGGGCCGGTAACCAGATTCAGCATTACCGGTGAGGCGACATTGTAAGGAAGGTTCGCCACTAACAGTATTCGGCCGGTGTATTTTTTACGGGCAAGGGTCAATGCGTTTATTACTTTCCGGCTGATAGTGTTTTTATTCTCGAGGATGTCGGCGTTGATAATCTCGATATTTTCTGCTTTTGCGAGCTGCTCTTTCGCAATTTTAGTCAGAGCTTTGTCGTACTCGACAGCGAGACAGTAGCTGGTGTGTTCTGCCAAACCTTCAGTCAAAGAGCCTGTGCCACAGCCGACCTCAAGCACAATATCGTTATCGCTTATATCTGCAGAATCTATCAGCAGTCGCATCAGGTTCAGGTCAATTAGAAAATGCTGACCCAGCCGTTTGTTCACAGAAGCGCCTGCCGATGTGAGCAGCTGCTGGATTTGCTGTTTGGTTTGCATTTGTATCAGGAATTCATTGCGTCGGCCCGAGCAAGCTCATAAGCTTTTTTGGTTTTTGCCATTTGTATAGCGGTGGTTATAGCCGACTTCATGCTGGCAGGGTCCGCAAAGTTTTGACCTGCGATATCAAAAGCTGTTCCGTGTGCCGGTGATGTTCTTATTATTGGTATGCCGATGGTTATATTAACAGCTTTCTTAAAATCGAGCAGTTTTACAGGTATCATTCCCTGGTCATGATACATTGCGACGACGCCGTCGAATTCTCCACCGGCGGCTCGCAGAAAGAGCGTGTCGGCCGGAATTGGGCCCTCACAGTTTATGCCTTGTTCCTGTGCAAGCAAAATCGCAGGAGCTATAATTCGCTGTTCCTCGTCGCCGAATTGACCGGCCTCGCCTGCGTGTGGATTCAGAGCTGCAACGCCAATCTTCGGGTTCGAGAGGTTGAAGTATTCTTTCAAAGCGTCATTTAATAAATCTATCGGCTCAAAAACACAGCCGATGGTAAACTTGTGCCTTACTTCAAACAGCGGCTCGTGTATTGTAGCCAGAGCAATTTTTAGTGGCCCTGCGACAAACATCATCACCTTTCGCCTTGACTTACACCGTTCTGCAAGCATTTCAGTATGTCCCGGCCAGGACGCACCGGCTAATTTCCAGCTTGTTTTACTGATTGGTGCTGTTACTACTGCATCTATTATTCCCGCCCGTGCGGCATCAATAGCATCGAGGCAAAACCTTATGGATGCCCCGCCAGCTGCCTTGCTTGGGCCTTTTACCCAGGCCGGCACCGAGTAGTCGTCATAATCAGCCACCATAACTTTATGTGGATAATCTCTGCTGATTTTTTCGTGCTGATGCCGACCCCAGAATGGCTCTATTTCAGCTTTATCTGCGACGTAACAGAGCTGTTCGTTCATACCGAAGACGATGAATTTTGCAGCCCGTCGGATTTCCGGGTCAGCCAGTGCCTTTACGATAATCTCCGGCCCGATGCCCGCGGCATCGCCCATCGTAACGCCTATGACCGGCTGCTCAGATATCGAATTATTTTGAGAAGATGAAGCCATAAAC
>Ga0315533_1001484_pt1 | contig 17784 bp, 12 predicted proteins | sample SalMarSW160130MG_FD_203081 | JGI IMG/M metagenome (GOLD analysis project Ga0315533, IMG submission 203081) | Salt marsh sediment microbial communities from the Plum Island Ecosystem LTER, Massachusetts, United States - Salt Marsh Sediment SW1601-30 ... | reverse complement strand
GAGCTTTTTTTGCTAAGGAATTTATTTGAAAGCCTTCACATACATAACAAGACTCTATCGGACATTCTTAAAGAAATATATGAAGGTTTATCTTATCCGATAAAGCTTTGTTATGTATAGCAAAAAAGCATTGTATTTTTATAAAACAAAAAGCAATTTTTGCCTTATAAAAATACAAAAGGCGGGCTAAATTAGATACTTTTTATCATAGGGCTAAAACTCTATTTCTAATAATCGAATGCCTCCCCCCTCCCTCCCTGTTCCTGCTCACTATATTTCTACGTTTAAATATTTTTTTATCTGGTGCCTCAGCACCTTATAATCTTTTGATAAAAAAATACTAAAACTATCCCAGGAGTTTATGTGTACGGCAACGGGGGCGTTTATAGAAGACTCAGCACCGCAAAAAAATGCAGGTAAACAATTAAGCATGAGAATTTTTTGCGGCCCTGGCTTCTACAAACGCCAGGAGAAGAAAATACCAGGAGAAAAAAATGTTCCTTCCCCTGGCGATAGGTGAAAACTACATAAAGAAAATATTTCTTTTCTTTAATATTTTATTTATGGATGTTTTTACTTATCGCTAACCGTTAAGAATCTAAAAGATATTAGCCACCGAAAAAGAAGGTAAAAAGCTCCCGCAATTATTCCTTCATTTGCTTTTTATCTTGTTTTTACGGGGATAAGACTAAAACGTTCTTCGTTAACCGCTACACGTTTTGTATCAAAATAAAGATATATAAGAGGGGGTGATTTTCCCTTCTTATATATCTTTTAAGCGTTCATCTTCTCTTTAGCATTACACGATAAAAATAATTTAAATTTTCACTTTTCCTAAATTTTAATTATTTTTTGAGTGTTCTGCTTCTTCATTCGCTTTTCTATTTCTGGTATTGCTTTTTGTAAAAGAGGGGTGATTTCCCCCTGGTTGCAAAAACAATACTCTTTCTCTCTCTGGCAATACTCTCACCAGGTAAATTACTATTTGCCCGGTGAGAGTATTGCTCTTTCTTTGTTTTTCCTCTCTTGCCCCCCTCTCTCCCTTTTCTTCTCCCCCGCGATAGGTAAAAAAATCTTAAATCAAAAAGGGGTTTTCTTTTTGGTTTGAGGTCTTTTTTTTTATCGCGTAAACGCAAAGAATCATAGAGATATAGTCACCGAAAAGGGAGATTAAAAAATTCCCGCTCTTTTTCTTTCAATTATTTTTTATTTCTCTTTTACGGGAAGAAGACTAAACCACAAACGATAGCAGAATCACGAAAAGGTTCGCAAATAGGGGCGGGGCAAGGGAGAGAGGGTCTCGATATTGCCCACGCTTATACTTGTAGAGTAGGGGGTGAATCGACCGCAGTTTTTCCTTCCCCCTTATACTTCCCCCCTAATGAATCATAGCCTAACCTTATTTTTTTGCGGTGGCGAATAAAGCGAAGCAACAGCGGGGCTTAAGAGCGTTACCTTCTCCTGCATTTATGCTTAGAAGCGTCCCCGCGAGCGTAGCTTTTGAGCCAAGGAGCAATAATAAAAAGAAGGGGGATAAGAGGGGGGTTTTAGGGGGGATTGAAGGGGGAAGGAAAACTACCCGCCCCGCGCGTGGTGTAGTTGTAAAATCAGAGATATCCGGAGTGGATTAAATTTACCAGTAAATTAGATTAATTAGAGTGGCCAGAGTCGATAAGTCGCTATTAGGCGAAGAGGGTTAAATTAGATCTAAAATTAAATATGAAATATTAGAGAAAAGTTGTCCTGGCATAACAATGACTAATGAGAAATAGAGAGAGATAGAGAGAGAAAGAGTGGGTCCTCAATTTGCCGGGCAAGAGATACCGAAAAAATATTTAAGCCTAATAAAATAAAAAACCGAAAGGAAAACACGTGTTAAATCTTTCGGTATAGCTATATTAAAAGGGAGTGTAATTTTAGCGAATCACACTCCCTTCTGTATTTATAATTATAACATTAAAAAAAGAAATATCGAGAGAAAATATCAATAATTTTTATCTTATTTCTAAAACATTCAAACATTAATTTGATTTCTATTCATATTTATGTATTCCTTCGTACTCTTTTATTCCCTGGATAGTAATTATCATTTTTCTGCCCGTAGTCCACTTTACCCAGTTTATCCTATCTAAATAGTCAGTGTTAAAATTTATTCTATTTTTTTTCAATCCTTCTAATTTGTTTATTTCATACACATTAAATCTTCCGTCCTCTTCGCTCTTCCCATCTTTTTTTTCTTTATAGGCAACTTCTAAAATAACATTTCTAATTTCATTGTCGGCCATTGTATCTTCTTTTGGGATTACCGAAAGAACCTCTGGATGTTTTGTTTCATAATAAATTATTCCCATGATAGTAATTGCCACCTTTCCAATAATAACCCATTTTATTAAACCATCCTTCTCTAAATATTCAATATTAAAATCTATTCTATTTTTTTCTATTCCTTCCAGTCTGTTTAGTTTGCTTATTTCGTGAACAGTAAATCTTCCACCCGCTTCTATCATCCCGTCCTCTTTTGCTTTATTATAAGCGGCTTCTAAAATAGCATCTCTAATTTCATTATCTGTCATTATGTCCTCCTTTCTATTAATTGTACTTGATATAATAAAATACAGTTTTTTGTCACATTTTAATCCTTCCGGATTTAATCAACTCTTTTATTATCTCTCTCCTCTTTTCTTCCAGGACACCCTCGAGCAATTTTAAAGTTGAGGAATTACCGAATTATTGACTTGTTACGCCTTCCCTATTTAAGAAAATGGGATGTGTCCCTAATTATTTCCCTAATTATTTCTCTCGTAATGTAAAATTCTTTTATTGAGAATCTGGAAAAGTATAATTCCATACTTCATGTATAAATCTTTCAATGTCTTTTTCATCAATTAATTCGAACATTATATCTTCTGAACTATCCATTAATCGATGAGTTTCATATTTATGATTAATGAAATTTCTATGCCAACGTAGTAATTCAATCAATAACTGTTCTTTTTTTGGACCATAAATGTTTTCCGAGATAATTTCATCTGATACGCCGTGGAAATACTTCTCCTTATAGTTTTTTTCAAATTCACATATTCTATTTTTTACTTCTGTAATAATCGGTTTCAAGTCATTTTTTAGACCCAAAACTCCCAAAAAACATAACTTTAACATTACTCTTGGCTCATCATAACCATAATCTTCTTTAATTTTTTCGATGCTGTTTTTTGCAATATCATATATAGATTCTACGCAATCTTTCAACAATTTTATTTTTTCAATCTCTATAATTGAATCATCATTTTTAATTTTTTTAAATAGTTTTAATCCGGTTTTAGTAACTGCTTCTATTAATTCGTTTAAATTAAGATTATTTGACTTTCTCGATGCTTTATCATATAAAACAAACCATGAAGGAAGATAGACAAAATATCCTAATATTTCTATTAATTTTTCTTGAGAACTTTTAAATTCTTTATCTTCAATTAAATCAATTAATAATGAATCTAAATCAAAAATAAGAAATCCTATATACGTATTCAAAATACTATCGCAATTTTTTATTTTTTCCGCCAAATCTCTTAAAAATCTATAAATTTTATCAAATAAGCCTACTATGTCTTTTCTATAAGATTCTTTTGTTTTTTCGTCTTTTAATTCTTTATAGCTATGAACAATTTCATATACATGATTAATCATTTTTTCATATGGTTTAGTTAGAGCGAAACTTGTTAAAATATTGTTTGGTAAATAACCTTTTATCATCATTAGATAGATACTTACTGTAATAGTTTTAATATTTTCTAATGTTTTTTCAATGTATCTATCTGCATCTATTATTTGACATTTAAAAATTCTGGTTAAACTACCAAGGTACACATTTTGGCATTTATCAGTGATAGCAGTATTTTTTTCACTGATCCCAAACAATGCAATTGCTAACAAATCCTCATAAATAGTATTCAATGAAATCATTAATTTATTATCAAAAACTACTAAAATAAAATTATCTAATACCCGAATCCCTTGGAAAGCTACCTCCTGATTTTTTTCTCTAATCGAAAATTCGATTAAATATTTAAAATAACCAATTATTTGACTAAAGATCGGATTTTTATTTTTTGTATTTAAAAATGTAATTTCTTTTGATTTATTAGCTAAAGAAATGAACATATCAAAGACATAAACTGCATTTTCTATTTTATTTTCTTTTATAAATTTTTTTTCAATATTATTTAACCTTTCAATATTTTCAGAAAGAAAAGATTGACTGTCGCTTTCTATCGCAAGAAAATTAATTTTTGATGGATAGGCTAGTGAACAATCTTTTCTCAAATCCAAATATTTTAATAAAATATTATTAATAGATTTAAGCCCTCTATTTGCAGTTTCTATTTCTTGTCTATCAGAAAGTTTCATGGTTATCTCAAATAAATTTTCTATTTGCCGATTAAGAATTGGCAAATGTAGAACTGGATATTTATTCCATTCAATTGCTTTAATTAATTCTTCCGATGAATCTTGATCCTTTAATTTAACAATTCTTACAAGTTCTGTAATATCCTTTTGAATATTATTAAGAAAATATAGGGATTTATATTCTAAGAATTCTAAAGCCTTAATGGGATTTGCCTTTCTTCGCACATTTTCATATTGTTTATCGATTAGTACAAAAATTAATGCAATAAAAAAGAGGAAACAATAAATAATGACTTTTTTCATAGCGGTTGTAATAATAAATAAATCATTTTTAAATATTATTCCTGCAGTAAAAAATAATAAAGCTAATATAATTATTATGAAAAAAATAGATTTTTCTAACTTGTCATGAATATAAACTTCATAAAATTGTGAAGAATACATATCTGAAGCATTTTGTAATACAAATATAGATAGAGCTAAGACAATTGCTAATACACCACCAATCATAACACCGATAGAATTAAAATTATCAGCTAATTTATTAAAAGGAAAATTTGGTAAGTCAATGGTTCCTATAATAATTTTTGCAAAAACCAAAGATATAACTAATATTATTATTCTTCTAAATAAACTAGAATGCTCTGATATTTTTCTTAGTAACCATCCATATCTTTTTCTAATACGAAATAATTCTATTTTATTTTTAAATTTCATATTCTTAAAAAATTTTTCCATATTATAAAAATAAGATTCTTTAGTTTTTTTAATCATCTACTTTCCCTTCATCCTCTGCAACTTTTGTGGAAAATAGAGCACATCCTATTTTTTCTATAGTTTAGCTTTCCATTTTACGAAGTCTTCCTTTAGGGCTCTATCTACAATAATACCTAAAGCTCAACCATCCAGTTAGAAACTCCTCAGATCCCATAGATTGTCCGCTAAAAGTTACCAAGTTATTGACTTGGCACACCTTTCTTATTTATCTAATATCAAGTTGAGACCTCACCCCTCTTATTTCCTTATAATGTTTTACCATTAAAAGGTGGATAAAACATGGGAAGCTTTTGCTGGTTGCCTTTATTAAAATCAATATGCATATTTTCAAATTCCCATTTGTTATTTTTTATAAATGCATCACTTAAAGCAAACCCTTTACGATATCTACTTTTTGCCATTCTAGCGAAATTTTCTGTTTCTTTTTCCAAAAGATTTTTGAATTGAAAAGTTGCTTCATATCTAGCCGGAAAATCTATCATCTTTAATTTTTGTGTACGGATTCCCCCTACAACTATATCAGTAAGCTGCATAAATTCGGAAATTGTTTCATTTTTTTTATAATCTTTTTTATTAATAGGAATTATTTTTGAATCATCTTCGAAAAAAATATTTTTATTTGATTCAATTTTAAATCTTTCTAATATGTTATTACTATTAAAATTTTCTTCAAATGCTTTTTTTGAACTATCTATATAAACGTTACCAATTGATATTTTTTTATCTGGAAATAAAAAATGAGTTCCGCCTTTTATTCCCATACGAAATGTAGTTTCTATTTTCTTTATCTCATTCATACTATCATACATATCTTGACGCGCATTTTTTACTCTAAATATTATAAGTTTATTAGCAAGTCTATTGTTTTTGCCTTTTAATAATTTATAAATTGGGTTATTGTTTTTATGTCCTAAGTATAACTGAGCTTCGATTTTTTGTTGCTGTATTGAGTATAATAAAATACTACACCAAGATCTTATTAGTCGCGCTTTGGGATTATTATTTTTGTATTTACGACCTATATCACCAAAATGGATAAAATTATAGTAGCATAAATTTTCTCGAGGTTTTTGTAACAAATCGAATAATATTTTTTGTGTTTCTCGGGATATAAAAACAAAACAATGCCAAAACCCGTCTTCTTTGCATTCATCATGAAAAACATCATAAATATTTACATTTTTAAAATCTTTTTTCATTTAAAATTAATTTCACCACATTTTTTTTCTTTTCTTAACCTTTGCATAGTCTTTGGGGTCTTCACAGGTTCACATTATTTAAACCTCTATAGTCGATTTAATCATGAATCCATTCTCTTTTATATTTTGTGAACTTCTGTATCCTCCTAAAATACCGAGAAAAAATTTAGCTCTTGCTTAAAGTTATTATGCTAAAGCGAATTAAACTATTATTTTTATTTCTTACTCTGTTCTCTAGAGCACTCCAAAAAAATGATTCATGATACTTAAAAAACTATTTTGATTTTAATATTTCTGTAATACTTTTGTAATAAATTTTATGACTTCGGTTTTAACCCAATTTTTAGTTAAATCATCTATACTTACCCCAAAACTCGATCTATCGGGTCTAGTTTCTTTTAAATAAATATCTTTTTCGATACTAATACGGCCGTTCAAGCAGATAAAAGACATTGAAGAATCTGAAAGAGATGCATAATCCTCTTTTTCTTTAAAAACAGGAGAAAATTTAAAAACTACACTTGGATTAGGGAAATTTTTAAGATGATTTAAAACGCTTGCTTTATGTCCTTTTTTTTCTATTTCTTTTGAAATAGTTTCAATTACGGGAATGACAATTTCTTTTAATTTATCAATTATCAACTTTTCTTTTTCCTGTTCTTCTAATTTTTTCTTTTTCAATGCTTCTTCTTCTATTTTTTTTCTTTCATAATATTCATTAAAAATTTTATCTAAATCATTTTTGCACATCCTGATTCCTCCTCTTCTAACATGGGAGCTGAGAACTCACAACAAAAAAGCTGTTTTTCATTTCATCTCCAGAGACTTATTGGATGCTTATGATCTCAAGAGTAGTTCCACGAACTCTTCTGTTAAACGATATTTTTTTACACTCGTAGGTGTAGGTGTCATGTCTATTACAAATCCATAGTTTTCCAAAATATGCATTTTCCCCTGCAAATTTTTGTGTTCTTCAAAATAATATACAAAACAAGGATTTGCTACTTGCAACACATAGCGATTACTCATAATAAAAAGTTCACGGATGAAATTATATCCTTCCTTGGTTAAGTCATTTTTCATACCAGCGACCAACTCTGGCATTGATGATTTTACTTTCAGGAATTTGGCCTCGATTGATTTTTCCATAGGTAGGCTCTCGTGGGATGAAGCTAATTTTAGTGTTTCCTTAACATGTCTTTCGTGATTCGATTTAAGTTGACGAAGAATATCCGCTGTAAATGTTTCAGGTTGATCATCGATTATTTTATGATGAATTCTACAAAGAAGGATTAGGTTAGAATATGAGTCTATTTCGTCAATCCGAAATTCAGGATTATAGCGGGGACCATTAGGTTTACCAGAAATAATATGGCACTCCTCACCTACTACTGATTCATTGTCTTGTGGCGTTGCATCCATAATAAGTTCGCTTCTACAAAAGGCGCACTGACTACCCGAACGACCCTATAATAATTTGCGCGTTTTATCATTCATAACAATTATCCTCCTACCTACAATATGTCTTTTATGAAAATAGAAACATCCTATTTTTACTATGCTTGAATTTTCCATTTTACAAGGTCTTCCTTTAGGACATCTATCTATAATAATACCTAAAGTCTCAACCATCCGGATAAGAAACTTCCAGATCTTAAATATGACAAGAGCGGTTCTTTGCCAAACTTCAATCCTTCCGGGATTAATCCATTCTTTTATTATTTCTCTCCTCTTTTCTTCCGGGACAACCCAAAAGTTACCGGACTATTGCCTTGAAACGCCTTCCCTATTTAAGAAAATGGGAAGTGTCCTAATTATTTCAATCAATAAATTTCCAACAATTCCCAATTGGAAAAATCATCAGGGTTTAAATCGCTACCTTGCTTTTTGTAGCACATCCAACGACCGGAAAAATCTTTAGAATTAGTATTGGTAACAATACCACCTGATAAATTCTTACCTTTTTTATTCTGTTCTTCTAAATATTTTTGTATTCCATCACTTTTTTCTCGTGCGCCTTTAATTGTGTTTCCGCTTTTAGTGTCAAATAGCCCGACAGAACCATTTTTAAATTGTACGATGAAATCAACATAAAATGGCTTGTGTTTGCTATTCTCAATATAAGAAACGGCAAAAAATATAGCGTCTCGGTCTCCGTTTTTAAACCACCATTCTATTTGATCAGATTTTTCTAAAAATTCAATAAATGCTTTTTCTGTTTTCCATTTGTTGTTATAGTAAAATGGAACCATTGCCGATTTTTCAACTTTTAATTCTGCATGATTTCCACCAAAATTTAGCATTCCAGGTAATTCCCAGTCTGATAATTTTTGTAATTTTTCATCTCGCTTTTGTGTATTGGCAATATATTTTTCTTTTGTACTATCAATAACATTTACAAAATGTTGGAAATTTTTTGGACTTAAAACAATATTGATAATTTCAGAAAAATGGTCGGCATATTCCATACCTAAACACATTCTGAAAAAGTAATAAACCGCCTCTTTAACTCGTCCTATTGATCTATCTTCGGGGTAGAAAGGCGAAAGATTGTTGCGAACAAAAAAATCATAGAGTTTTTGTAAGTCGGTTTCGTTTTGGGTATCAATTTTTAACTCACTTTTTATTTCTTCTTTAACAAGCATGTCCACGCTTTCAGCTTCATAATCGGAAATAAAAGAAGTTTTAATTTTTTGTTCTTTTATTTCCAGTTTTTTTTCCAAATTATATCTTTTTGCTTCTTCCAAAAACAAAGTACTAAATAATGGGGCTAAACGAGTTTTTTCTCTTTGTCGCAAACGATAAGCGGATTCAAGTTTAATTTCTTTATAGCCCTTAATCCTTTGACTCGTATAAATTGTTACATAGCTTCGAGCCATATCTTCTTTAATTTCAACATTTGCTAAGTTCGTATAAACAAAACCATGATTCAAAATCTCTATTGGATAATGACCTATATCCGGTTCTGGCATACGCATAATACGACCAACTGTTTGAACAGAAAATGTCAAACTTTTCCAATCTCTAAAAAGAACTAAAATTTGTGCTCGTGGGCAATCCCAACCAAGTGCGATTGCTTGCTTGAAAATCAATACTTCTGTTTCTTGATCATTCTTAGCGATATTTTCCAAATTTTCTTTTTCTTCTGATAGATAAATCGCCAATTTTCCGTTTTCTGTTGTTATTCCACGCTTATCTCTTAAAAATTGTATAACCTCCTCTTTTATTCTATCTTCTTGCTGTGTTTTTCTGTCTGGTAATTGAATAAGTAAAAGAGGGTTAATGTTTATTTCTGCTTCTTTGTATAATTCTACAATTTCTATTCTTTTTTTCAATGCCTCTTCAAGTACCATTATGTCAGTTCCGTCGGCCAAAGCAGTTTTTAAATTATCCCCAAAAAGTATGTTTTTAAAATTGGCATTTAAAATTACAGATTTTTTTATCATGCCCTCCAATTTTACATCTTCAAGCGGTACAGAAACGATTTCATCAGGACTTTGTATGACGGGTGTCGCGGAAACTTCAATTGTTAATTTGGGGGCAACATCACGAATTAAATCCTGGGAATTTTCACTTGTAGCATGGTGATGACTTTCATCAATTATTAAAACAATTACTCGCCCCTCTTCCTTGGTATTTTCAATAATTTTACCGAGATAAAATTCTTTTTCATTCTCTTTTACGATTGTGTTCTTATCTTTTTTGTTGATACTCTCCCAGTTTAAAAATAGGATTTCATTTTCATCAATTTGTTTATCTGTTAAATCTTCAAAGTCAGAGCACTCAAGAGCACGAGAATCCTCATAATATTTTTCCAGTTTCTTTTTGCTTTGTGTATGTAGCTTTCTTGGGGCAGTCCAAATAAATGAAAGCGGTGTTGTAATTTCTCTATCATCTACAAGCTCTTTCAAATACTCCGCTGTCATTATAGTTTTTCCTGAACCAGTCGGAGCTTTGAAAATAATTCTCTTCTCTCCGCTTTGTTTAAGTAGTTCTTTACTTCTTGTGAGAAGTTTTTTTATAGCCATACTTTGATAATTTTTTAATTGCATAATATTTTTCCTGCTATTTAAAAATTCGACGATACACTCGCAATATTGCCTCTGGTATTGTGGATAGTTTTACTTTATTTTTTACATCTTCGAACTCTTCATCAAAAGTATCATCGCTAAGCGAAAAAACATAAACGCTAAATTTTCCGTCTACATTGACAATTTCTTTTTTGAAATCATCAATTGCTAAATGGTCATAAATAATTCCAGTATATCGTTTTTTATTGCGGAAAATTTTGTATTTTTCTGTTGATTTTATTTCTTTAAAAGTATCTTCTTTTATACAAAGCATTTCTGTAGCTTTTTTAGTAAGTTCTTTCCTGATTTTGTCTGTTGAGTCAGCAGGAACAAATGCGGTTCGAAAATATTTTAAATTACCGTTTAACCCTTGATATTTCTTCCCGTCGAGTAATCCTTTATAGCCTTTAATAACTTTTTCAATTCTTGGATAACATATATCATCAGCTATTTTTGTTCCTTCGCTGTTATTATCTTCATTATTAGTGCATAAAATAAATTTTCTATTTCCTTTGTCGTTCTCGTTTAATTTCATGACAGCATGACCAGTAGTACCTGATCCAGCAAAAAAATCTAAAATTATTGAATTTTTATCATTATGAATAACTGCTTTTATACAATCCATTACTGCATATAATGATTTCGGGTATGGAAATTTTGCTTCAATTATGTTGTTGAGTAATTTTGTTCCATAAACATTGGCATTGTATTTTGTGTCTGTCCAAACTGTTTTCCATCTGTAATCTTTTTTCTCTCTCAAGATAAAAAATTTATCCTTCGTTCTTTTACAAATTAATTCATCTTTAATGTTTTCTACTGTCTCTCTCCCAAAACGCCACTTTCTTTCTATCCCCTTTTGGTCAATAGGATATACCTCTACAACCCCGTTTTTTCTTACAATATTTGAGTTTTTAGGATGAAAATTATTAGGACATGTATCACCAAAACCGATTATTCCTTCATCTTTTATATAAATTGGATAAAAGCAGGTTTTTGCAGCCTTTCTTTTTGAGCTCTCTTTGCCCCAGTCTCTAAAAGCAGTAAGCGGAACATCATCTCTCCTAATAGTAGAAATAAAAGTACCATTAAGAGGATGAATAAAATATGCAAATTCATTTGTGTGTGAAAAGTTTTTCCCCTGGATTCCACCGGGATTATGAATAATTGTTACGCAAACTATTTCTTTGTTATTAAATATTTCTTGTAATAAAACTCCTAAATTTGCCTGTTCGTTTTTATCAATTGTGCAAATTAAAACTCCACGTCGCTTTAATAATTGTTTGGCGAGTTTTAATCTTTTTTCCATAAAAGAAAGCCATTTACTATGTCTCCATTGGTCAGTTATATCAACATAGTCATTATTATATTTCCAATCACTTGCGCCTGTATTGTATGGCGGATCAATATAAATAACGTCGATTTTACCTTTATGCGTGTAATTCAAAACGGAAAGAGCATGATAATTATCTCCTTCGATCAATAAATTCATCGGTTTTTCTGGGTCTGTGATAATCTCTTTCTTTTTGACTTCTTCTAAAATTGGTAATTCTGTTTTGCATCGCTCAACAACATCTTCTGGCTTATCTTCCCAAACAAGCCCGTATTTCTTGCGTTTACGAAGTTGCTCAATCTCTTTCATTAAGTCATCTTTATCCCAGTTTTTATAATCTTTTTTTGCCATGGTTTAATTGCTTCCATTAAGTAGTTTCATTGTATCCGCTTTTCCTCTAAAAATAAAAAAAATGTATATCGCCTAACCTTCCGCGAAAAACCGAAAATTGCCAGAAAGGAATGTTTAGCCCTATTCTATTACATAAGACACAAGCCTACAAGAATAATTTTTATATGCTAGGGGAGATTCTTCGTCACAATTCAATAATTTATATTTGCTTTATTATAACATCATCAGAGAGCAAAAAAATAAATCTTTTCTATTTTTCTATACTTCATATTAATTCGACAAAATTATTATAAAATCCTTCTTTTTTTAAAATATATTTCAAACTTTCCAGTATGTAGTTCTTGGTATTTACCGATAAATCGGTAAATACGGTTGCAGGTTGCTAGAAATAACAGAAAATAGCAAAAAGCGGATTGTGATAAATCGCGGAATATCGCGAAAAATGTCCTGATAAATTATGAAATATCAGGGATTAGGTTAGTATTGAAATAATAAATAAAAAATGAACTTATTTACTTTGAATTTTAACTCTAATCCCTTATAATAATTAATGTTTGCACTTTAAAAATAAGGTATTTGAATATTGAAAAAAGATATTGAAGCATTAATTCGCACTAAGGCTTGTAGTATTTATGAAAAACACTATTCTGATAAACCTGACATTGCGCAAACCAACAAAAAATATGATAAAGAAATAATCATCCATGAGATTTCTCTTATCTTAAAGAGAACCTTGGTCACCCCGAGAAGGAAAAGGTATTTAGAACTGAAATTTCCTTTATCTGCCGGGGATACCTTTGGGGCCGATTCAAACATCTTCTTTTCCCCTAACTTCGAAGATTCACTGAACTACCTCTCCCCCTCTTACGCCCTAAATCTTTTTAAAGAAAAATATACAGTTAATGCGAATAAATACTATGCAAAAGAACACCTGGCACATCAAAGAGTTTACGGAATCATCCCCTATTTTACCCTCAAAGAATTAGCTGATTTAATGAAGAATTTTTCTTTGTATATCGAGGATAACACCAGACCATTAATTAAAACCGGCTGGCCTGATTATACTTTTACTGACAGTGCCTGGCTTTTTTGTAAATTAGCCCCCAACTATCCAATAGAAATACCAATTTACGTTAAAAATTTTAATAAATTAAAAAATCCAAGTAGCGACCCTTATTTTTTCTTGAAAAGATATTTTTCAAATAAAACCAATCAATTTAAAAAATACAAATATAAAAAGGTTTTATTATCGGAAATATTATCTTATAAAGAACTTGGTTTTATTGAAAATATGAGGTATAAATTTCTACGCTTAAAAAAAACAATTTTAAATGAAATTAATCAAAATCTTTTTTTAAAAACAACTGATAAAGATGTTTGGTTTAAAAATTGTGCAAGAATACTTTATAGCAGTTTCTCACAAAAAGATCTTCAAATTATAGCCTCCATTGAAAAAAAATATGAAAAAATTACATTATTTAACAATATACTAAATGGGGGCTTAAATGGGTTATTAGAAAATATTATCTTTTTATATGAAGAATGCAAATTTGAGAAAATGACCCTGGAAAAAAATACCATGAATTCAATTTTAAAAGGATCGAAATTCAATCATCAAGGAAAGTTCAGATCGTATTATCAATTAGTCCAATTTGCAGAAGATGATTATGAGAATAAACGCTTTAATAAAATGAAAAGGAAATTAAATAATGAACTTGATAAAATCGAGAAAGAAAAAATAAATAATAAACAATTTATATCTGATACTTTGGCCTATATTAAAAAAGAGTGTTTGAATGTAGACTATTTATTAAAACAAAAATATTACCCTTTTATAGATAGTCTTATTAAAAGCCTTGAAACAGGAGAAAGCTTTGAAATAAGTATGCCCTTCTTAAAACAATACCCTACTCCATCCCATAAGAAATTCACTCCATTAAAGCTACCATCCGGTACAAAGTGGGAACATGTCACCATTCAATTTCTGGATTATGATAAAGTGAAGATCCAGGCACCCGGCCATTTCACTAAGGTCGTCGATTACAGAAAAATGGGATTTGAAAACCAAAAGAATGGGAAACCAAATAAGCAATGGGAATTATTTTATGATCTTGCACGATATAGAGGAGATTTATCCTGGACAATAACCACTTATAGGAAAAAAGTTGACTCCCATCCCCTCTCCACTCCCAAGATAAGAAAACAGATTCAAAGGCTATCCGAATCATTAAAACAGTACTTCAACATCAACGAGCCTCCTTTTTACGATTATATAAAATATGAGACCTACAAAACCAAGTTTTTCTTACTCCCCGATCCGCTCAATACTAAAATCCTCTGTGACGTCACAGAGACCTCTTAAATTATTTTTCAAAATTAAAATCCTTTATTTATAAGGATCCTAGCCATTTTATTTCGCCCTGTGTGACATGTCACTAATTATATATAGAGGTGAAAATAAATGGCGAAAAAAATTTCTTTCAAATATTCTAAAGATTTTTTAGATAGGACTATAGAAGTATGGCAGCCATACTTCCCTGCTCCCCTTTCTTTAGGGGATGCCAGGGAAATTGCGGATAACATGACTGCTTTGTATAATTTTCTAATCAATCATGAGAAGAAACCGGATGGAATCAAATAACTGTTTTTCTTACAAATATTTTTTAAATAAAATGTCAGGAGGGTAAGTATAAATATTGAAAAGTAGAATTTTTCATTTATGGGATAATCAAGAGAGAAGAATAGTATCTGTTGAAGCGACTAAAAAAGAGGGTAAAAACTGGATAGCTCTGTGTCCTTTTCATCCGGATAAAAACCGGCCTAATTTATACATTGACGAAGAAAAAGAAAAATATCACTGCTTTGCCTGCAATAGAAAAGGTTTTCTCTATAATCCGAAATACCGGAAATTAAGATATAGTTATCATAGAAATATTGCGACCACTTATAATTATAAAGATGAAAAAGGAAATGTATTATACCAGGTGGTCCGCTATCATCCTAAAGGATTCAGCCAGAGAAGACCTGACGGAAATGATGATTGGATCTGGAACATGAAGGGTGTCAATCCGGTACCCTATCACCTGCCTGAAATCATCCAGTCCATTGAACCGGTGATGATCGTAGAGGGAGAAAAAGATGTTGAAAACTTAAGAAGAATGGGTTTCACTGCGACCACCAGCCCTATGGGAGCAGGAAAATGGAGGGAGTCTTATAATAAATATCTAAAAGGTAAAGAAGTCATCCTTATTCCTGATCATGACCAGCCAGGATATCAGCATTGCCGGAATATCGGTCAATCTTTATGGGGAGTAGCTAAAAAAATCAAATGGTTAGAACTGCCTGGTTTAGAAGAAAAGGAAGATGTCAGCGACTGGATCGAAAAAGGCAATACCAAAGATAAGCTTTTGCAGTTAATCGAGGCAGCGCCTGATTTTGTTCCTGAAAAATATGATGAAAGAGAAAGAATCGGAAAGTCGGTTAATTCAATATTGAAAGACAGGACAAAGTCGATTGTTCCGGATCTTATCCATTTGGTTGGAGAGGATGGCAAAACTAAATATCTTTTCTGTAAAAAAGGGCAATGGCTCATTGAAAAATATTTTATTAAAGATGGCAAAAGGTATTCTCCTAAACAAAATCTTCCTATTAAAATATTGGATGCAAATATTATTAATCGATCTTTAAAGATGGATATTACCAGACTTGCCACTGAAATTAATGCGTTTATTAAAAGTTATTTGGAGATGCCGCTTGATTCCGATTATTTGATTTTAACCATGTGGATCTTTCACACTTATTTAATCGAAAAATTCAATACCACCCCTATCCTCTATTTTTACGGCGTCAAGGAAACAGGAAAATCGAGAGCCGGAGAAGTCCTGAGCGAGCTGGCCTTTCGAGCTCAAAGATTGACTTCCCTGACTGAAGCAACTTTATTTCGTTCGGTTGAATTGTTCAAACCCACTCTCATCATCGATGAAATAAAACTCCTGGGTAAAGGGGGGAACCAGGGACTGGCGGATCTGATCAAGACCACTTATAAACGGGGATTAAAAGTATCCAGAATTAACCTGAATAAATATGGTGAAGATCAGATTGAATATTATGACACTTTTACCCCGCTGGTCATCTGTACTACGGAAAGCATTCCCGATATTATTGAAAGCCGGTGCATTCTCTTTATTATGCAGAAAAATAGCAATCCTCAAATAGAGAAAAAGATTGACAAGAAATGGGCTAATGATTTGAGAGAAAGACTAACCGTTTTTCGGGCTAATTATATGTTGCGGGAATTGCCTGAAGCGCAGTATATTGCCCGAGGAAGATTGAATGAAATTATGTTTCCGCTCTATCAAACGCTATTGATGACTGAGACGGAGAGAAAAAGTGAGTTTATCGATATCGTAAAACGGATACAGAGAAATAAAGATAATGAAGAAGGCATGGGATTGGAAGCAGAAATTGTCAAGGCCATTGATGATGAATGTCGGGAGAATCAGGACAGGCAATTCTTAACCCAGGCCATTTCCACACGCCTCAATGAGTTCCGGTCAGAGAATGAAGCCATTTCCGATCGGGTAGTCAATAACCGGATCAGGCGATTGGGATTTCATAAGAAAAGATTTAATAACGGTAGAATGGGCTTCCGCATCAATATGGAAAGACTTCGCTGCTTAAAAAATAAATATCAGATTGGGGATACGTCTGAAGCTTCTGAAGCTTCTGAAGGATAATATGAAATGCGGGATGAAGAATTTAAAACTGTGGATAACTTGAAACGCAAGTGCCGCTTTTGTTTTGGCGCAAGGGTTTTGTCAATTTCTACTCTTTTCGGAATCCTTCGCTTATCTTCTATAAAGCTTCAGAAGGTTCAGAAGGTTCAGAAAATTGAAAAAGGTTGTGGAAAACTCATCCTTTAAAAAATGTGTACATTCATTATAAAATGGAATGATCATTATAACTTTTTAGTAACAATAATGGAGGAAAATAAAACCCATGAAAAAATTTGAAAATAAATCTTTTTTGCTATATAATGCGTATATGGATGATTTAATGAAGAAATTAGAAATTTATCGGTTTGAAAATCGAATCAGCCAAAGAAAATTGGCTGACCTACTACATATCCACTTCTCAACCGTAAACCGCTGGTTCAACGGAAAAACCAAACCCAACAAAATTCAGAGATACCACATCAAAAAATTATTAGAAAATTCAGATAATGATTAATAAATAAAATTTTTATAATGGGGTGATTATATGAAAGCCATAATTTTGGCTCGTGTTTCCACTAAGGAACAAGAAGAAGAAGGTTATTCTATCCCATCTCAAGTAAGACGTCTTAGCGAGTATGCCCGGAAGAAACAGTTAACCGTTTATAAAACATTTCAGATTACTGAATCATCCTGCCTGGATACCCGGAAAGAATTCGAGAAAGTCATTACGCTAATAAAGCAATCCAAAGAATCAATCGCTCTGATCACTGACACTGTAGACCGATTGCAGAGAAGTTTTCGTGAATCAGTTATCCTGGAAGATTTCCGAAAAACAGGAAAACTGGAACTTCATTTTTTCCGCGAAAATTTAATTCTAAACCAAAACTCTAACAGTAATGATCTAATTCGCTGGGATATGGGCGTGATGTTTGCAAGAA
>Ga0315533_1001479_pt1 | contig 17806 bp, 14 predicted proteins | sample SalMarSW160130MG_FD_203081 | JGI IMG/M metagenome (GOLD analysis project Ga0315533, IMG submission 203081) | Salt marsh sediment microbial communities from the Plum Island Ecosystem LTER, Massachusetts, United States - Salt Marsh Sediment SW1601-30 ... | reverse complement strand
TTAATCGTTTCTTCCTGCACTTCTATTGAGACCCTTTTTTTACACGGCCCTGCCTCTTCAATTGTCGCCGTGTATTTTATCTCTGGTGCTTGTTCTTCTCCCGCTTCGGCTTCGGCCTTCGCCGAGAGGGGCGTAGTTTCTTGTTCAACAGCCTCTGGTTGTTCTGTTTTCGGCTCAGTGGCCTGTTCTTCTTCCGGCATTTTGCTGCTCCTAAATTAATTGGTGATTGGTTAAATGGTAACTAATCCCTTAGGGACTGGTTAAATTCATGACGGCTGAGATTACTACTTACCAATTACCACTCACCAATCACCAATGAAGGGCCCCCCTTAGGGGGAACCAAAAGCGGGTGATGAGACTTGAACTCACGACATTCACGTTGGCAACGTGACGCTCTACCACTGAGCTACACCCGCATATTTCATATTCTTGTTCAATTATATGGGCTGTTTTTGACCATGCAAGGGGATTTTTTGCAAAATTTTGCGTACATTCACCATTCAACCAATTACCACTCACCAATTCACCAATTCGCTAATTAACTATTCATACAATTTGACCTTTGTCCCTCTTTGAGCTATACTTATGACAACGGGTGGCAGCCCTAAACGGAGTACCCGCCTTCGCGGGCACAAGTTTGGGGATGGTTTGGTCGCGGAGAGCATCATGAAAAAGGTTTTTATCAGCTACAGCCATAAAGACACGGATTGGGTGTGTGGCTGGTTACTGCCCAAACTTGAAAACAACGGGATCGAGACTCACATCGACTATCGCGATTTTGAAATTGGTGTGCCAAGCGTTCTGAATATGGAACGTGCAGTGGAGAAGTGCGAAAAGACCCTTTTGGTTCTAACTGCAAATTGGCTACAGAGTGAATGGACGAGGTTCGAAGGATTCATGCTACAAACGGAGGATCCGATTGGGCTTAATGGGCGCATTTTACCATTGATGCTGGATCATAGTAAATTGCCTCTGAGACTCAAAATGTTTACTTATGCGGATTTTAGAGATAAAAATGAGTGGGACATTCAGATTGATAGGTTAATCAAGCAAATCAAAAAAGATTTTGAGGAAGTTGTAGAACCAATACTTGAATTTCCGTCTCTGGCTGATGGGCACGTTCACATTGGTGGATTGCCTGAAACAGATTTCAAACTTTTCGGACGGCAAAAGGAATTGAAAATATTGAACGACGCCTGGGAATCATCAGATACAAACGTTTTGAGCTTTGTAGCTTTCGGTGGAGTTGGCAAGAGCACGCTGGTCAACAAATGGCTGGAAAAGATGAGGTGGGACAATTACCGTGGGGCGGAGAGGGTATTCGGGTGGTCTTTTTACAGCCAGGGAACGGGTGAGCGTGTAACTTCTGCAGATAAGTTTATTTCGGAGGCGCTATCATGGTTTGGTGATCCGGACCCGAAAAAAGGTTCCCCGTGGGATAAGGGGCAGCGCTTAGCAGAGCTAATCCGAAAGAAAAAGACGCTCCTGATTCTGGATGGCTTAGAGCCGTTGCAATCTGCACATGATTTTGAGAAAGGAAAGATAAAAGACCCGGCACTATCGATCTTGGTCACTCAATTAGCTCGTAGCAATAATGGGCTGTGTGTGATTACCACCAGAGAAAAGGTGGTTGAATTAGCTCGCTATGATAAGGGCGTGGAGCAATTAAATCTCGACCAAATATCGAAGGAAGCCGGGCGGCACTTGTTGCAAGTGGGGAGAGTTCAAGGAGAAGATACAGAACTGGAAGCGGCGAGCGAGAAATTTGGCAACCATGCACTGGCCATCAATTTGTTGGCGAGCTTTCTGCATGATATCGAAGGTCATCACATCAAGAAAGCTTCAAAGATACCCGATCTGGATATTGCCGAAGAAAAAGGTAAGCATCCTCGGCGGGTGATAGAAGCCTTTGAGAAGCGATTTGGTGAAGGCCCGGAAGTCCAGCTATTGCGGATATTAGGGCTATTTGATCGTCCAGTCGAGATGGATGCTATTAAGGCAGTTTATGAAGGCGCGCCTATTGCTTACCTGACAGGTAAGTTAGTAGATTTGACCGAAGCACAATGGCAGAATCTCTTAGATAAATTGCGGGAATATAAACTTCTGGCCAGAAAAAGTACCCATAGGCCTGATATTGTAGATTGTCATCCGTTGGTGCGGGAGCATTTTGGCGAAAAACTGCAAAAGGAAAATCCAAAGGCCTGGAAAGAAGCGCACGGCAGGCTCTATGAGTATTACAAGGGTCTTCCTGAGAAGTTGTATGGAAAATTTTTACCAGATACATTGGAAGAGATGGAGCCGTTGTTTGCGGCAGTGGCGCATGGGTGTCAGGCAGGAAAGTATTATGATGCTGAAATTGAAGTATATTGGAAAAGAATAAAAAGGGAAAACGAACACTATAGCACAGCAAAACTTGGAGCTTTTAGTGCTGATTTAGCAGCATTGTCAAACTTTTTTGAAATTTTTTGGAGTAAACCAGCGTCTAGTTTACCTGACCATGAAAAAGCAAGTATTTTAAGCTGGGCAGGCTTCCGTTTGCGGGCATTAGGACGTCTGCGTGAGGCGGCACAACCCATGCAGGCAGCTTTAGAAAATGATATAAAACAAGAAAATTGGGGAGGAGCAGCCGTAAATGTTGGCAACCTCAGCGAACTCTATCTAACGTTAGGCGATGTGAAGAAGACCGTAGATTACGCACGAAAGAGCGTGGACTTTGCCGACCGTAGCGTGGATGAATTTTCGAAAATGGCTTATAGAACTGAATTAGGTCAGATGCTTCATCAATCAGGAGAATTGAATGAAGCAGAAAAACTATTTTCTGATGCAGAAGAAATGCAGAAAAAACGCCAGCCAGAATTTCCACTCCTTTATTCCATGCAGGGCTTTTTGTTTTGCGATCTGCTGTTGAGCCATGGCAAGGTGAGGGAGGTGCTGGAGCGAGCGGGGCAGACGTTGGAATGGGCAAAGGACGGGAGCCTTGGCTTGCTAACGCTTGCACTTGATATGCTTTCTTTGGGGCGGGCGTATTTGCTTAAGGCCATTGCGGAGAGAGGAGGACGAAGGACAGAGTACGGAGGACAGAGGAAAGGGTTGACGAAGGCGGCAGATTTTTTGGACCAGGCCGTCGATGGCCTGCGGGAATCAGGAGATCAAGACATGTTATCAATGGCATTGCTCAGGCGAGCGGAACTATTCCGGTACCAGCAAAGCTGTGATAAGGCTTGGGCGGATTTGGAAGAGGCGAGAGAAATCGCCGAACGAGGCGAGATGAATCTATACATGGCCGATTACCATTTAGAGGCCGCACGAGTATGTCTTGCCGAAGGTGAACGCATTGAAGAAGCGCGCGAACATTACGAAGAAGCCGCGAAGCAGGTCGAAGATATGGGCTATCATAGGCGGGACCCGGAAGTTCTGCTTATCCAGGCGGAGCTTGAGCTAAACGAAGGCAATAAAAAACAGGCGAAAGAAACGCTTAAAACCGCCGAGAGGCGGATAAACGAGATGGGCTGCCACCGCTGGGATAGAGAAGTGGAAAGATTAAAGGAACTGCTTGAACGTCGCCGTCATTCTACGTATTAATACTACGAAGGATGAATTCCGGCGACGGCTAAACGGGGAAAGAGATAATTATGGGGTGGAAATATGAGTGAAAAAAATAGATTGTTTCGATTTACCTTTTTATTATGTATAGTGGTTTTTATGATGATAAGTACAAATGAAATCGGCGCAATCCTTGCTGCGGAAAAGAAACAAGACCCAAATGAGATTAAAATCCTTCCGCCGGACCACAATCACCCGGCTTTTACTGAGCGCATCGAAGAGCGGGCGAAAATGGTCAAGCAGCAAATCCAGCAGCGGGATGTAAAAGACCCAAATGTTTTAGCCGCGATGCGGGTCGTGCCGCGACACGCGTTTGTAAGAGCTGGCGAGCAGCGCGCAGCCTACGCCGATTTTCCGCTTCCGATAGGTCACAGCCAGACCATAAGCCAGCCATACATCGTAGCTTTTATGACCGAAGCTCTGAAACTCGATCCAAATGATAAAGTTTTGGAGATCGGCACCGGCTCAGGCTATCAGGCTGCGGTCTGCGCCGAGATAGCGAAAGAGGTCTATACAATCGAGATAGTTAAGGAGCTTGCAAAATCCGCAGCAGAGAAGCTAAAAGAATTAGGCTACCACAATGTATTCGTCAAAGCTGGTGACGGTTTTTTCGGCTGGCCCAAAAAGGCCCCGTTCGATGCGATAATCGGCACAGCAGCGGCGGGGCGCATACCTCAACCGCTAATAGATCAGCTAAAGCCGGGCGGCAGAATGATTTTGCCTGTGGAAGGCCGCTTAGGCTTTCAATATTTAGTGCTGATAACCAAGGACGAAAAGGGCTATCTGCATAAGAAAAATGTCATGCCGGTCCGCTTTGTCCCTATGACCGGCGAAGTGGAAAAGACCCCGTGAGATAGCACGGAGGAAAGCCATCCCCATCCCTAAGGGATGAGTATGCCACCCAATAAAATTAACAAAGAACATGTGGCAGCCTCAAGCGAGGAACTACCGCGAAGTGGAGTCCAAGTCCGTCCTTGCCGGACGTGGTGAAGACGCACTTGGGGATGGTTGCTCATGCCATATATGGCTAAACACGTACAAATGGCGGGGCTAAATATTTAGAAATGTCTGACAGGCTGCTTTTTGAACTCGGCGGCGGTCGGCAGAAGCTGAAACGATTTAATTTGCTCCGCTTCGGTAAATTTATTTATCACGTGCTGAATCTGGCCCATGCTTTGGCTGTGCATCATGGCGAACAGATTATACGGCCAACCCTCGAAGGTTTCTCTTTCATAACAGTGACTTACTACGGCGAAACGAGCCAGCCTTTTACCGGCTGAAACGATTCTTTCCTGCGGAACTTCGCCGACAAAAAGAACATTGGCAACAAATCCGAGCTTACGATAGTCAACAACCGCAGCGATACGGCGTATAACACCTTTAACAATCAGCTCTGCTATAATTTTCAAGACATTCTCATTCGCCAGGCCTTCATCGCACAAAAAAGCAAATGGTTCTTCTATCAGCTCCAGATTGTTTTGCAATTTTGACAGAATCAGTTTTTCATTTTCATCCAGCTCGACAGGCTCGGCTTCTGGAGTTTTTTGTATTTGCTGCAGGAGTGCCTGGCCCTGGCCGGTAGCATCAAACTTTACATCGAGCTTAAAAACTCGCTTGACCGGCAGGTTATGAAAATCAACGCCGAAGCGTCCCCCAATATTCAGCACAGTGTCTCTAATCTGCTCCGGCGTTTTTGCCTGTAACGTAAACCACAAATTATAATGATGGTGTCTGCTATAATTATGAGAGACGCCATCGAGGCTATTGACTGCTTCTACGACCTCTGGCAGATTTTGTTCGGGAACATGTGCGGCAATTAAAGTGCTCGTCAAGCCGAGGGCACGATGATTAACAATTGCGCTTATCCTGCGAATAAGACCGAGGTCTTTCAACTGCTTTGTTTGCTGTAAAACTTTTGCTTCGTCACTGCATAGGCTTTGTGCCGTCTCGGCAAACGGCCGCCAGCATATCGGCAGGCCATTCTGCAGCGCATTACACAACTGTTTTTGAAATTTAGTCAAACGCAAAGTCAATCCTTGTCTTTACGTGCTTTGTAATTGCAAATCGGGTCCGCAGCTAAATAATCGCCGCTTATGGCATAAGCCCGTGCGCGGCAGCCTCCGCAAAGGCTGAGATATTCACAGGTGCGGCAAGCACCCTTATAGGCTGACAGGTCACGAATTTCATTTAAAAACTTCGAATCGAGCCAAATCTTTTTGAAATCAAAGCCGTTTTCGACCAGATTGCCCGCCGATATGTCGAGGAATCCGCAGGTTTGCACGTCGCCCTTGTAACTTATAAAGCCGAATCCTCTACCGCCCATGCAGCCTGCTACGGGCGTAGTCGAGGGGCCTGTCCTGAGCGTAGTCGAAGGGCCGCTGTCCCCTTCAATCAGCTTTTTTGCCTTTGCTCGTTCATATACATAAGCAAACTGCGGCCCGCATGTAACCCTTACTTCAATGCTCGATTCAAGCTTCAAACGAAGCAGCTCGTTGAGAAGAACCTCGTATCGTATCGGGTCAAGAATTTCATCCGCTATTTGTTCGCCCCGGCCGGTCGGCACGAGAATAAACGCATTAAAACAATAAGCCCCAAGCCTTTTAGCCAGCTCAATTATACCGGTTATCTCATCGATATTGACTTTGCAGATGGTGGTATTGATCTGAAAACGCATCCCTGCCTGGCGGACAATCTCAGCGGCTCTAAGTACTGCATCAAAAGCGCCTTTTGCCTGCCTGAATTTATCGTGAGTTTCAGCTGAGCTGCCATCCAATGAAAATGATAAAGCTAATACGCCGGCTTCTTTTAATTTGGCAATCGATTCCTCGTTGATTAAGTATCCACTGGTAGCCATTACCATCCGCAGCTTCCTGCTGCGTCCGTATCGAATAAGCTGGTAGATGTCACTTCGTTCCATCGGCTCGCCGCCGGTCAAAATTATTACGCATTTGCTAAACTTTGCTACGGACGAAATTATTTTTTTGCATTGTTGAGTAGTCAGTTCTTCTCTGTCGCCATTACCGGCGTTTGCCCGGCAGTGCACACAGTTAAACCGGCATCGGTGAGTGACTTCAAATGCAATAAGCCGTGGTTTTTCCACTTTATTTTTCATAATCGTCAAATTATTTAGGATTTCATAAATCCTGCAATAAACTGCGAAGCTAAATACATGATAACAGTTTTACTGCATCCTTTGCGAAGTATGTGATGATAATATCCGCTCCTGCGCGCTTGATTGCGGTGAGAATTTCCAGCATTGCTGCCTTTTCATCTAATAAATCCGCGGAAGCAGAGTTTTTTACCATCATATATTCGCCGCTGACATTATACGCCGCTATCGGGCAATCAAAACGCTGCCTTGCTCGGTATATGATGTCAAGATAAGCAAGGGCAGGCTTGACCATTACAATATCAGCGCCTTCCTCAATATCAAGCGCAATCTCGGCCATCGCCTGGTCGGCGTTTGCAGGGTCCATCTGGTATGTTTTTCTGTCAGTTAGGCTTGTCCCTGCGAAAGCAGGGGATGGTGCAGATTCAGCGGCGCCTCTGAACGGCCCATAAAAGGCAGAGGCGTACTTTGCTGCGTATGACATAATGACAACATCGTGAAAGCTATTTTCTTCCAGAGCCTCGCGAATGTACCTTACTCGCCCATCCATCATATCCGAAGGTGCAACAATATCGGCACCGGCTTGGACATGTGACAATGCAACCTTGGCTAATAATTCGCAGGTCACATCATTATCCACTATGTTCTTATGCTCTTGTGCTCCTGTGCTCTTTTTTATTACGCCGCAATGGCCATGTGAAGTGTACTCGCACAGACATATATCAGTGATTACAAGAAGCTGCGGCACAGCCTTTTTGATTTCGCCGATCGCCCGTTGCACGACACCATCTTCAGCCCAGGCCTGCGAGCCAATATCATCTTTTTTGCCCGGCAGGCCAAAGAGAAGCACCGCAGGTATGCCTAATTCAGCAACTTCGATGGCCTCTGCTGCGATTGTATCGGGCGAAAAATGAAAACAGCCAGCCATTGAATAAATCGACTTTTTTAGATTTTTACCTTCCCGCACAAAGAGCGGATAAACAAGATCATCGACACTCAAAGTAGTCTCACGCACAAGTCTTCGCATAGATTCGCTGCTTCGCAGCCTTCGCATCCTGATTTTTGGAAAAGACATGCTGGATCCTCGATACTCGTTACTCGATTCTCATTTTATAGCTTTAGCTCACTTTAGCTCACTTTAGGCACTTTAGTTCACTTATCTCTTCATCTGTCAGGTAACAAGCCGGTTCGTTGAGCCAATATTTATCGTCGGCCTTGCCGGTTAAAAATCTGTAGTTACCTTTGCACAAATCGAACCATTTGCACCGCAGGCACCTTTTATCAGCGAATTGTGATTTGTTGCGCAATTTGTTCAGCACCTGCTCGTCTGGATTTTCCCAGATTTGCTTGAAGGTTTTGTCTTTAATATTGCCGAGAGAATAATTCCGCCAGAACTGGTCCGGGTATACATTGCCGTCCCAGCTTACGCAGCCGATTTTTTCGCCGACTTTGTTGCCGCCGTTGGCAAGCAAAAGCTTTCTTGCCATTTTGTACTCTGAATTATTCTCATTGATCATTTTTGTCAAGAGATAAGGCCCATCAGCGTGATTATCCACAGTAAGCACTTCATCGATAAGGTCCTTAGTGACAAAATTATGGGTTCTTTCTATAATTACATCAAGAACCTGTCGGGTTTTTTCGGGCGTTAAAATGAAACTATCAAGCTTCTCCGCCCTTCCCGCTCTGATCAAATGGTAAAAGCAAATCCTTCGGATGTCACTCGAAGCTGCAATATCGAAAACAGCAGGTATCTGCTCTGCGTTTGCCTTTGTAATGGTAAAACGCAGTCCCGTTTTTATCCCTGCCTTTTTGCAATTTTTGATTCCTATCATTGCCGCTTTGAAACAGCCTGGGGAACGTCTGAATTTATCATGGAAGGTCTCTTGGCCGTCGATAGATACGCCCACATAGCTTACACCGACCTCGGTTAATTGCTTCGCAGTTACTGAATCAATCAATGTACCATTGCTGGAGATGACGGTTCGCAGCTTTAATCGCTTGGCCTCAGCCAAAAGCTCGAGTAAATCGCCGCGTAGCAACGGCTCACCTCCGCTAAACAGCACCACCGGACAATTGGCCTCAACAAGCTGTGCCAGCAATTCCTTTGCCTGGTCTGTTGTCAGCTCATCATCATTATATTGATTTGGCTGTGAGGAGCTATAGCAATGCAGACAATACAAATTGCACCGCGAGGTACAATTAAAGGCAATGACAGGGCCCACGCTGTTATTGGCAGAGTATCTTAAATAGTCGGACTGGCCCGCCAAACCACAATATAGTTTTGAAATATTTATCATTGCAAGCTGCGCTCTTCAAAAAATGATATTCATTTACTTTTTTAACGAACGATATTTTATAAAAGGGCTCATCGTTGCGAACATGTTTAACTGCTCGATCGTATCTGAAGTTTGCAACCGAAGGGAGCAAATTCGCGCTACAACGAAACTTTTAGACGCTATTTTATGCTGGTCTTGAAGCCACTTAAATAGCATACTCACTTTATAAGCTCCTTTGCTCTTGTGAGACTATATTTAAGCCTGAGTTGCTTAAAGGTCTCTATTCTTTCCCTAAGATTTGTTTTGGCTTCGTCGTATACCTCAATGATATCTCTCATAATGTTCAGCTCTATCACTATAGCCAAATCCATCACTTCGTGCAGACGATGCGCATATTCACTTAGTGCCTTTTGAAATACCTCTTGGTCGAAAATTTGTTCTGGTGTATTAAGTATTCTCTTGCCTATATCAGTTCTATCTGGCTTTATATGTACATCTGCTGACAATCGTCCATAAATTTCTTTGTAAATTGATGTTGTAGAATCAGGTATTGGATTGAAAATCCCCCAGTGTTCAAGTTGTCGGACAATGGTTTTGACATCGGGACGGAAGTTTTGGTCTTCTATTATTGGTGTGATTTTATCATAGATGCCAGCGGAAGTTCTCTCAAATTCTTCTTTGATGTGCGGAGCTAATTTGAAGATATCTTCCAGCCATTCCTTAATTTTCCTTCCATGGTTATCTTTGTCCAATATCTGTGATTCCTCTCGAAACCTTTTATGGCTTAAGCATTCCCAGAAAGCACCTTTAATCAATAGTTCAAGGGTTACTCTCAGTAGTACAAAAGCAACATTGTAATATGCACACAGAGCCTCTATAAGAGACCTATGTGCATGATGGAATGCTTCCCAATGGTAAACAAAAAACGCAGATTTTCTGTGCCAACTAATTTTTTTCTTTGTTTGAGAAGGAAGTAACAAAGATGCAAGGAGCATAAACTCATGAATAGAATCATGAGCTTTCTGGAGATTCTTATATTCTATTCTGAGAGAAGGTTTTACACTTTCTAATCCAATCTCCTTGTCTATATGATAGTATGCGGATCCAATGATTTCTTCAAATTCGGACTGTTTATGATTCATAGGTTTAAACTACGTAAGAAATTTTCTATTCTAACTATGTTCTTAGTTTGCACTTTACAGGATTTGAATTCTATGGTTTTTCGTATCTTTCTATTGCATCAAGTAAACCATCGATTGTATGCTCGGACGCCTCCACATCGACTTTAATGCCGAGGCTTTGTAGCTGCTCGGACGTCACCGGCCCAATCGATGCAATTTTAACTCTACCTGAGTTTACTGCATCAGCCTGGATTTGTTCAAAAAAGGCCCTGGCCGAAGAAGAGCTGGCAAACGTAAGCCAATCAATTTCGCCGGTGGCGGTTTTCTCTATCAGCTCCTTGCCATTGTTTTTAATCGTGTCTATCCGATAGACAGGGACATTCACAATTTCAGCGCCAGCCTTTTTCAGCCAGATAGCAAGCTCATCCGAGGCAAGCTGCGAGCGTAAGAGCAAAGCTTTTTTGTCTTTCAGATTCGCAAATTCAGCTAATTGTTTGCCAAGCTCTTTGCTGGTAAAAACAGTCGGCACAAAATCTGCTTTAATCCCGAATCGGTTTAAAGTCCCGGCTGTTTCACTGCCTATAGCAGCAATCTTCGCAGATCCCAAAGCCCTGGCATCTTTTCCTAAGTTCCGAAGGAAATTAAAGACAATCTCTACGCCGTTCGAGCTGGTAAAGATTACCCAATCGAATTCAGCCAGTTTGGCTATTGCCTTTAGAAATTTATTCGTGCTTGTTAAAGGTTTTATCTTTATCGTGGTAAACTCTATTGGGTTACCGCCTCGGCTGATGATTTTATCTGCGAATTCAGCATTGCCGCGGTCATCTCGTGTCACGACGATATTCTTGCCAAACAACAGTTGCTTCGTAAACCAATCTAATCTTGTGTCACTATCCGCTGCTTGGCCTATGATGATAATAGCCGGCGGCTCAACTTTTTCCTCTTTACACTTTTTGTTTATCAGCCGAAGCGCAGCTTTTACTGTTCTCTGCGTGGGAAAAGTGGCATCAGCTATTACGGCGACGGGCGTGTTTTCATCCATGCCGTTTTCGATTAGCTTCTTGGCAATAAGGTCCAGAGTGCCCATCGCCATATAAAAGACGATGGTGCCTGAGAATTTTGCAAGCAGATGCCAGTCGATGCTGCTTTTTTCTTTGCCTTTGGCCTCCTGGCCAGTGACAAAGACCACCTGTGAGCAATGCTGCCTGTCGGTCAGCAAAATTCCTGCGTATTCAGCCGCGGCTATGGCGGCGGTTACGCCGGGCACTATTTCAAAGCCGATTCCTGCGTCGGCAAGAATAGCGATTTCTTCGGCACATCTGCCGAAGATACCGGGGTCGCCGCCTTTGAGCCGGACCACGGTTTTTCCGCTTGAAGCTTTTTCGAGCAGGAGCTTATTGATTTCCTGCTGGGTGAATGAGCCGTCTCCGATTCTTTTGGGTACGTGGATGATCTCAGCATCTTTACGGGCGAATTTAAGTAAAGCTGGATTAGCTAATTTATCGTAGATTATACAATCAGCTTTTTGTAGAATCTCCGCCCCGCGGACGGTAATTAAATCCGCCCTCCCCGGCCCAGCTCCAACGAGATATACAAAACCTTTGTTCATAGCGTATAGCGTACAGCGTTTAGCGTAGGGTGGGGCTTGCCCCACCAATTCTCTTGATGATGGCTACAATACCAAAAACAAAATGAAAATGCCATTGATTTTACCTCCGTTTCACGAGCCAGGATGTAGGGTGTGCACTCGTCACGGCGTAGGCAGAGTCGTGGCAGGACCGCACACCACTATAGAATTGGCTGGCTAAATATTTTTGGATTCTGCATCAAGTGCGGAATGTCAGTGAGAAAGAATCTCTTTGCCACCGGCTTTGAGAAGCTCACGTGCAAGTTTATCCATCAAAAAGAAACCACCCGATAAATCGGGGGGCTAAATATCTTGCAGGATGTTTTGCCCTCCGGCGGATAGGAGATCATTCGCGAGTTCTTCGGCGAGCTTGAAAACATCGCTAATCGAGCCGGTAATACTACGACTGATAAAATTTTTTCCTTCCAAATCCGATATGAATGCACAGATTTGAATATTGTCTCCCACAATCTCCGCGAAAGCACCTACTGGTGCGTGACAGCCGCATTGCAAAGTAATCAAAATCTGTCTCTCGGCTAAAGCAATCGTGCGAGCCATCCGGTCATCTATAGCAGAGATAATCTTGGTCGTCTCAGCATCATCGGTTCTTGTCTGAACAGCCAGAGCACCCTGAGCCGGGGCTGGAATAAACTTCCTCGGATCGAAACAAAACGAAATTTTATCTGCTAAGCCGAGCCTTTCAACGCCGGCCCGCGCCAAAAGAATCGCATCAAATTTACCTTCATTGAGCTTTCTTATTCGCGTGGTGACATTGCCGCGGATCGGCTCCAACTGAAGGTCGGCTCGCAAATGCTTCAATTGAGCAATCCGGCGTAAACTGGAAGTGCCTACTTTAGCCGCATGCGGAAGCTCATTGATTGAAGTAATCGGCTTAGAAGCAATTAAACAATCCTCTACAAATTGCCTGTCGAAAACTGCTGCAATGGTAAGTCCTTCGCGCGGCCGGGTAGGCAAATCCTTTAAGCTGTGAACTGCAAAATCGGCCTGGTCGGCCAGCAGAACGTCCTCTACTTGCGAGGTGAAAAAGCCGGTCTCATTGAGATTCCATAAAGCGGTACGCCTGTCCCGGTCGCCGGCGGTTTTTACCTTTTTGATTTCGATTTGCAGACCTGGATCAATTTTCTTTAGAGCGCCGATTACAATCTCGGTTTGAGCAATAGCGAGCTTTCCACCACGAGTTGCGACAGTGAGAGTTTTCATATAAACCTATTTCGGCGTCGTACCGACGCCGATTAAAGAACCCCCCGATAAATCGGGGGTCTAAACATTTTTAATAATTTGCACAACTTAATCACCTGTATATCCGCAGGTTCCAACTCGTGGAGAATTAACAACGGGCAATAGCATATCTTCCCCGCATTCATGCTCAGCAGCACACTCATCACAAAGCCATCCTTCATCCGAATAAAGACATTGTGTGCACACTTTAGTGGCCATCTTGCCACAAGAATTACAAGAGATAGGTGGAGGCTCATTTCTGGCCAGTACCTGGATGTCCTTACCCTTAACCTCAGATTTTTCTTCCGATACAACCTTTAACGTTAGATGAGTGGTAGAGCCGAAGTCATACTCATGGAAAAACTTCATTCCCGGCTCAAGAACCTTATCCAGCCTGACGTTCATACTTTTATCATCGAGTTCATCCATCGGTGCTACAGAGTACACCTGCCCTTCAATGGTAAAGGCACTCATGTGACCGCAGCATTCCAGCCAAATTCCTCTTAGAAAGTCGTCCAGCGTTTCCAGCTTTGCGTTAGCAGGCACCTCAAGGTGCAGCCAATAATCGGGTGAGTAGCGACCTTCGGCCACCAGATGAAAGGTTTTTGTTTTTACAGAACCTCGTCCCGGTGACGATGTCTTGGAAACGCCATTTTTTTGTTTGCATTCTTTGAGGTGCTTGGTCATCGCCGTTTTGCCGAAGGTGCCGCCGCAAAGATTACACTTTCCATTCGATATTTGCTTTGCCATTTATAAGTCCTCCATAACAACTTCCTATTTAAAACGACCCCCGATAAATCGGGGGGCTAAACGTTAGTTGTGTTCGTCCTGCGAAAGGAACATTTTATTTATCAGGTCAATGGCTTGCAGTTGTTCGCTGCTCAGCTCATCTTCACCGCCGTTTTTGATGAAATTAATCGGGCCATGCAATACTTTCTTCACCAGCGATTCGGCAAAAGCCTTCAGCTTTTCGCCGTTGCCATCGGCAAAATCTTTTGCGTAACGCTGAGCTTCGCTGTGAGCCAGCTCGACGCCTTTCTGCACTAATTTTGAGACAGCCGGCACCACATTTAGCGAGTCATACCACTTTATAAATTTATCGGTAAAGCCATCTATGATTACCTGGGCCTTCGGAATTTCACTGCTGCGTTTTTTTATATTGCCGGTTATCTGCTCATTCAAATCGTCAATGTTATACAGCGCCACGCTCTTAAACTTACCGATTTTCGGGCCTATGTCCCTCGGCACAGCAATATCTATTATCAACAAAGGTTTATCTCTGTGAGCCAGTTCTTTCTTAACTGCATCGTATGTCACTACCGGCTCAACGGAAGCGGTCGAGCTGATTATCAAATCAACTTCATCCAGCTTTTTAGTTATCTCATCCAAGCCGATTACTTGACTGTTTTTGAGCCGCTTTTGTAAAGCTGTTGCTTTTTGTTTATTGCGATTTGCTATGAGCAGACACGTCGGCTGCGATTTGAGCAGATACCTCGCCACAAGCTCGGCGTTTTCACCTGCACCTATGACCATTGCCGAGCTGGCTGAGATGTCGATTTTTTCCCTGGCTAATTCCACCGCGGCTAAGCCTATCGAAACGGCGCCGCAATTAATATTCGTATCGGTTCGAACCGCCTTTCCCACATGAAAGGCCTGGTGAAAAAGCCGGTGAAATATCAATTTGCTTGTTTTGCAATCGGTCGATTCTTTATAAGCGGATTTTACCTGAGCCAAAATCTGATTCTCGCCAATCATCTGCGAGTCGAGGCCGGCAGCCACCTCAAAAAGATGCTGAACCATGTCCCTGCCTGTGCTCTGTGTGCTGTATTTTCGCCATACATCAACGGCTTCTGGTTTTACTTGCTTTATAAGCTGAGTTAAAAATCGGCTGCAATTGAAATCTTTTTTCGCGTAAAGATAAAATTCAAGCCGATTGCAGGTCTCCAGGATCACCGCCTCGCTAATCCCGATAAATCGGGACTCAGCGTGCATTTGTTTGAGCATGTGGCGCCGCTGCTGGGCGGTGAAAGCAGCCTTCTCACGCACCTCAACAGGGCAATTGTGATACGTTATATTGTTTAGTATAAGCTTCATCGGCAGCGTCTCTATCCTCAAGTGCCTAAAGTGATCTAAAGTTAGAATATAATACATAATTTTAAGCGCTTTAAGAACTCCCAATTTTAGTCTCTTATGAATATTCTTGCAAATAGGTTTTTTCCTGCCATAATTTCTGCCAAGAATGTACTTTGTGAAAAATCCAACGTCATTTCGACCGAAGCGTCCCCAAGGGACGCGAAGTGGAGAAATCTGCTAAAAAAGATTTCTCGACTTGCCTCCGGCTCGCTCGAAATGACATTCTGAACTCTTTTCTACAGATTATTAAGAGTGCTGACTACGGGTTTATCCTTCGATAGTCGTAAAAGGGATACCAATGAATAGATTTAAACGGGCTGTGTTATGGATTGGCCTGGCGTTGATTATATTGTTGATTTTCATGTCTGTTTATGGTGCATTTATCGGTGCCGGGCGAGCAAAGAGCTTCTTTAACTCACTGCCTTTGTCCATTTATTGGATTACCCTGATACTCCTGTTGATTGTAGGTATTTTAGTCTTTCGCAGGCTGATTAGCATCCCTGGGCTTTTGTTCATACACGCCGGCTGCGTCCTAATCCTGGCTGGGGCTGTATGGGGCTCACAGGCAGGGCATAAGATGCAAAAAAAAATCTTTGGAATCGACAAAATCCCGGTGGGCCAAATGGCAATCTTTGAAGGAGAGAGCGAAAACAGGGTCGCGTTAGAAAATGACGACGAGGTTAGAGAGCTGCCTTTCTATCTCAAACTGAAGGACTTCCGAATCGAATACTACAAGCCGGAATATTTATATATTCAAAACCGTGGGGGCAAAAGCTGGAGAATCCCCGTTGAAATCAACACCGAATTTTCTTTGGGTGACAATATAGGCACGGTAAGAATCGTAAGGAAGTTCGAAAACTTCAAAATCAAAATCGAGGGAGACAATCGTGTCCCCTACGATGATCCACAGCCCGGCTCAAATCCGGCGCTTGAGGTCGAAATTCAATCACCCGACGGCCAGATTGCCACCAACTATGTTTTTGAGCGTTTTCCAGGTCATATCCACGCCGAAGATAGATTCCTGCTAAGCTACAAAAGAGTCATCAGCGACTATATAAGTGAGCTTCAAATCATTCGGAACGATGAGGTTGTCGCTGAGAAAAATATCGAAGTAAACCACCCATTTCACTTCGGCGGATACCATTTTTATCAGCATTCATACGATGACCAGGCGGGCCAATACACTATTCTTATGGTTGTTTCCGACACGGGCGTAACCATCGTCTATGCCGGATATTTGATGCTTTGTGTCGGCGTTTTCTGGCATTTTTGGCTAAGACATATTTTCAAAGCAAAAAAAGCAGATGGAGATTAAATACACAATTCAGGGTTTATTGATTTATATTGCCATCGCGGCATACCTGCTGGCGTTTGTAACTAGCATGCTCGCGTTCATAATTAGGTTGTTCGCAACGAACATGCTGTTTCGAAGAATTGGACGTATTTTGTACCTGTTCGGGTGGGTCTTGTACTTGTTTGGGCGGATCTTGTACCTGTTCGGCTTTGCGTTCGCCGTTTTTGCTTATGGCTATCGCTGGTATGATGTCCGGCATGTTCCGTTACAGAATTTGTTCGAAGTCTTCCTATGCTTGGGTATGATTTGTTATCCGGTTTCGTGGTTCTGCCGGCGTGTTCTCCACGTGGGAGGCCGATGCAGTGACATGCTTATCGGCGCCATCGTGCTTTTTCCAGCTGGCTTTATCTTTAATGCTCAACCGCAACGTCTGCCGCCGGCCCTTCAGAGTTGGCTCTTTGTGCCACATGTGGCTGTCTATGCTCTATCATACATCTTTATGGCAAAAGCGGCTTTGCAGGCTGTCCGGCAGTTGGCCGGCCAAGCGTCCAATCCCGATGAGGAGCTGCTGCCGCCGGAAGAGGCGACCTATCGGATGATTTGCGTTGGCTTTCCGTTGCTAACGCTCGGTCTTATCCTCGGAAGCTGGTGGGGAAAGCTCGCCTGGGGTGACTACTGGGGCTGGGACCCGAAGGAGCTGTGGTCACTGGCGTCCTGGCTGGTCTATGTCGGATATTTTCACTTCCGCTATATGTTTGGCACAAAGCGTTCCCGAATCAACAGCGCCTGGGCCATTATAGGCATGCTGGTTATTGTGATAACCCTGCTGTGGGTGAACCTATCGCAACTCTTTCCAGGCTTGCATAGCTACGCAACGTGAAATTAAATACCACACGATAAGTAAATACCCCCCAAGTAAATTGGGGGGCTAACCTGTATTTCTCACCGCGGAGAACACCGAAATTGCAGAGCTTCTTGATATATAAAAACTTACGCTTGTTTGCGACTGTTGTTATCTGTGACAGTATGATGTGCAGGGAATTTGTGTTAAACGGTTGCGGTTGCGAAGCTCGTTACGGTCCGGCCTTCGTAGCCACTACAGCGGAGAAGGCTTGCGTTGAACGTAAAACGTTTTTTAAGACGCAACCGTTAAACGTATTACGAAACGAGCAGCGCAACCGATAAACGAAATACGTAACCTGCGATCTCTGTAGTTTGTGAGAAATGCAGGCTAACCATAACTGATGCTTTATGAATTACAAGGCCCGTAGGAATTCGACCATGTTCTTTTTTTCCTTCTCGGTTAGCTTGGTTTCGAGTATCAAGTTGAAGAATTCGACCGTATCTTCCAGCGTTAGCAGTCTGCCATCATGCAGGTACGGCGGCGATTCCTTTATACCTCTA
>Ga0315533_1001468_pt1 | contig 17874 bp, 13 predicted proteins | sample SalMarSW160130MG_FD_203081 | JGI IMG/M metagenome (GOLD analysis project Ga0315533, IMG submission 203081) | Salt marsh sediment microbial communities from the Plum Island Ecosystem LTER, Massachusetts, United States - Salt Marsh Sediment SW1601-30 ... | reverse complement strand
GCGAGCAAGGCCTCACCAATAGGGACAATTCCTATCTGCTTTCCATCCACAGAGATTAATCGTACTGTTGTTGCCTTGATTTGCGTATTAACCCTTACGGCCGGTTTTTTGCTTATTGTTAGCTCCTCGTTTCTGATTCATCCTTTATTCTATCTATTAATTCCTTTGGTGACATAGGGGGTAAGTTATGCCCATCCCTTAAACGGACGGTAACATTACCTGTTTCCATTTCTTTGTCCCCGATTATCACCATGTAGGGGATCTTTTTCGTCTGGGCATCTCTCACCTTGAAGCTCAGTTTTTCATTCCGAAAGTCTTTCTCTGCCCTCACTCCTGCCCCGAATAGAGACTTATGTAAATCTTCACCATAAGGGATATTTCGATCAGTTATTGTAAGGATAATCGCTTGCACCGGCGCAAGCCAGACCGGGAAGGCTCCTCCATAATGCTCGATGAGGATGCCAAAGAAGCGCTCCAGAGAACCAAGGAGAGCGCGATGCACCATGTAAGGCCTGTGTTCCTGTCCGTCCTTTCCGATGAATGTCATGTCAAAGCGCTCAGGCAGAGTAAAGTCGAACTGAATGGTGGTACACTGCCAGGCACGACCCAAAGCATCCTTGATTTTTATGTCAATCTTTGGACCGTAGAAGACCGCCTCGCCCTCCTCACGTTCGTAGGATAGTTCCCTGCGCTCCAGGGCATTGACGAGAGATCCCTCGGCCATTTCCCACATATCATCCTTGCCGATGTACTTTTGCTTGCGCTCCGGATCACGGACCGATAATATTACCTCATATTCATGGAAGCCAAAGGAACGCAGAAGATGAAGTGTCAAATCAAGGCAGCTCAAAATCTCATCTTCGATCTGGTCGGGACGACAGAAAATGTGGGCGTCGTCCTGGGTAAAACCTCGCACTCGCAGCAGGCCATGCAAAACGCCAGAACGTTCATAACGGTAGACCGTGCCCATTTCAGCCCAGCGGAGGGGCAATTCGCGATAGCTTCGAATCCGGCTGCGGTATATCATGATGTGAAAAGGGCAATTCATCGGCTTAATGTAAAACTCCTGACCCTCGATGTCCATGGGTGAGTACATGTTTTCCTGGTAATAGTCCAGATGACCGCTGGTCTGCCATAGCTTTGCCCGGCCGATGTGAGGTGAGTAAACTATATCGTAGCCGGCCTTGTAATGCTCCTGCCGCCAGAAATCCTCGATGATGGTGCGTATCGTCCCCCCCTTTGGGTGCCACAGGATCAGGCCTGGCCCCAGGTCCTCCTGGATGCTGAACAAATCCAGTTCACGGCCTAACTTACGGTGGTCCCTTTTTTTTGCCTCCTCGAGGTTTTCGAGATGCGCGTCAAGGGATTCCTGATCAGCAAATGCAATGCCATAAATCCTGCTCAACATGGCTTTAGTTTCATCTCCCCTCCAGTATGCACCAGCAACATGGGTTAGATGAAAGGCCTTTATTCTTCCTGTTGAGGGCAGATGAGGGCCTCTGCACAGATCCGTAAAGTTTCCCTGCTTGTATATGCTCACTTTGTCTTCTGAAAGATCCTCGATCAGTTCGACCTTATAAATTTCGCCCTGGGATTTAAAAACCTCAATTGCCTCATTGCTGAGGACCTCACTTCTGATAAAGGGAAGATCCTTGTCTATTATTTCAGTCATTTTCGACTCGATCTTCGGGAGATCCTTGGCATCAAACGGCCTCTCATAGTCAAAGTCGTAATAGAAGCCATCTTTGATGGCCGGACCTATGGTTACCTTTGCTCCGGGAAAGAGATCCTTCACTGCCTCAGCCATAACATGAGCAGCGCTATGCCTCAGTATTTGCAAACCCTCTTGGGAATCGATGTAAACAGGTTCAAGTTCTGCTGATGAGTCAATCTCTGTTGAAATATCTTTAATCTCACCATTTATCTTGATAGCAGCCACCTTCTCTAAGTTATCTATTCCCAAGGTCTGTAATGCATTAAGGCAGTTGAGGCCTTGAGAGGAGACATCAACGGAAGCGGAGTCTCTTAGATGTATTGTTACATTCTTTTCCATGGATTCCCATCTGGGTTGAAAATGAGGCACCTAAGATAATAAATTACTTAGATGCCTCATTGGGTCTAAGCATAATGATTATGGCCATCTATATCATCTTTATCCATTTTGTTGCAAGTCTTTATTTTAGACATAAATCAAGGATATTTATTTGAATGATACATGTTATATAATTACTCCTTAATCATTTATCAAGGTATTAATCAAGGTTTTAATCAAGGTGCATTCCTAAAGTAATTGCAATTAATATTGCATAAATATTTGTTCTGAAAAATAACAACTATTTTTTTCTGAATGCCGATAAAAACCTAACAAGATAAGAAAATACTTCTACCAGCTATTTAGATATTATGTAAAAGTCATGGCCAAAACAGAAAATGGGTCTGATTATTTTACAACCCATATAGGTATTCAAAGAAGGTATTGCAAATTGTGGATTTTAGTGTAATAAAGCCCTAAATCGAGATACTTATTAAAATGTATAATGAAATGAGTAGTTAAAAAACTGTAAGTTTCAACAACAACCTGAAGGTGTGATAGTATGATATGTATTCAGAAAAACTTGTGATGGTTTTATAAAAGTCTTAGGGGGTAGCAATGAAACAAACAATCCTTCATGATTGGCATAAGGAACACGGCGGAGACATGGTGGAATTCGGCGGATGGGAGATGCCCGTACGATACGAAACAGGAATAATCCAAGAGCACTTAGCAACAAGAAAACACGGTGGTTTATTTGACGTCTCCCATATGGGTAGATTCCTTATAACCGGAGAACAGGCTACAGATTTCTTACAATATGTTCTCACAAATAATGTAGCTGCTCTTGAAGCAGGGCAATCACAATATACCATAATACCTAATGAAAATGGCGGAGCAATAGATGATTCGTACCTCTATAAGATAAATCAGAAAGATTATATATTAGTAGTTAACGCCTCTAATATAGAGAAAGACTGGAGGTGGTTTCAAAAACAGATAAAAAAGTTCCCGAAAACACACTTGGAAGATAAATCAGAAAAAATTTCCATGTTAGCATTGCAGGGACCAAAGGCAAAAAGGGTATTAGAGGAGATATTTCAAGACATAACAGAGCTCCCAGACGTTGGAAGGAATAATTTGAGTGTGACAGAATTCGAAAGCGAACAGGTAATAATCTCAAGAACTGGTTACACAGGAGAGCCGTTATGTTTTGAGCTATTTGTTCCCAGAGAAAAGACTGTGAATTTATGGAAAAAAGCCCTTAGGGTTGGAAAAAAGTACAACATAATCCCTGCAGGTTTAGGGGCAAGAGATAGCTTAAGACTCGAGGCAGACCTGCCTTTATATGGCCACGAATTTGGAGAAGATAAACAAGGCAAAGAAATTCCTATCCTTGCAATCCCTCTTGCAAAATATGCAGTCAGCTTTTCAAGGCTTAAGGGACAATTTATTGGCAAGCAGGCGTTGAAGGGACAGTTTAGAGAGTTTAAGCAGTTAGAGAACAAAAAACAATGTGCAAAACGGTATTTACCAAAAAGAATAATGGCAATAGCGATTTCCACCATAGGCGCAGCAAGACAGGGTGACGAGGTTTACATAAATGATAGGCTGATAGGCGAAGTTAGAAGTGGATCTATGGTTTCATACTGGAAGTTTGATAAAGAAGGTGTGGTTTCACACATCACTGAAGAAAAAGGAAAAAGATCTATTTGCCTCGCTTATATCGATTCTGAAACAGAAGAAAATCAAGAAGTCCAGGTACATGCAATGGGCAGAATCCTGGAGGGAGTAGTTGTTGAAAGGCACCTTAGCAGCGAAGCACCTCCTTACTCGAGGACTATATTAGTCAAGACAAGAGAAAAGCATGCAGAAGAAGGCAAAGGGCTACCTTTCCTGATGGAAAAGTTGGTTGAAGAGGCCGTAGAAAACCATGCATGGCGGCAGAAAAAAACCATCAACCTGATCCCTTCAGAACAGACCCCTTCAAAACTTGTTAGATTTCTTACCTACATGGATCCCTCAGGAAGGTATGCGGAACATAAAATAATTGAAGCATTAGGAGAATCAGAAATACCTTTTTACCAAGGGACTGAATTCATAATAGGAAAAGAAGGTCTGTTAATCGAGGAGATGGCAAAATTCTTATGCTGCTCACGAATAGAACCAAGAGTTATTAGCGGACAGCAAGCGAACAAGACGGTTTTCAGCGCTTTAGTAGACTACAAAAACAGGTTAGATAAGAAAACAGAGTTACAACGGATCAGAAAGGTTATGAACCACCATTTAGGAAAAGGTGGACACCTCAGTGCACAACCTCTGGGCGCATTAAGGCATTATGTGATGAGAGATCCTGTAACAGAAAAACCTGCTGTTATTAACTTCCCGATACAAAAAGATAACCCTTATAAAATAGATCTGGAAGAAACAGCTCAATTAATAGATGAGCATAAACCAGAACTAATAATCTTAGGTAAGAGCATGGTTTTGCACCCGGAACCGGTAGCTGAAATAAGAAAGATAATTGATACCATGAAAGATAAACCGGTTCTGATGTATGACATGGCCCATGTACTTGGTCTGGTCGGGCCATATTTCCAGGAACCCTTTAAAGAAGGTGCAGATATCGTCACAGGATCTACTCATAAAACATTCTTTGGGCCACAAAGAGGGATTGTGGCAGGCAATATGGAGGAAGGAACAAAGGAGTATGAACTGTGGGAGACAATACAAAGGGAAGCATTCCCGGGAAGCACAAGTAATCATCATTTAGGAACATTGTTAGGGCTGCTCATGGCCGCTTATGAAATGAATCTGTATGGTAGAGCGTATCAAAAGCAGGTAATCTCAAACGCAAAGGCATTTGCAAAGGCCCTGAGAGATAATGGATTTACTGTTGAAGGTGACCCTGATGTTAATTATACAGAGACACATCAGGTAATTTTGAATGTAGGCTATGCAAAAGGTGCTGACGTAGCTGAAAGATTAGAGAGAAACAATATTATAGTAAATTACCAGGCAACACCGTATGATGAAGGGTTTAGTTCCAGCAGTGGGTTAAGAACAGGTGTTCAAGAAATGACAAGGTTTGGCATGAAAGAAAAAGACTTTGAAAATCTGGCAGGATATATAAAAGAAATAATTCAGGAGAAAAAAGATATAGGTAAACAAATTTCTCAGTTTAGAGGTAATTTTACAGAGATGACATATTGCCTGCCAGAGGAACATTCAGAACCTTTGATTAAAAAGCTTTTGAGAAACACAGTTTAGGAGCATGTCGCCTTACGTTATATGATGTGAAAGTTAAACAGGACCTCACTATTAGAAAATTAAGAGGTGAAGGAGTTGAAATATGGCTAAAGAATATTTGGTACTGGATGATAGGGTGTACACAGAGACAGATGAATGGGTTAAGAAGATCGGGGAAAACAGATTCCAGGTAGGTATTACTGACTATGCTCAGGATAATTTAAAAGATATCTATGCCGTTGAATTACCCAAAATAGGAGAAAATTTAGCGCAATTCCAAGCGTGGGGCCAAATAGAATCCGAAAAAGGTGCCTCTGAATTGATTTCACCAATTAGCGGGAAAGTCGTAGCAGTAAACGAAGATGGTTTAGGAGATGTTTTTGACACTGGAGAGACAGCAAAAACCAACGTTTACGGAGGAGATCTTTTTAATATCAACAAAAAACCATATGAAACATGGCTTATAGAGATTGAAACAGATAATGAAGACCAATTAAAACGTCTCATCAATCCAGAAGACTATAAAGGGAAAATCGGCACAGCGTAACATGAAGTGTAATATTCTCAATATAGAAGGAGTAATCGAGTATTCCACCGGGCTGATGTTACAAAAATCAGCGCTGTGCAATATAAAAGATAATGATGCATATGATGCCGTTATTTTATTGCGACATAAACCAACAATAACCTTAGGCTATTTTGCAAAAGATAGAAACATATTAGTATCTGACACCTTTTTAATGAAACGAGGAATACAGGTATGCAACACAGACAGGGGAGGAGATGTAACCTATCATGGCCCTGGCCAGTTAATCTGCTACCCGATAATAGATACCCACAGAAAACAATTACAAGAATACAAATCCAAACTATGCCAGAGCCTCATAGACCTCTTACAAAAATATAATATTAAGGCAGAAGAGGGACATAAAAAGTTATCTGGATTATGGGTCGGAGATAAAAAGATTGCAGCAATTGGGTATGCCCTTAAAAAAATACAAGCCCGGGAAAGAACAAAAACAATAACCATGCATGGATTTGCCCTTAATGTGTTAGATGAGATGGAAAACTTCCGTTACATCAACCCTTGCGGAATGCCAGAAATAAAACTGACAAATATGGAACAGATTTTAGGAAAACAGATAGGCTTCAAAGAATTAAAAGATAATTATGTAAAGGCCTTTGTCAAAGCATTCAATTATGAGATTAATGAATAAACCTGAATGGTTCCGAAAGGTAATACGGCCAAACGACTTGATTGAGATGAGAGGCCTCATCAGGGAAAATAGGCTTAACACTGTCTGTGAAGAAGCCGCTTGCCCTAATAGAGGAGAGTGTTACAAAAATAAAACACTCACTGTGATGATCTTGGGGCGAACCTGCACCAGAAATTGTAGGTTTTGCAATGTTGAAACAAAACAGCCTGAGGGTGTTGATATTGATGAACCTAACAGGGTAGCACGGGCTTTCTCCCTGCTTCATCTTGATTATGTAGTAATAACCTCTGTAACACGAGACGACTTAGAAGATGGAGGAGCAGAGCACTTCGTTAAAACAATAAAAAAATTCAAGGAAAAAAATCCTAACACTGTTCTCGAAGTGTTAGTGCCAGATTTTGTTTATTCAATACACAAGGTAGTTAAGGCAACACCTGAGGTTATAAGTCATAATGTAGAAACAATCCCGCGGTTATATAGATCAGTCAGACCTCAGGCTAATTATGAAAAATCCCTATCCCTCTTAGCTTTAGTGAAGCAAATAAATCCTGAAATTTATACAAAATCCGGAATGATGGTAGGCTTTGGAGAAACATGGGAAGAAGTTTTAGGCGTGATGAAAGATCTTCGAGATGTGGGTTGTGATGTGTTCACAATAGGTCAATATGCGAGGCCATCAAAGAAACACATAGAGGTTTCTGAGTGGATACATCCACGCATCTTTGAGGCATATAGAAACCGAGCAGAGGAAATGGGATTCCTGCATGTAGAATCCGGACCTTATGTCAGAAGCTCATTTCATGCTTCTGAAATCTTGAAGAAGATACACTACAAGAGAACATGAAAGAAAAAAATATTATTATTATAGGCATGGGTACTGCGTCATCAGGGGCAGCCGCTGCAGTGAACCATACAAATCCAAGAGCAGAGGTGAGCATTATAGAAAAAAGAGGATACGAAATGTATTCACCTTGTGGAATGCCCTTTGCATTTGAGGGAAGGCTGGATTTTGAATCACTTAAACATGATTTCCCGGCGAGAGGACCAAGAACTAAGGTATATTTAAACACAGAAGAGGTAAAAATAGATCCGGACAGAAAAGAGGCAGTAATAAAAAGCCAAGAAGGACAAAAGGCCTTTCAGTATGACTCCCTCATTATTGCTACAGGAGCACAACCTCTAATTCCCCCAATAAAGAATATTGAAAAGTTTTTAGGGAGCTACGCTCATACCCTTTTTACTTTAGAAGAGGTTTCCCGTTTATACAACATAGCGAGCCAAGACAGCAAGGTATCGATAATTGGGGCCGGCGCTATTGGAGTAGAGTTCGCAATGGCAATGAAAAAGCAGGGCTTAGAGGTCATAATTGCAGAAATGATGGGCCAGGTATTTCCAAATGCGTTAGATAAGGATATGGCAAGGCATGTTCAGGAATACTTAGAAATAAGCGGAATTACCGTGCTGATAAATTCCAGGGTGAAAGAGGTGATAGGCAAAGATAAGGTAGAAGGTATAATCATAGATGAAAAGGCACATAAAACAGATCTTATCATTTTGGCCTGTGGTATTATTCCTAACATAGAATGGTTAAAAAATTGTGGCATTTCTTGCAATAAAAACGGCGTTATCACAAATAACAGAATGATGACAAATATGAAAGGGATTTATGCAGCAGGCGACTGCGTTGAAACCTATAACGCTATGACAAAAAAGAGATGCGGGTCAGCGCTCGCAGTGCCAGCATTAAAACAAGGAAGGGTTGCGGGAATAAATGCTGCCGGAGGAAGGGCAATCTATACCGGAACACTGAACACCTTTATCTCAATATTTGGCGAGTACGCTGTAGGCTCTACGGGAATCACATCGGAACAAGCAAAGGAAGAAGGCCATGAACTCGTAATCCAAAAAATAAAAGGGCAAAATAAAGCAGATTGGTATCCCGGACATAAGGAGTTGATCGTAAAACTCATTGCAGATAAAAAAGGGAAACTCCTGGGTGGCCAGGTATTCGGAGAAAAAATCGCGGTAAAAAACAGAATAGACATTATCTCTTCCTATTTATCTACAAGAAGTCACCTAAGAGATATGATAAAGGGAGAACTGGCCTACTGCCCTGATGTCGCAAATATACCGGATCCTTTAACAACAGCGGTAGATTTTATGTTGAGGAGGGTGAAATAATAACATGAAAGACAATATTTCATACATTCCAACAACAAAAAAAGATCTCTCAGAAATGCTCTCAGAAATCGGTGTTAACAAAATCGATGATCTTTTCGAAACAATACCTCAAAAACTAAGGTTAAACAGCGAATTACTGTTACCATCCCCTTTAAAGAAAATTGATCTCCCTCTTTCAGAAATCGAGTTGAGTGGATATATGCAAGAGATAAGCGCCAGAAATAACAGCAACTGCAAATATTTCTTGGGCGCAGGGTGTTATAACCATTATATCCCAAGCATTGTAGATCTATTTTTAAAAATGCCAAAATTTTATACACCCTACACGCCTTACAAACCAGAAACAAATCAAGGAACATTGCAGGTTATGTATGAATATCAAACAATGATGTGTAGACTCACCGGCCTGGAAGTCTCAAACGCCTCCCTTTATGATGGGGCAACAGCAATGGTAGAGGCTGGAAAAATGGCTGCAAGGCTCACAGGAAGAAATGAGATAATTATTTCAAAGAGCATACATCCAGAATACAGGCAGGTTTTCAACACCTACTTCAAATATGGGGATTGGAAGGTAATAGAGGTTGGTATTAGCAATGGAAAGACAAACCTAAAGGATTTGGAACAAAACATAAGCGAGCAGACTGCAGCAGTTATAGTCCAAAGCCCTAACTTTTTTGGAATAATAGAAGACATGAACCAGGTTGCACGAATGGCACACAAACATTCATCCCTCTATATAAGCCTTGTGGTAGAAGCCCTATCGCTGGCATTGATAAAACCATCTGACTTCGGTGCAGATATAGTTGCCGGAGAGGCACAAAGCTTTGGGAACCATATGAGTTTTGGCGGGCCACATTTAGGATTCATTAACTGCTATAGCAAGCACAAATCAAAACTTCCCGGAAGAATAGTCACAAAAACAGAAGATGCTGATGGGAAAACTGCTTACATGCTCTGGGGTGCAGCGAGAGAACAACACATCAGCAGAAACAGGGCAACATCAAACATTTGCTCAAACCATGCCTTAAACGCATTGGCAGTATCTATTTATCTATCATGGTATGGGAATAAAGGTTTAGAGGAACTTGCAGATATGCATAATATGCAAATGGCACATTACGCTTATGAAAAGATACTTAAAATACATGGGTATGCTGCAACATTCCCCGAAAACGCCTTCTTTAATGAGTTTGTGGTTAATTGCCCTCATAGTGTAGGCGCATTAAATAAAAAATTATTAGAACACTCCATAGTAGGCGGTTTGGAATTAGGAAAATTTTATTCGGAATATAAAAACAAGATCCTCTTTTGTGTAACAGAGCAAACAAACCAAGATGATATTGATGAGCTTGCAGATATACTTACATACCTCAATGAGAAGGGGTTGAAATAATGGAAAAGGAAAATGTAAAATTAATCTTTAAAGAAAGCCAGGATGGAAGGGTTGCATACTCCCTACCAAAAACCGCTATAAAGAAAAAGGATTTGCTGGGTGAGTACAAAAGGAAAACCCCTGGCCTTCCAGAGGTAAGTGAAAGACAAATAGCCGGCCATTATCAAAACCTTGCAGATTTAAATTTCTGCCCTTACTCGGAAATGGACCCTTTAGGTTCATGCACTATGAAGTACAACCCGCCTCTGATGGAAGCACTCGCATCTTTGCCTGGCTTTCTGAATATACACCCTTACCAGAATGAGTCAACTATACAGGGTGCCTTAGAGGCTATGTATTTCTTGGATTTATATCTATGCGAGATTGTAGGGATGGCTAAGTTTACCCTACAACCTTCAGCAGGTGCCCATGGAGAAAGTACAGGTATTATGATAGGAGGGGCATATTTTACAAGCAAGGCAGAAAAGAGGACAAAGATATTAGCGCCTGATTCATCACATGGTACAAACCCAGCGAGTATAACAAACCTGGGATTTGAATATGAACAGGTAAACTCTAACGGGCAGGGGTGGGTTGACTTAAAGGATTTGGAAAAAAGAATGACTGAAGATGTGGCAATATTCATGCTCACAAACCCAAACACATATGGTTTATTTGACCCTAATATAGACAAAATTGCTGAAATTATCCATAGAAAGGGCGGCCTTTTGTATTATGATGGTGCAAATCTTAATGCCATAATGGGGAAGTACAGGCCCGGTGATCTGGGTTTTGACATTGCGCATATTAACCTTCATAAAACATTTGGAACCCCACATGGCATGGGCGGACCTGGAGCAGGGCCGACAGGGGTGGTAGAAAAATTGAAAGATTTCCTGCCAATACCAACTGTAGAAAAGCAAGGAGAAAAATATACCCTTAATTATTCACTCGAACACACTATAGGAAAAGTTAAAGCCTTTTACGGGAACTATTCTATTTTAACAAAGGCATTTGCATACATACTGATGTTAGGCCCTGAAGGCCTGAGAAAAGTCAGTGAAACAGCTGTTGTTCACGCAAACTATATGCAGGAAAAATTAAAGAAGAAGGGTTTCAAATTTCCTTATGGCGACCAACATTGTATGCATGAGTGCGTAATGAAACATGAGAATATAAATACTCTTGGGCATTTGCTGTCAGAATATTTTAAAAAGTTACAGGCAACCATTCATTTCCCAGAAGCCAACTTTTACATGATAGAGCCTACAGAGACAGAAACAAAAGAGAGCATAGATGAATACATAGAGGCAATGGTGGAAGTGGATAAAGCCATAAAAGACCCTATAGTCATGGAAGAATTAGAGAAAAGAAAAACTTTTACACCAATAAGGAAGATTAATGCAAAGAAAGGTATGGCGAGGCCTTGTTTAAGAGAAAAGGAAGACTGATAAATTTATATTATAGGAATTTCAATTTTGGACGCAGATTAACGCAGATTTTTTGGACTAAGAAATAAAAAATTATTATCTGCATGTCTTTGCGAAGATCTGAGTCCTAATTTATACCATATTAAACAATCAATCATCGCCATATAAAATATAATCTATCAGAAAGGTCTGATTGGAGGGACAATATGTCTATGGAAGCATTAGAAAGAATCTTGAACGAGAGCCTGAATGATTTAAAAACAAAAGGTACATTTAAAGGCAAAGAAACATTGATCACAGGCATAAAACCTGCTGAACCTGGTAAGGGACCCCGCTACTATATTGAGGGTCACGGGGATAAAGAGTTTCTGAAGATGAATGGCAACTCCTATCTAGGATTATCCTTAAACCAGGAGGTAATCAGGGCTGAAGAGGAAAGCGCACGAAAATTCGGTGCTGGTCCAGGAGCTGTTCGATTTATTAGTGGTACGTATCAGCCGCATACGGAATTAGAAGAAAGGTTAGCAAAGTTCCACGACAGAGAGGCAGCAATGATCTTCAGTTCTGCTTATTCAACCGTTATGGGTATTGTAAGCCTGCTCATATCTAATGATACCTTCGTTATAAGTGATGAACTAAATCACAATTGTATCATCAATGCAATTAGGCTATCCCGCCCAGCAGGCAAATCAGTATACAAACATCTAAATATGGTTGAGCTGGAGGCCATGCTGAAGGAGAATGTTGGCAAGGGCAAAAGAGCTATTGTGCTCACTGACGGCATCTTCAGCATGAGAGGTGATTATGCACCTTTGGACAGTATAGTTGATATCTGCAAAAAGTATGGTTCAAAATATGAAGAGGGCGTTATTACTGTTGTAGATGATTCGCATGGTGTTGGTTCATTTGGTAAAACAGGAAGAGGCGTTGAAGAATATACGAATACAAAAGTAGATATACTGGTGTCAACGTTAGGTAAGGCATTAGGTGTCAACGGAGGGTATGTCGTTGCAAGTTCTATAACCATCAATTATCTGCGTGAAACTGCACCATTCTATATCTATTCCAACCCGATCACCGCATCTGAAGCAGCGGCTTCAACGAAAGCCCTGGAAATTCTTGATAGTGAAAAAGGCTTGAAACTTTTACAACATATGCGCAGTCTGACAAAGCAGTTTGAAGACGGCTTGCAGCAATTAGGTTTTGAGATACTCTCAAGTGAACATCCAGTTGTTCCATTAATGATCAGGGACACTCAAAAAACTACAGACCTGGTCAAGTATCTATTTAACAATGGCATCTTAGCAACTGGCCTCAATTATCCGGTGGTTCCCAAAGGTGATGAAGAGATACGGTTTCAAATAGCCGCTGACCAAACCGAGAATGATATTGATTATGTTCTGGATGTATTGATGAAATATAAAGAGAATAATTAAGAAGGATTTATTACAGTGATAGATATCGATGAACAGCGAAATGGTAATTGATCAAAATATTGTGGATGTAAAGTTGCTGATTTTTTGGAGCATGGATGTCCTTTTTTTTGCGAACGAACTAGGCAAATGGTTAGACCTGGCTCTTCCCCGATGATCCAGGCGGGCGGCCATCTTAGGTAGAGATTGCCAGATTTAGTGAATTGGGCACTTCCTCTATGGTAGATCGCCCGCCTTTATCTGCAACTTTAGCCTGCATAACAGCATATGCCCTTTCGTCGTCAAAAAAAAGATATCCATACTCCATAAGATATTGAGCATATGCACGAAATGCTTAGAAAAAATGAAAACACTCATTGGATGACGTCATCATTGAAATCATCGATATGAACAAATAATAAAAATTATCTATAAAGTTTCCCCTCGATGTCTAGCGGAGTTCAGCTGCCTGCACGGAAAGCCATGAAAATGCAGTCTCAAAATATCCTTTTATTTTCAATAAGTTGAAGAATTTTCGATGCGTTTAATTATTGTAGATTTAAGAGGAGGATGAAGATATGAAGCGGATATTAGTGATAGGCGCGGCAGGGCAGATGGGTTCCGAATTGACCATGGCATTGCGCAAGCGATATGGGAATGATGATGTTATCGCTGCCGGTCATAAGACCAAACCAAATAAAAAACTCCTTGAATCAGGCCCTTTTGTATATCTTGATTGCAGAAAATATCAAGACATTGAAAAATTTGTGAAGAAATATAGAGTAGATACAATCTTTCATTTGGCAGCGATATTATCTGCCGCTGCAGAGGCCAATCCACAACTCGCCTGGGACGTGAACATAAACGGTTTTTACAATGTACTGGAAATGTCTCGAGACTACGATTGTGCGCTATTTGCTCCCAGTTCTATTGGCGTGTTTGGCCTTACCACGCCGTTGGATAACACGCCTCAGGATACTATTCAACGTCCGAATACTATGTATGGAGTCACCAAGGTTGCTGGCGAACTGCTTTGTGATTATTATTACCATAGATTCGGAGTGGACACGCGTGGCCTTCGTTATCCCGGTCTGATCTCTTATGAGACTTTACCTGGAGGGGGCACTACAGATTATGCGGTTGAAATCTTCTATGCCGCTATCAAAGAGAAGAAATACACCTGTTTCTTGAAAGAGGGAACATATTTGGATATGATGTATATGCCAGATGCAATAAACTCTGCTATTAAATTGATGGAAGCTGACCCAGAAAAGCTTAAGCATAGAAATGCTTTCAATGTCACGGCTATGAGTTTTGCCCCTGAGCATCTTTATGCTGAGATCAAGAAGATCATTCCGGAGTTCACCATGGACTATAAAGTAGATCCTGTGCGCCAGGCCATCGCTGAATCATGGCCAAATTATATGGATGATAGCATTGCCCGTGAAGAATGGGGGTGGAAACCTGAGTATGATCTATCAGCAATGACCAAGGATATGTTGGAAAAGCTTTCCCGAAAACTTTTAGGATGACTATCAGTCTACCTACATTAAAATTAATGTCAAGCCTGCCCTTCCCGTACCGAGACGGGGAGGGGAAGGCAAAGCGGGCAGGGAGTTTCACTCCTTGGCATACCTCTTTATACCTTCTTGATACAGATCATTTCCTCTCGTGTCATTTATTACGGTTACTGGAAAATCCTCTACCTCTAATATCCGGATTGCTTCGGGTCCTAAATCAGGGTAAGCAACGATTTCGGCCTTTTTAATTCTTTTAGCTATAAGGGCACCTGCCCCCCCAGTGGCGCCAAAATATACGGCCTTGAATTTACTCATAGATTCAATAACCGTCTGAGAGCGATTTCCTTTACCAATCATTCCTTTTAATCCAAGCTCAATCAATTTTGGAGAATAGGGATCCATCCTATAACTGGTCGTGGGCCCGGCAGAGCCAATAGGTTTTCCGGGTTTTGCTGGTGTAGGCCCTACAAAGTAAATTACCTGTCCTTTGATATCAACCGGAAGCTCTTTACCTTCCTCTATAAGCTCAAACAGCCTCTTATGTGCAGCATCCCTTCCAGTTAACAAAACCCCGTTTAACAATACCTTGTCTCCAATATTTAATTTTTCCACATCCTCATTTGATAATGGAGTTGTCAGTCGTATCTGCTTGGTCATCTTTCCCTCCAACCTATAAATAATGTTACTTGGGTTTATTGGGTTTGTTGTGTTTGTTGGGTTTTATTTATTCACAACAGACAACGGAGAACAAACAACGAATATTAAATAATTGCCTCTTTGTGTCTGGCAGCATGACACTGGATATTCACTGCTACTGGTAAACTTGCAATATGGCACGGTTCGATTTCCAGAAATACATCAAATGAGGTGGTATTTCCTCCATATCCCATTGGTCCAATCCCCAATCTATTGATTCTTGTTAAAATCTCCTTCTCAATTGTTGCCAGTTCTGGATCAGGATTTCTATTTCCTATGTCTCTCAAGATTGCCTTTTTTGCCAAGATTGCAGATCTTTCAAAGGTTCCACCAACTCCAACGCCAATGACAGTTGGTGGACATGGGTTTGAACCAGATTCTTTCACCCTATTTACTACAAAGTCTTTCACTCCCTCAATACCTACTGCCGGGGTAAGCATAGTTACTCTGCTCATATTCTCGGCACCGCCTCCTTTGGGTGCAAAGACGATCTTCATTTTATTTCCTGGTACAATTTGAATGTGAATAATAGCCGGGGTATTATCACCTGTATTTTTTCTGGTAAGAGGATGGCACGCTGATTTCCTTAAATAGCCATCTTTATACCCTTGCCTTACCCCCTCGTTGATTGCCTCCTTTAAATCACCGCCTGTTATATGGACATCCTGACCAATGTCTATAAACACAACAGCAAGCCCACAATCCTGACATATCGGAGCCTTCTCTTCCCGAGCAATCCTGGCATTCTCTTTCAGTTCCTTAAGGACCTCTATTCCTGTTGCTGACTCCTCAGCCTCGATTGCCTTGTCAAAGGCACGAAGGACATCGTTGCCAAGATTATAATTTGCATCTATGCACAAGTCCCTGACTACTTCGATGATCTTTTTAGAAGGAATCTCTCTGATCATAATTTTGACTCCTAACGTTTTGGAGCGGCTGCCATACCTGTCCTCCTTTTTCTCGTCTCTAAACCGGAATATTCCCGTGTTTCTTGGCAGGCCTTGATTCCCTTTTTGTAGTAAGTATCTTCAAGGCATCAATAATCCGAGGCCGTGTATCCCGCGGTAAGATAACTGCATCTACAAATCCCCGGGAGGCAGCGATATATGGATTGGAGAAGAGATTGCGATATTCGGTAATCTTTTCTTCCTTTTTTTCCTTTGGATCAGATGCTGCCATGATTTCTCTTCGATGAATAATCTCAGCCGCTCCTTCAGCTCCCATGACAGCAATCTCCGCGGTAGGCCATGCCAACACATAGTCACCACCCAAATGCTTACTGCACATAGCAAGATATGATCCCCCATAATCTTTTCTTGTTATCACCGTTACCTTTGGCACGGTAGCTTCGCTGTAGCACCATAAAAGCTTGGCACCATGCCGTATAATACCACCCCATTCCTGGTTACTCCCAGGTAGATAACCGGGAACATCCACTAAGGTAAGGAGGGGAATATTAAAGGCATCACAGAATCTGATGAACCTTGTTGCTTTATCTGAGGCATTTACATCAAGACAACCCGCCAGAAATCTTGGTTGATTTGCAATAATCCCTACTGTTTTTCCATCGAATCTGGCAAAACAGATAACCATATTTTTTGCATAATGCTCATGTGGTTCAAAGATCTGGCCATTGTCCACTATGGAGTGAATAACATCTTTCATATCATAAAAGGCTTTTGGATTATCTGGAATGATGGTATCAAGCATGGGATCAGTCCGATTAGGGTCGTCTCCTGACTCCACCACTGGAGGATCTTCCATATTATTTGATGGCAGATAGCCCAACATCTCTCTAATTCTTTCTATACACTGAGCATCGCTATCGCATGCAAAATGAGCCACCCCACTTTTTGTGTTGTGGGTCATTGCTCCTCCCAGATCCTCAGGACTTATTTCCTCACCAATGGTTGTCTTAATTACCGCTGGACCAGTAATAAACATATAACTGCTTTTCTTTGTCATAAATATCCAGTCGGTCATAGCCGGAGAATACACGGCTCCTCCTGCCGTGGGTCCCATAATAGCCGAGACCTGAGGAATCACTCCAGAGGCACAGGAGTTGCGGTAAAAGATATCTCCATATCCAGCAAGAGAATCTACACCTTCCTGTATCCTCGCCCCTCCTGAATCATTAAAACCAACAATGGGTGCTCCTGTCTTGAGTGCCAGGTCCATAACCTTACATATTTTTTTGGCATGCATTTCTCCCAATGTACCTGCTATAGAGGTAAAATCCTGAGAATATGCATATACTAATTTACCATTTACAATACCGTGTCCAGTAACTACACCTTCTGCAGGAATAAATGTGTCAGGCATATCAAAGTCCGTACAACGATGCCTGACAAACATATCAAGCTCCCGAAAACTATTAGGGTCAAAGAGGAGTTCCAGTCTTTCCCTTGCAGTCAGTTTACCTTTCGCGTGTTGTTTCTCGATCCCTTTGGCTCCCCCCATGGAGAGCTCTTTTTCTTCCCTTTCTTTTAACTCTCTAATTTTATTTTCAGTAGTATCCATTACGCCCCCTTTCCACAAACCCAAATTTCTATTTGTATGATAGCGAAGAATTTTTGAAAAATCAGTTTGTTTTGGAAATATTTTTTTTGGGTGTATTGTTAATCACCCCACCATCCTGGCTATCTCTGAGAACCCTTGAGGATCACTGACAGCCATGTCTGCCAGGATCTTTCTGTCTAATGCAATATCTGCCTTTTTCATTCCCATGATAAGTTTGCTGTAGGAGAGCCCATTCTCTCTGGCAG
>Ga0315533_1001467_pt1 | contig 17889 bp, 19 predicted proteins | sample SalMarSW160130MG_FD_203081 | JGI IMG/M metagenome (GOLD analysis project Ga0315533, IMG submission 203081) | Salt marsh sediment microbial communities from the Plum Island Ecosystem LTER, Massachusetts, United States - Salt Marsh Sediment SW1601-30 ... | reverse complement strand
CGAACGTGCCTTGGTCTCCCTGCCGTGGAGCCTTCCCTGCATCTCCGCGGCCTCCGTCCCGGGGCGCTCCCAGAATCGGGAGATGTTGAGAACGTCTGGGCTGAGCCACCGGATCAGATCGAGCGAGTCATGGAACTGCTCCTCGGTCTCACCGGGGAACCCGCAGATTATGTCGGTTGACACCCCGAGATACCTGTGGACGGCTCTGAACCTCGTAACGAGTTCTCTGAATTCCTGTACGGTGTATCTTCTGCGCATTTTCCCGAGAACCTGGTCGTTGCCGGATTGAACTGGGACGTGCAGAAACTTGTACATCTTCTCGTTTCTATACGACTCGATCAGCTCGTTGAGGACATGCAGCGCGCTGTTGGGGGTCATCATGCCGACTCTCACCCGGAACTCGCCTTCGACGCCTGTGATCTCGTCGAGGAGCATGGGCAGGGTGGTTCCTTCGTGGTCATACGCGGCGGTGTCCTCCGCCGTCACCCATACCTCCCTACAACCATCGGCGACGGCTTTCCGCACGTCATCGACGATCTTCTCAGCCGGGAAGGAGCAGAGTCTACCCCGGGCGTACTTGACTATACAGTAGCTGCAGTTTCCCAGGCATCCGCTGCAGATCGGGGCAATGTGGACGAGCTCGTTTGCCCGGACCCTGGGGAGGCACGTCCTCTCAGTGGGCTCCCCATCGACGTATACCACCTTTCCTCCACGGAGCGTCTTCTCCGCCGCCTCAACGATGCGCTCTATGTCGTCAGGCCCAACCAACGATGCCCTTGGCGCTATCTCCTCTACGTGACTCTGCATGGCCTTCGGCATGCAACCAGCCACGATGAGCGGTTTCCCGGACTCGTACAGCCGCTTAATGCGTTTGGTGATCTTCCTCTCCGTAGGCGTCTTCACTATGCATGTGAGTAGTATGTTTAGGTCCGAGTTCTCTGGTGTCTGAACTAGTCTGTATCCCTTCTCCTGCAGCAGTCCTTTCGCTATCTCTGCGTCGGCGGTGTTGGCGCTGCACCCGTAGGATCGCACGTAGATTTTGGGCATCTGTTTGTTCCTGATTGGTTAAGCTTGGTGTGTTTTAAACGGTGCGGACGCGCCATGTTTTTAAATGGATTAGTGTTGTTGATCCTTTCTTGTTCGGTTCATATCGCTTTTTTTATAAAATAGTTAAGTGAATTTGAATGAGGCCGGTTTTATTAATTCTGTTAAAAGGTGACATAATATGGTAGACGTTTAATATTTTTATGTTATATCTATGGGCTTCATTTTATTGTCGGAGAAATGAGTTATTCTCATAAGTTGAGAATATTTAAAATTGTTCTATAAAGGTGAGAACAACTTTATACCTTTAATTAAATAATGAATGTCTAACCATTCCCAGATGTTATTAGAAATATCTCATATTCCCATACCATCGCCGATACACACGCCTAGCTGAGACAAAGTAAGGCTGTGTATGATAATATCGACTGGCGTGATAATGGGGGAGTAAAAAGAGACATGGTTTTAATTGAAAAGGCGCTTAGTCTGCAGCGCCAAGGTGTCGACCTGGATACGTACACGGGGGTCGACGCAGCCGAGGACGCATGGGTGACCAATACTTTCTACGCCGAGATAAAGCAAGCCATGGCCAGGGTCACAGGCTTCGTGGACGGGCTGGCCACCAACTTCCAGGGGTTCATGGGAAACGTTAACTCAGCCGTGATAACCACCTTGGGCAAACCCATCAAGCCGATGCTCAGCTACCAGATCGCCGTCGCCTTAGACAGAGACATAGTGAAGGAGCCAAAGAACGGAGGATTTGGGTTGGAGAACACTCAGCTATATGACATGGAGCCTTTCGCTGGACACGAGAAGCACGTCGACTTGGGTATCGAGCTCTACGACATCGAGTCAAGCTGGAAGTAGCGGTCCCCTCACATTATTTTTAATAGTTTCTTGTACCGCTCATAGATGCTTATGCCTGAGCCGCCTGCCTCTGTCCTTCCTTTCCTTATGGAGTCGATGACGTCGCATAGCTCGGGGGACGGCGTGTCGATGATCGTGTAGCCTCTCCCTATGGTGTCCGGTATGTGGGCGTCGCTTCCCCCTGTCACCGGTAGGTTGAGCTCCTCGGCTAGCTTCCTGTTGAGGCTGCATATGTAGCCGTAGGGAATCTGGGCGCTGTTGGCCACCTCCACGGCGTCTAGGCTGGCGTCCTTCATGTTGTTGATTGAGACCCAGCTCCGCGGAAGGCCGTAGGGGTGGGCTAGGACCGCCGTCGCCCCCTGTTCATGGATCTTTTCTATGGTCTCGGCTACGCTGAGGCCTATGGGGATGGTTTCGTTGGGGTCCAGCGCGAGGATGTGGGCGGCGCGCGCCGTCACCTCAATAGCCGGAACCACCACCAGATCGCCCTTCTTCTCAAGCGCCTCGGGTAGCCCTTCTATGGTGTCGTGGTCGGCCAGCGCGTAGCCGTGGAACCCTGCCTCCTTGATGCGTCGTGTAATGGTGTCTATGGTGTTTACGCTGTCCTTGGAGTAGACGGAGTGGATGTGGAGGTCAAGGGTGATCTTCAAGTGGTCATCGTATCCTATCCCTTCGCCTGCGTTATACGTATTACCATGGCTTCCTCGAGGGCCTCGATCTCGTCGCCCGGTACCTGCTGGAAGAGTGGCTCCGGTTTGCCTAGCTCAGCACCTGTTTCCAGGGGCGTCAACGCCTGCTCCAGGGGCTGGTCCCGGGTTAAGCCGAGGAGCTCGTACACCTTCTCGGCTTTGAAGGGCAGGACGGGCTCCATGAGGACGGATATGGCTTTGGTCAGCCAGACGCAGTTGTGGATCACGTTAGCGGCTTCCTCGGGGTTCTCCTTGACCAGCTTCCACGGCTCGTGGGCCTGGATATACCTGTTCCCGTAGTCCGCTAACCCGAGGAAGGCGTCGCATATCTTCTTGAACTCGTACTCGTCAAGGCCGTCCCTGATGGTCTCGACGGTTTCCTCTACCTTCTGTCTAGCCTCCGCGTCCACGGTTCCTTCGGGGACGGATCCGTAGTTGCGGTGGGCGAAGAGCAGGCTTCGGTAGATGAAGTTGCCGAGGCTTCCGACGAGTTCCTTGTTCACCTTGTCGCCGTAGGTCCTCCAGTTGAAGTCGAGGTCCCGGGTGTGACCCGTGTAGCTGACTATGTAGTACCGGAGCGCGTCGGGGTCCAGCCCGTTGGCGAGGTAGTCCTCCTCGACCCAGACCACGTAGCCGCGGCTCTTGCTGAACACGTGTCCCTCCACTTTCATGGTGCCCGAGGCGGCTATGGCGTCGGGGACGCTGTAGCCTGAGCCCTTGAGCATCGCGGGCCAGAAGAGGCAGTGGTGGTAGACTATGCCGGGGCCGATGAAGTGGATCAGCTTCCCGGGCCCCTTCCAGTAGTGCATCCAGTCGCCTCCTGTGCGCATTGCCCACTCCTCCGTGCTCTGGATGTAGCCTATGGGGGCGTCGAACCAGACGTAGAGCGTGAGGCTCTCGTCGCCGGGGAACTTGATGCCCCAGTCGATGTTCCGGGTGATGTTCCAGTCATGGAGGCCCTGCTCAAGCCACTGCCTGGCGTAGTTCCTGGCGATGTCCGTGCCGTCCAGCCCATCCAGGAACTCTCTGAGGAAGCCCTCGAAGGCGGTGAGCTTCAGGAAGTAGTGGCGGGTCTCCTTCATCTCGGCCTTGGCGCCGCATATGCTGCAGTGGGGGTCAAGGAGCTCGCCTTGCTCCAGGTATCTTTGGCATCCCTGGTCGCACTCGTCGCCGCGGGCGCTCGCCCCGCAGTGGGGACACGTGCCCCTGAGGTACCTGTCCGGGAGGAACCTCTGGCAGTTTGGGCAGTAAGGGAGGGTGACATCGCTCGGGTAGATGTACCCGTTGTCCATTAGCTTCTGGGCGATCTCCCGCGTCCTCGCGTGGTTGAGGGGGTGGTCGGTGCTGCCGTAGTTGTCGAAATGGATTCCCAGCCTCGGCAGGATCTCCTTGAAGTGGTTGTGGTATATCTCCACGACCTCCTGGGGTGTGACCCCCATCTCCTCGGCCTTCACCGTGATGGGGGTTCCGTGGGTGTCGCTTCCGCAGAAGAACACCACGTCCTGTCCCAGCTTCTTCAGGTATCTTACGAAAACGTCTCCGGGGACATAGGTCCGGAGATGCGCTATGTGCATGGGCCCGTTCGCGTAGGGCAGCCCACAGGTGACGAGAACCTTCTCATCCAAGGGGTACTTGTGGGGTTTAGTTTCCTTGAGTTTCTTGCACCTCTGCAACTTAGGACATTTGACTATACTTAAGGTTAGTTCAACAATAAGCGTATTTTATAGACGGTTGAGTGAAAATCTACACCTTCACGCTCAACGCCGCCATACTCAATGGGCTGCACGATCCGTCGATAAGGATAGTGCCCTGGTTCCCGACTCCCGAGTAGCTTGGGTGCTACTATATTTTCTCGTACTCGGCTGTGAATCTTCTGGACATGGACGCCTTTGCCTCGGGCTTCAGGAAGCTGGTCTCGACGGAGTTCAGGCTTATCTGGAACAGTTCGTCTACCGTGAACCCCAGGTTCCTGTGGAGCTGGAGGTACTCGTTGTTCATGTCCGTGCCGAACATGGGGGGGTCGTCGCTGTTCACGGAGACCCTGATGCCGTGCTCGATGAACCGCCTGATCGGGTGCTCAGCCCATGAGCCCACCGCACCAGTCCTGAGGTTGCTGACGGGGCAGGACTCGATGGCTATGCCTTTCCTGGCTATCAGCTTCATGAGTTCGGGGTCTCGTCCAGCGGCTACGCCGTGGCCTATCCTCTCCGGGGCTAGGTGCTCGACGCACTCCCAGACGTAGTCTTTGCCCGCCCCCTCTCCCTGATGCGCCACCGTGTGCAGCCCCATCTCCCTGGCTCGCCGGTAGCACTCCCTGTAAGGCTTGGGGGGGTAGCCGAGCTCGCTTCCCCCCGTGTCGATGGCGACGACGTTGTCGTCCTTGTCTTCGATGAGGTCTAGGACCTTCATCCCGATCACCGGGCCATAGTTCCTCACGAGGTCTACCCGTATGGTGCAGGTGACGCCGAAGTCCCTCTCGGCTCTCCTGATACCCCTGTTGATGGAGTCCACCATCAAGCCATAGTCTAGGCCCCGCCTCACGTGGTCCCACGCCGAGAACAGCGCCTCGACGTGCCGGACGTTGCACGCCGCCTGAGACTCCATCATCTCGTATGTGATCCGCTCGTAGTGACTCTCCCTCGTGATGGAGTCGTTCACGGTGCTGTAAACCACCAGGAAGTGGGGGAAGTCGCTGTAGTCGTAGAACTCTTCAAGGTCCTCGACGGTCTCGTAGGGCAGATCCATGCCGCTGTCCTCTATGAGCCACAGAAACGTCTCCGGCCTGATGGAGCCGACGATGTGGACGTGTTGCTCGAGCTTCGGCAACGCCTTGATGACTTCCTCAGCCGACATTAAAAGGGATTATGCGAAGCCGGATAAAAGATCATTCCTCGGGGGACTGGCCGTAGCACTCCTTCACGAGCAGACCGAAGATCAAGGGCGTCGCCACGGCTGCGCCCAGGATCATCATGTTAGACGCGCCGTAGCCTCCGGTGACGTCCACCAGTGCGCCGTAGACAGGCGCTATGACGCTGAACCCTATGGTGCCTGCGCCGTTCACGATCCCGAGGCCGATGGCCGCGGTCTCGGCTGGCAGCGTCTCGGGGATCATGCTGAAGAAGAGCACCCAGAAGCTGATGCAAAAGTTGAGGGTGAACGATAGCGCCATGTACACAGCCAGGGGCGCAGAGGCCGGCAGGAAAAAGAAGACTGCAAGCGCCGCCGTGTACAGGGACGCGAAGCCCACGAGAGGCAGCTTCCTACTCCTGAGCCTGTCAGAGACGGAGGCGACGATGATGCACCCCGGGATTCCCGCGATGGTGCCGACGCTGGCTATCTGACCGACCTGGAAGTAGGTGAAGCCTTTCACGTCCATGAGGTACTGGGTCACCCAGTTCATGAACACCCAGCCGGTGCTCGCCAGGATATAGCCGGCGAGGAAGGGATAGATCCTGCGGTCCCTGAGCACGGAGGAGACCGATTTGAGTGTGGAGCCTCGGCCGGCGTGATAAGACGCCTGCAATTGTTCCCTGTCCTTGAGGATGAAGAAGTTCATCACCCAGTTGACGACGAGTATGACGCTCATCCCGAGGTAGAGGCTTCTCCAGCCGCCCAGCGCCTCCATGGCTATCGGGAACCCCATGTAGGAGACGAAGTTGCCGAGGCCGCTTGACGCGCTCAGTATCCCTATCGCGGTTGCCTTCCTGTTGGCGGGGAACCACGTGGAGACGAGCTTGACGGCGTTGATGTAGAAGGTGCTGCACCCGATGCCCACGAGGAGCTGGGCGACGAAGAGGAGGCTGTAGCTCCTGCTGACCCAGAACAGGAAGACGCCCACGACGGTTAACGCGGTGAACCCGAGTATCGTCTTCTTCGCCCCGAAGGTGTCGCTCAGTATGCCGCTGGGGAGCTGCATCAGGCCGTAGACGAAGAAGTACGCCGAGACCAGGAGCCCCATGGCGCCGTGGCTTATGCCCAGCTCGTCTATGAGGATTGGTGTCAGGGCGCCGGCGGCGCTGCGGAGAAAGTTCTCGACGAAATAGGTGACGCAGATGGACGCCAACAGTATCGCGACGTAGTGTCGGCTCTTCTCCAAGGGTATCCCGCTCTCGGAGTCTCCACACATCCTTAAACCTATCGTATAGTCGAGGCGTGAAACATTTATCGTCGTACCGTCATGCCTTAACCATGATTGGTGAATGGAAAGCCGACATAGGCATCGTCGGCGGCACCGGCGTCTACGACCCGGAGATCATCGAGGACGCCCATGAGGTGAAGGTCTACACGCCCTACGGGGCCCCAAGCAGCTTCATCACCCTCGGCAACTACAAGGGGCGGGCCATAGCGTTCATACCCCGCCACGGCGCAGGACACCAGATACCTCCCCACAAGATCAACTACAGGGCCAACATCTGGGCCATGAAGGAGCTGGGCGTGAAACGGATCGTGGCGAGCAGCGCCTGCGGGAGCCTCCGCGAGGACTACGAGCCGGGGGACTTCGTCATCACCGACCAGTTCATCGACAGGACCCGTAAGCGTCTCGACACCTTTTATGAGGGGGGAGTCGTTGGCCACGTCTCCAGCGCCGACCCCATCTGCCCCCAGCTCCACGACCTCTTCGTGGAGCAGGCGGAGGGGCACGGGTACCCCGTCCACCCGACCGGCACCTACGTCTGCATCGAGGGCCCAAGGTTCAGCACCAGAGCCGAGTCCAAGCTGTTCAGGCAGTGGGGCTGCGACATCATAGGAATGACCATGTACCCCGAGTGCATGCTGGCGAGGGAAGCCGAGATATGCTACGTCTCCATAGCCATGGTCACCGACTACGATGTCTGGGCGGAGAAGCCTGTGAGCAGCGACGAGGTCGTGGAGACCATGAGGATGAACGGCGAGAGGTTCAAGACGCTCATCATGGACGCGCTGCCGCTGATCCCCGAGGAGCGTACATGCGGCTGCGGCTCTGCACTTGCACAGGCGCTGCTCTAGATACCTTCTTATTCGCTTCCCCCGTTTTTCCCGTCTATGAGCGGTAAACAGTTCGTCTTCATGGTCCTCGAGGAGCACCCCTACGGGAGGGAGATGCTGATGCAGCTCATGGAGGCCGGCCACGTCCCCACGGCGTTGATAGAGGAGGCCAGCCCCATAGCGGACGAGGAGCGCGAGAAGTTCCTGGTGAGGATCAAGGGACACCGGGTCGCGCCCTCCTTCACCGAGCTGCTGGAGAATATGGACGTGCCGCGGTACAACGTGCCCCACCACAACAGGCGGCGGTGCAGGGAGCTCCTGGAGACGCTGAAGCCCGACCTGGGAGTCCTGGGCGGGACACGGATCCTCAGGAAGAGGATACTGGAGATACCACCGGAAGGGATGCTCAACAGCCACCCCGGCCTGCTCCCGGAGGTCAGGGGCTCGGCGTCGGTGGCGTGGTCCATCTACCACGACGTCCCCATCGGCAGCACCTGCCACCTCATCGACCCCAACATAGACACCGGGGACATAGTCGTGAAGAGGGTGATACCGGTCCACAGAGGCGACACCTACGAGCTCCTCTGCTGGAAGACCCTGGTCATGGCCGGCACCCTCATGACGGAGGCCGTCACCATGTGGAAGAAAGGCGAGCTGACGCGGACGCCTCAGGGAGAGAGCGAGCTGCCCACTTTCAAGGTCGCGCCGCCTGGGGTCCTTGAGGTGGTCTACAGGAAGCTGGCTGAGGGCACGTACAGGCACTTCGTGGACTGAGTCCCGGATTTTGGCTTAATCTTGGTAAAGGATTTTATCTTGTACCTCCTCTTTGGGGATTGATAGTCTTGAGCGACGAGTGGTTCTACGGGTCTAGGGGCAGATCACAGGGCAGGGAGAACTGGCTCTGGGTCATAGTCATAGTGTTCATGATCATGAACGTTGGTGTGCTGAGCTACTTCACGTTCTTCAGGGCGCCCGGCGGCTCCGGCGACGCCCTTAACGTGGAGCTGGACAGCCTCAGGTTCCAGCTCTCCAGCGCGCAGGCCGAGATAGACAGCCTCAAAGAGGAGATAAGGATCGGGAAACTACCCTCCGATACCGATGATCTGATCCTGACCCAGCTCTACAACCGCACCAGGAACAGCGTGGTCCTGATAAGCGTCCTCACCTCCTCTGGGGGAGGCACCGGCAGCGGCTTCGTCTACGACAAGGAGGGCAGGATCATCACCAACAACCACGTCGTCGAGGACGCCACAAGTATTGACGTGACCTTCCTCGACGGATCAATCGCGGAGGCCGAGCTAGTGGGAAGAGACCCCTACAGCGACATGGCCGTGATACAGGTTGACCTGCCAGCTGAACGGCTTGAACCAGTCAAGCTGGGCACCTCGTCGGATCTGCTCGTCGGGGAGACCGTGGTCGCGATAGGGAACCCGTTCGGGCTCGCCAACACCATGACCCTAGGAATCGTGAGCGCCGTGGGGAGACAGGCCTCCGCCCCAGGCAACTACGTGATAGTTGACGTCATCCAGACGGATGCCGCGATTAACCCCGGTAACAGCGGCGGCCCACTTCTAAACCTGCGGGGAGAAGTGATCGGGGTAAACACGTGGATACTGAGCGACACGGGGCAGTACAGCGGCATCGGCTTCGCCGTCCCCAGCGACACCATTCAACGCGAGATCGACAGCCTCATCGAGACCGGCACCTACCAGCACCCCTGGATAGGCATAGTGGGCCGGGAGATGAGCCCGGACATAGCCGAGGCCATGGGCCTCGACAGGGACACGAGGGGCACACTGGTCATAGAACTGACCGCGGGAGGCCCTGCGGAGGGCTCCGGGCTCCAAGGAGGGGACACACAGACCGCCATCGACGGAACGCCGATGACCATAGGCGGCGACATAATCATAGGCGCCGACGGTAAGACGATGAACAGCTTCTACGACCTCATATTCTATGTGTCCAGGTACAAGAAGCCGGGAGAAGTCCTCACGCTGACCGTGATACGGGACAGGGGTACCATCGACATCGACTTAACCCTAGGCGTCAGGCCGAGCCCCTAGCCGTTTTTCTCTATGAGCGCCTCTATCTTTTCCTCGCTGTAGCTCAGGAGGCGTCCGAACGCTCTGGCGACGTCGAGCTCCATCTCCGCCGGGTGCCCCTTCGCTGCGCTCTCCCTCTTCATCTCCTTGAGCCTCTTGTACTCGTCCAGCACCTCGCTGCTCTGGGCTATCATTATCACGGTCTTATCCTTGGCGATGTCCTCGGGGAACAGCTTCGATACCAGTAGATCGGTCTCCACCTTGAGCTCCACGCCGTAGGTCTCCGCCGCGACCCGTGTGGGCTCCATCATCTTCTCAACCAGCTCCGGGTCGTACGGTGAGCTCAACGCGAGCCTTTTACAGCCCGCGCCCACCACCTCGGCGAAAGCCATATTGACCCCGGCGTGGTATGACACGAGGTCGAAGCCCTCGATCATCCTACTTAGTGTATTTGACAAAGTGATCGAGAGATACTGGGGTTTATGGCTATTGAACTCTGGGGTTAAGCCCGTCTATCTGATGCTTCTGGTTTCTGCGTCCCTTGAACGTCGAGACTGAGTTGAAGCCCGCACGGCTCAAGTTCGCCGCGGCCTCGTCGAGACGGTAGCCAAGCGATGAAGGGCTATGGGCGTCGCTCCCGACTGTGACGGTCGTCACCCCCGCCTCATACGCTGCCCGCAGGAAGCCCTGCACCGGGTAGAAATCCGTGAGCCCGACTTTAGTCGACGAGGTATTCAACTCCAAGCCTACACCCTCCTCAGCGAGTACCTGGAGGGCCTCCCGGTAGACCGACCCGTACTCCTTGAAGGCGGCTGGCTCCCTCCTCGCCGTGTGCAGGAACTTTCTCCAGTAGTCTGGGTGCGCGAGGACGTCGAATAGCCCGGTCTCCGCAGCCAGCTTCCAGACCGTGAAGTACTCGTCCGCCGCCTCATGCAGCGGCCTGCCCTCGAAGAAGCTACTTGCTTGTACCCGCGACCCTATGTCGACGCCGTTGACGTAGTGGACGCTCCCGAGGCTGAAGTCGAGGGGGTGCTCGTCTATGATCTTTCCGAGCCTTTTCTCTTCGCCGGGAAAGTAGTCGACCTCAAGGCCGGCCCGTAAAACGACGTCGGTGTCGTCCTGCGCCTTCTCTATGCCTTGGAAGTACTCGTCGAGTTCATCCATCTGGACGCCAAGGTACACGTCTGGGCCGGAGACGATGAGGTGGCTGGTCAGGGCGATCTCCCTTATTCCCCGTTTCTCGGCTTCATGGATGATGGCTGGGAGGGTGGCGCCCGGAGCGTCTCTGCTGTGGCTCTCGTGGACATGGTAGTCGAACGGGAAACTGGGGTGCATCTCGTTGCCTATGGGTTCTGCGCCTCGGCTTTAAGAGGGTTTCACTGTAGACTATCGAGCCGGGGTGCGCGCGACGATCAGTATGTGTTGACCCATGTCGGTGACGCCGGGGTGGCTGCAGAAACTCTTCTCGAGCTCGATCAACGCCTCGACGGCTTCAGGGCTCTCCGCTATGCGTGGCAATTTAAACTCTCCTGAGGTTATCGTGTTCGTCGCGGCGGTCTCCACTACTGTGCACCCCATCTCCTCAAGCAGATAGCGTAGATACGTGCTCGTGTACAGAGTCATGGGTGCATGCCACTCAGGTGAACCGGGCTTCGAGTACATTATGTCCGGGAACGGTGAGCCGCGTGTCCACTCCACGTGGTCCTCTATGTTCTCGAGGAAGTCCACGGCGTCGAGCGTTGATATTAGGTGAAACGTCCCGAGTAGGCTCATGGCGCTAATGGCTATGGGTGAACCGGGTTTAGCGACTCTTATCAACTCGGCTACGGCGTCTACGTGCCGCTCCCTTACGTATGAGAGGGCGCCGCCCAGGCAGAGAACCATGTCGAACGTATGGTCGGGTATGTCCTTCATCTCGCAGACGTCGAGCCTCTTGACCATCTTGACGCTGGCCTCCACCCCGGCTTCCTTTATCTTCGCGCGTGCGATCCGCAGCTGCTCATCCGACATGTCCCCGAGGTATACGTCGGCTCCTCTCCGGGCCAGCCATATGGCGTACCTGCCGGGGCCACCCCCGGCGTCGAGGACATAGTCGCCGTCTTTGAGGAACTTGGCGACGATGCTGGTCGTCGTCTCGAACTGCACACGGCCGTGGAGGCTACCCTCAAGCCGCGTCCACTCCTCGTCCCCGTACGCGTTGTAGTAACGCCTGACGTCCTCTGGGATGTAGCTCATGTATGGACGTTTATCCACTGGCTTTTGATGGTTTTGAGCAACATATATTGACCATCTGTTCAGGTATAGGGCTCTGTATCTCTGTTACCGAGCCACGGTAACGAGGAGTCCCCTGTTTCAGAGGTAAGGTATACGTTTCCTCAATTGTTTTTAAGGGAAACATCGGGGTTTCTGAGGAACGCGGATGGAAGCAGTCGCACGCGGAGTTGTCGAGCAGGCCATAGACGACGAGCTCTCAGACAGGAGGCTCGAGCTAAGCCACAACACGTTCAGGCGGTTCGAGGAGATGGGCATAATCGAGTCCTCTGAGAGCGCCATGTTCGGCAAGGTATACTCCGAGGCGTTCAGCTACTTCATCAACTACAAGATGCACAGCAGGGAGCCCATCAGCCTCAACGAGATGGAGGAGTTCGAACGGGTCATCGACCGCAGGGTCATAGAGATAAAGGGCAGGATTCTACACCTCACCGGAAGATAGCCCCGGGAAAATTTGATTAGGGGCGGGGTTTAGAGGGCGACAGGGCAAAGGTGCAAACCCGTGCCTCTAAACCACGTTGCACTCGCCTCCCGTTTATGGCAAATAATCGATTCAGTGTAGAACCCGAGGACAGACAATAAATGACCATAAAACCGTGGGTGGAAAAGGTTAAATGGCTTGCACCGGTTCCCCTAGTCGGCGGGTGAGTGGGGCCTCCTACCCGTTCCGCCATAGAAACCCCGGAGTAAGGAGGTAACGCAACGTGAAGACGAGAGACATTAGTCTATCAGCGGTCATCGCCGCCCTCTACGCGGCGCTGGTCATCATACTGGCTCCCATAAGCTTCGGCCCGATCCAGCTGCGCGTGGCCGACTGCCTCATACCTTTGTCCGCCCTGTTCGGGCCTCCCTGTGTGATCGGCGTCGCCTTGGGAGCGTTTGTGGGGAACGCGTACTGGTTCCTGAGCCCCATCGACGTGGTGCTGGGGGCCCTCGCCAACCTGGCGGCGTCATACGTCGTCTATAGGTACAGGGAGCGCCTCGTGGCCGCCTCGGCGGCGGCTTCCTTGATAATCGGCGTCGTGGTCGGCGGATACCTGTGGCTGTTCTTTCCACCACCAAGCATCCTCGGGCTCCAGCTGCCGGTGTGGCTGGCGATGATGACAAGCATCACATTGAGCAGCCTGGTAGCCGTCATGGTGCTGGGCCTGGGGCTGCTGAGGCTGCTAGAGGAGTCCGAGTACATCAAGCAGCTTCGCTGACCACCTTTTTTCACATGTTTTATCAGGCAGGGCCCCGTGAATAGCTTTAATGAACATCAGGATAGTCCGGTTGATGGGTTGGTTCGGCATCGTAGCCCCGTTCATCGCCGCGCTTATGATCTATGTGAGCGCTGGGTCCACGCCGGGGTGGAGCTTGACGGAGCAGAGCCTGAGCCAGCTGGGATCGGGGGGCTTCGGGGCGGTGCTCTTCAACAGCGGCCTCGCGATGGCCGGCTCCGTGATGCTGCTCTTCGGGGCCGCGCTGTACGAGTTCTCAGACAGGGACACGGTGGGCATGATAGGCACCGCCCTCTACATCCTGAGCTCAGGCATCGTCATAGGGCTGAGTCTGGCAACCGTCGAGGTTCAGCCTCTCCACGACCAGGTCGCCACGGCGTTGTTCGTCGCCCTGCCTCTCAGCGCAGCCGTCTCCAGCGTGTACGCCTGGAGAAGGGGCTTGAAGCCCTACGCGGCGATCGGTTTCGCGGCTGCCGCGATCTCCGTGGGGGTCTGGGTGGTGGCGGGGAGTGTGACGGCGTTGTACGAGCTGATGGCACTCGCTCCCATCGGGTTGTGGCAGATGGCGCTCGGGTACTGGATGTGCAGCCAAGAATCCCCCGATGACGACCTGTAGCTGCTTCCCTCCTAGACGCGCCAAGGTGGTTAGAACCATGTGGCGGCTAAAAACGTGGTTACGGGTAGACCCTGCGCATGTCCCTCGGGAACGGCACGGTGTCCCTGATGTGCTCCAGCTTAAGCATCCACATGAGCACCCGCTCCACGCCTAGGCCGAACCCGCTGTGAGGCACCGTCCCCCACTTCCTGAGGTCCATGTACCACTCGTAGTTGGATGGGTCCAGGCCGTCGTCGATGGTGCGCTGGTAGAGCTGCTCGTAGTCGTGGACGCGCTGGCCTCCGCCGATGATCTCGCCGTAGCCCGCCGGCGCCAGGAGGTCCGCGCTCATGGTCACCTCGGCTCGGTCGGGGTTTGGCATGTGGTAGAAGGGCTTGATGCCGCTGGGATACCCCACTATCCAGGTGGGCTTCTCGAACTGCTCGGTGAGTGGGCCCTCCTGCTGCCACCCGAAGTCGTCGCCCCAGTACATCTCGACGCCCTGCTTCTGAACCGTCTCCACGGCGTCGTCGTAGCTCATCCTGGGATACGGGGGCTTCAAGCTGGCCAGGTAGTCAGGGTCTCCGCCCGCCTTCCTAACCTTCTCGGGGATCTCCTCGCCGAGGACGTTGGCGATGTGGCTTACGAGCCTGTCTCCTGTGGTCATTATGCCGTCGAGGTCGGTCCACGGCTCCTCGAGTTCCATGTGGAGGAACTCGCTGAGGTGCCGCCGCGTCCTGCTTGGCTCTGCGCGGAAACTGGGCGCGATGGTGTATATCTTGCCCAGGCTGCTGATGAGGGCCTCGGCGTAGAGCTGCCAGCTCTGGCTCAGGTAGACGCCTTTCTTGTCGAAGTACTCGACGCTGAAGAGGGTGCTGCCTCCCTCGACGCTGGCGGTCATGAACATGGGGGTGTGGACCTCGGTGTACCCGTTGTCTTTGAACCAGCAGCGGGCGGCCTCCAGGAACTTGGCTCTGATCTGGAATATGTTCTGGAGCTTGGGCTCGCGGATGTAGAGGTGCCTGTTGTCCATGAGGAACTCGATTCCCTGCTCCTTCTTGACGATGGGGTAGTCGGGCTTCGCCACGTAGACGTCGCCGACGCCGTTCACCCTGAGCTCCCATCCACCCGGCGCGCGCTCGTCCCTTTTGACGACGCCCTTCAGCTCGAGGGCGGTCTCGAGGGGGTACTTCTCCACCTCGTTGAAGGTATCTTCGTCGACGTCGCGCTTATTCAGGGTGCACTGGATTACCCCCGATCCGTCTCGGAGCTCGAGGAACTGGATGCCTCCGCTGCTCCGGCTGGTGTATATCCAGCCGCGGACCTTGACGGCGGCTCCCTCCTCGTAGCTGCCTTTCAGTATGTCGGCTGCGTCCACGAAACCCGTCATTTTAGACACTGAATCTTATCTCAGCCTGTTAATGACTCTTTCCAATTACCGAGGCCGGCTCCATCCTGGAGCAGGGGTTCATGGAACACTGATCCATGTATTGTGTAGTCTCTTGATACAGACTCATCTTCATTAAAAGATAAATCAGAATAAGGGTGGGAGTACCCATGGACAAGAGGATCAAGCTTCTCAACCGCCTCAAGATGCAGCTCAGCGGCTACGTCTACACAGGCCACAAGAGCAGGGACGGCTGGAAAGGCGAGCTGCCCCACTACCAGTTCGAGTGCCCCGTGCACGGCATAGTCGAGAACTACCCAAGCGGCTACGAGCAGCGACTGGAGTGCCCCCTGTGCCTAGCCGAGAGAAGGGAGAAGCGCCTGAAGGCGACGCCTTAAGGCGTCCGCCGAGGAACAGCCTTAACTCTGCACGTTGTGTTTGAGGCTTCATGGAGCCGTTAAGCCGAGAGGACATCATCAAAGCGTATGAGGCTAGCCGCGCCAAGGTATTCGTGTACATGGCGGAGGCTCTCATCGAGCACCTGGGCTGGGAGGAGGGAAGGAAGGCTATCCGCGAGACGGTCCGGATGATGAGCAGGGACTCCGGGTTGAAGACGAGGAAGAGCTACGAGGCCCGGGGCGTCGAGAACACGTGTAGGAACCACAGGGACGAGAACGGCCCCTTGTACGCGCTGGCGTGGGAGGGAGGCATCGCGCTGGACGAGCCGGACAAGAAGGTGATAGAGTACAGCTACTGCCCCCTGGGGGACGCCTTCGCACGGCTGGGTGAAAGAGCCGAGGAACTCGGGAACATCTACTGCGGCGTCACGGACGACGCGTTCTGGCAGGGATTCAACCCTGTGTGGACGGTCACCCGCGAGAAGACGTTCAGCGGGGACGGCCTCTGCAGGCTCGTCTGGAAGAGACGAGAATAAAATTTTTCCAGATATAGCCAGTGGCAGGTCACATCGAAATTCATGAGCCGCTTCCAGGTACATTAACCTGAGAAACCACGTCATGACGACTTAGCTCATGGAGACGCCTAGCCGTGAAACGGGGATGAATATACTTAGGCCTATTACGGAGGAGGACGTAGGGTTCATTTTATTTCTTTGCTCATAATATTACTTAGGAGTATGAGTCAAACATACAATAGAATCTTCATGTTAACTGTTGCGGCATTGTCCCTCATCGTCCTAGCTTCGTCCTACACCTAGTTAACCACGTTGAACGGTAAACATGTCATGAGCCTAGACAAAGAGGTCTACAAGGTTGATGAGGTCCTCGTCTTGACCGTGCACAACATCTACAGAGGTGGCATCCTGGTTGGCGTCAATTACAGGATTCAGGAATGGACCGGCGGCTATTGGCATGAGCTGAACGTCCATGCCCCCGACTCTGGGTATGATGCGGCGTGTAAAGTGTTAGCTTCAGGGCAGACGTATAGGCAGGTCGTGGACATCAGATGGTTAGATGAAGGCAGGTATCGGATAGGGAAGCAAATCACCCTCCTCGAAGTCGAAGAGGAGACGTATACGTCTTGGATAGAGTTCATGGTGGAAGGCTAGACTGGATTCAAACGGTGGGTACGCCTGAGAGAGAAGCGCATCTCCAATAGTAGATGCCACGACGAGCTAAGTACAGCCTCCTCAGGTCCGAGTGGGCGTCACAGCCTTTCGACGAATTCCCTGAGGCTTCTCATTCCCAGCATGTGCAGGTTCCCGACGTTAACATTATCGAGGTGCTACGAGGCCGCGCTGGACACGCTCAGGAGCCACAACGTCACAGGCGTCTTCCTTCACATCTGGGCATCGGAGCACGACCACCTGAGCGACGCTACGGACGTGGAGGATATGCTGAGAGAAAGGTAGACGAGGTAGACGCTACCAGCCGACGGCGCATCCGTCCCCCCTGGGGTCGGAGCCTGCGGTGAGGACGCCCGTCTCCGGGTCCCTGCGGATGATCTGGCCTTTCCCGAAGCCTACTCTTCTCCACCCTGACGCCGGCACGACCTCGTGCCCCATTGCGGCCAGCTGGCTCATCACCTGTACGCTGATCCCGTCCTCCAGGTGCACCTTGCCGCCGCTGGTGCCGTCTAGGATGCAGAACCGTGGGGCGTCGAGAGCCTCCTGTGGGTTCATCCCGTAGTCCACGATGTTGACGAGCACCTGGACGTGGCCCTGGGGCTGCATATAGCCGCCCATGACGCCGAAGGGTGCGTAGAGCTCGCCTTCCCTCGTCGCCATCCCGGGGATGATGGTGTGGTAGGGCCGTTTCCCCGGCTCGAGCCTGTTGGGGTGCTCGGGGTCGAGGCTGAAACCGTAGCCCCTGTTCTGGAGGGTGAAGCCGCAGCCCCTGGGGATGATGCCGGTGCCGAAGCCGTTGTAGTTGCTGTTTATGAAGCTGCAGGCGTTGCCGTCGCCGTCTACGACGCAGAAGTACACGGTGTCGCTGCCCGCCACGGGCGAGCCCTTGACGGCGTCCACCGACGCCCTGTCGGGGTCCAGCAACTTGCGGCGCGTAGCAGCGTACCTCTTGCTGATGAGCTCCTTGACCGGGACGTGGACCACGTCGGGGTCGGCGACGTACCACCGCGTATCCGCGAATGCCAGCCGCATGGCCTCGATGAGGGTGTGAAGATGCTTGACGGAGCCGTGGGGGACGCCGTCGAAGTCGTACTCCTCTAGGATGTTGAGGGCGATGAGGGCGGTGATGCCCTGCCCGTTGGGCGGGACCTCATGGACGTCGAGGCCCTTGTAGTTGGTGGCGATGGGCTCCGGGAACGTGTTCCGGTGGCTCTTCAGGTCGTC
>Ga0315533_1001465_pt1 | contig 17897 bp, 10 predicted proteins | sample SalMarSW160130MG_FD_203081 | JGI IMG/M metagenome (GOLD analysis project Ga0315533, IMG submission 203081) | Salt marsh sediment microbial communities from the Plum Island Ecosystem LTER, Massachusetts, United States - Salt Marsh Sediment SW1601-30 ... | reverse complement strand
TTTGAGAATGCCTGGGTAATAGATGCACTGGATGCGGCATTAAATTACGACCGAAGAAATAATCTTTTACTGAAATTGAAAATTAAAGATTTGTCGTACCTTACAGAATCCAGCAGTGATACGCTTGCGCTCGGCAAGCCAGGGTCGGCCTTTGGCGGATTTGTCTTATTTACTGCTCTGCAAGGTTTTTTCACCCGATACAATCCCGCAGGAAAGGTCGATATGGACATGGAAGTATCGGGCAATCTCAGCCAATTAAATAAGAGCACAGTTGCCGGTAAGGTCTATTGTAAAGACGTGACCATCTGCGACGTCAGGTTTCCTTACACGATAGAACAGATGACAGGACAGATTGATTTCACTGAAAATAGCGTGATCCTTAATAATCTTTCCGGCAGGCACGGTGATGTTGAGGTGACAGTGGCCGGCTGGGTAAAAGATTTTGGGCCAGATCAGCGCTATCAAATCAAAATTACAAGTAACAATATGGCCCTGGATAATGAGTTGTATGAGGCATTAAGTCCAAAACAAAAGGTGTTTTGGTCGGCTTTTTCTCCTAACGGCCTGGCAACGATAGATTACCGTTTCAGCCGATACGCCTTTGGCGAACAAATGGTTAAGCAGAAATTGCTTGATGTTGAATTGCGCGGCGCCGAAGCTGTTTATCGGCGTTTTCCTTATCCATTGAAAGCTCTTACAGGCAAGCTCTATTTTGACAATGACAGCATAACTGTTTCTGATGTAGTTTCAAAGGCAAACGGAGGCAATATAACCTTTAATGGCGAAGTCGGCCGGTATAACACAGACCAACCGTTTTATAATCTGTCGATCAAAGCAAGTGACGTGCCGTTTGATCCGCCGCTCGCAAGAACGTTACTGGCCGAGCAAGGGGCACTTTACAACCAATTCGATATGACCGGGCTGGCCGACGCCGACATAAAGATTTTTACAGCCACAGAAGATATGGGGCCGGAAAGCTCACAGGTTGGGCGATCGTCTCAACGTAGCCCCGCCGAGCCTGAGCAGGAAGCGCTATCCTACAACTCGTCGAAGTCGAGACGGACGAGCTTCTCCGCAGATGTGACTTTGAAACAAGCCTCCCTGAAAGCTAATAAATCGGCCCTGTTGATCTCTGATATATCAGCAAAAGTACATCTAACGCCTTATTCGACGAGCATTAAAAAATTCACTGGCCGCTATGGTCAGAGTTTAGTTTCATTAGTCGGCGGAATCTGGCTCGCCGATACCGATAAAGGACAATCGCCACATTATTACCTGACACTGGGTGCGCAACAGGCTCAATTAAGTGACGAATTGATAGGCATGTTACCAGCGTCATTGGCAAAAAGCGTTTTGGAGCTGCAACCGTCCGGCAAAGTGAACATCAGTGCTAATTTGAGAAAAGCGAGTTCGCCACAGCAGGATGGCTGGCCCGACTACAACATATCCGTAGAATGTCTGGGGGACAGCATCAATATTAAAAATTTTCTCTACCCCTTGAAAGATGTCACCGGCAGGCTAACGATGACAAACAACAAGGTGACGCTTGAGGACATTGCTGCATTGCCGGCTGATGGCTTTCAAGAAACAAATCCGCCTCTGACGGACCCAACCATAAAATTAAATGGGCAAATCGCTTTAGTTGACAACAGCTTCAGCGAAGGTAGTTTTCAACTTTCAGCAAGGGACATCTCTTTAGATGAACATTTAGCGTGTGCCCTGCCGGCAAGTGCTGTGGCTTTTTACCAAGTACTGTCGCCGACAGGCCGATTTGATTTGGATTTGGAAAATGTAAAAATCACCAAAGCTGATAACGGCGAAAAACAAATAGATTTCGCTGCCACTTTAGGATTTACAGCCTGTAATTTCAATATGTCTGGTACGCGTGCCGAATTAGACGCGGTCTTGAAAACAGAAGGCTTGTATCTAACAGGCAGCGGCTTATCTGACGGGCGTATTAGCGTTATTGCAGATAATTTAAGGATCAAAGGCAAATCCATAACGGGCTTGAAGGCAGATATCAATTACGACCCGAATCTGCGGAACTGGTTAGCCAAAAATCTGACCGCAGACTGTTACGACGGTAGATTAACAGGCAAATTGGAAATTTCACCCGCCTCAGGCGGGCAAGAACCCGCAGGAGGGACTTTAGAATATTTATTACAAGCAGCTTTTGATGATGTCGACCTGAAACAATTTCTTTTAGGTGAAGAAGCAGCAGACCCTGCAAAAACCAGCTATACCAGCGGAACAATGAGCGGATCACTGAACATTGGCGCACAGATTGGTGACAATTCTTCACGGCTCGGTAGATGCAGATTGGCTATAAAGAATATGCAGGTGGGCAAGCTCTCGCCGTTAGCGAAGCTGTTATATGTTGTGAGACTGACGGAGCCGAAGGATTTTGCCTTCGAGCGTATGATTGTCGATTCGTATATCAGATCTGATAACCTTCTTTTTGATGTGTTTGATTTGTCCGGTGGAACGGTAGCTTTTCACGGCTCAGGCTCGATGAGCCTGAAAAATGCAAATATCAATTTGAACCTTACCGCCCGAGGCCGACGACTGGTCGGTAATGAGCCTACGTTTTTAGGATCTCTTACTGAAAGTCTCGGCCAGGCTGTTGTACGAATAGAGGTAACCGGTAATATCAATGACCCGAAGGTGGAAACCAAAACTCTGCCGGTCGTTAAGGATTCATTGAAAATCCTCGGCACACCCCGTTAAAGAACTCGGTGGCAAGCACTATTCACAATTTTCTTCCAAGGTAGAGTAGGCTTACTACTCTGCGAAGTGCCTACTCCGCCGTAGTAGCCTACGGCTACGAAGGTTGGAAGCTTCCCGCTTCCCGATATATCGGGACTACGCAGGGCCAAGCAGAGTCGCTACGTAGCACGAGTCAGCCCACCAATCCGCCTTTATTTTCCCCTCACGGCGAGGGTGTAGATTGGTCTTTGGTTTTTGATGTATTTTCTCTCGTAGTTGGTACCGGTTAATTCGCCTTGTTCGGCTCCCGTGGCAGGTAGAAATTCAATCCGCTCAAGCCTGCCCTGCCTGTCCCGAGCAAAGTCGAGGGGAGCGGAGCCGAAGGATTGATCACTTCTCTCGGCTATTAGCTTCTGTATCCATTCAAAATATTCAGCGTGATCAGTAGCGATTCTTAAAACGCCTCCTGTTTTTAAGCAGCGGATAAGATTCTCTAAGTTGGCAGGACATAAAAAACGCCTTTTATGGTGACGCCTCTTCGGCCAGGGGTCCGGGAAGTAAATATGGAAGCAATCGACGGAGTTAGACGGCACACAATCAGCTAAAAAAGTGGCGGCATCAATACGGATTATCCGCACATTAGTTAGACCCCACCGACCAATGCGGTCAACAGCGTAACGGTAATATTTATTGGCCCGCTCAATGCCGAGAAAATCAATGTCCGGATGGGTAATAGCCTGGCTTAGCAGAAAGGTAGCTTTGCCGGTACCGACCTCTACATGCAGGGGACGAGAACGTCCGAAAACATGATTAAAATCAATTTCACCACACAAATCTTCCGGTCTCAACGCAACCAAAGGATATTCCTTTAATTTTCGAGCCATCCGTCCAATCCCGTGCATAAAGCAGGTCAAAACAACAATATCAATCCTGTCCGCCTTTGGTAGATTATTCTACATAAAAAGGGGTGTTTAGGTAAAGATTCAAAAAACAATTTTCATATCCGTTGCTTTTAAAGTCGTTGCTGGCACTATTCGATAGAAGGATGTGAAACCCGTTAGAAATAAATCGCTAAGCCATGCGAGCTTTTCTAATAAGGTATAACGCAGTAAAGAAGAACCTCTAAAATCAAGCTCAGGCTTCTAACGGGGCGAACTTATTGTAGACCATGGCGTAGCAATTATAGGACTTCTGAAGAGTTTATGGAAGGACCTAAAAGATGATTCTACAGATGGTCAAAACACGGCGTAAACAGATCATTATAGATGTCAATACACAACGAGACTTCCTGTTAGCCGATGGCAAGGCCTGCATAAGAAACCACAGAAGAGTTCTTGCGCACATCCGAAGAGTAATGGCATGGGCCCGAAGGAAAAATATCCCCATAATCTCGACCTGTTATGTATATCCGGTTAATAACGGGGATGAGAACCACTATTGTGTTGACGGCACCGATGGACAGAAAAAGATCCATTATACACTGTTACAAAGCAGAATGACTTTCGCAGCAGACGGTAACACCGATTTGCCAAGAGACATGCTGCGACAGTACAGACAGGTAATCTTTCACAAACGTAGCATTGACCCGTTTGATGAGCCTCGAATTGACAGATTGCTGAGTGAGTTGCGTGCTAATGAATTTGTCCTGATAGGCGCATGTGCGGAAGATGCTATTAAGGCGACGGCGCTGGGACTTCTGCAACGAGGAAAGAATGTGGCTGTTGTGGTCGATGCGGTAGGCTCGCATAATAAAAAGGATGCGCAAATGGCACTTCGCAAGATGCAGGCAAAAGGGGCCAAGCTGATTGAGACAAAGGCCCTTGCTGGCACAACACATCTAAGAGTAGTAGGTGTTTGTCATTGCGATAGCTGCATGGGGCGGCCACGGAAGACGCAGACAGGCGTACCCGAAGATAATTAGCAAGGCCTTTCAACATCAGCCCCATCGGTAAGTGTCTCTTTTATACCTCATCTATATTATGTTGTTTCCCTATATTTCCTTATCTTTGAATCCACCGCGCCAGTATCACCAGCAGGCAATTACTCCTTCTTTACATAAAGCGTTTGTGTGGGGAAGGCGAATTCTATACCTTCGGCTTCAAAACGCTTCATCATCTCTAAATTGACCTGCTGATTGACTTCGTGATACAGCCAATAATCGGCAGGCTTGACCCAGTAGCTCATATATATGTTCAACGAGCAATCGTTAAAATCGCTAAAGTACACCCTCGGCAGCTTTTCAGGATCGGTATTTACCTCCGGTACATTAGCTAAAATCTCTTTGATGATTTCGACGGCTCTTTTGGCCTTTGTATGGCCCGAATCATAAGTTATGGTGATATTTGATTTCCTGCGGATAAAGGGACGCTGGCCCACGTTTTCCACAATCGAATTTGCAATCACGCTATTGGGAACGGTGATAAGATGACCATCGAGTGTGCGGACCCGTGTGCTTCTAAAGCCGACCTCTTCGACGGGGCCGAAATGACCTTCAATCTTTATCAACTCACCCATCTGAAAGGGCCTGTCTGCAAAGATGGTGATAGAGCCGAAGAAATTGGCTATTGTCTCCTTGGCTGCCAGGGCGATAGCAATGCCGCCGACGCCGGCACTAAGCAGAAGCGACTTTACATTCGCCCCTAAGATATTCTCGCTAATCAGAAGAGCTGCGACAATCGCTATTGTCACTCGCATGGCCTTACGCACCACCGGCACGAGCATATCGTCGAGCTTGGTTTCCGTTTTGCCGACCAGGCGATTCAAATAGAATTCGATGACATCGACAAGCCGATAAAGGGCGTATGCTGCGGCAATGGCAGCTATTACACGAGCGATTTTTGTCCATCCATCACCGAGCGAGGTTCTAATCCCATTTTCGTCATTAAAGAATAGGGGGACTTTCGCGAGAAATATACCGGCTGCAAATACCGCCACATATATCGGATTTGCCAGCGCTGCAAGTAAGATTGCCAGAGGACTATCAACTTTTTTCTTTGCCAGCCGCTGGGCATAGCTCTTAACAAAAAACTGGACAATTCGCCCTGCCGCCATTGCAACCAAAACCGCGAGTAAAACAAGACCGAACCGCCAAATTTCATTACCTCGAATGATTTCGTAGTTGATGGTTTTTGTCCACCCCTCGCTGAGAACCGATATTTGAGCTAATACCAATGCTGTCATCTTGAACTCCCAATTTATAAAATCCTTTTCGCTTGTTTAAAGTCCTGCCCGCCGTACACTTTCACCCTTCGCAGTCCTAAGGACTCCTTACGGAGTGCTACGTAGAACGGGCTGGGCAGGCGGGCCTGCTTCTTATACATTATTAACTGCAATTTTTCCAGTGAAACAACCATTTTTCGGTTTATCCAACTCTGTCGTCTGTCATCTGTCCTCCGACATCTGTCCCGCCACACTGATGGCGGGTAAGCTTCTGTCATCTGTCATCTGTCTTCTGTCTTCTGTCATCTGTTATCTGTCTTCTGTCGTCTGAAATTGGCTTTGTTTGGCTTTGTTTTCCATGCGGCCTGCGAAGGCGTTCATTTTCATAATCCTTTATCATAAGTGAGTTTACATTCATTTGGGCTTTTTGGAAATTGGCTTTGTTTTGCATAAAATAGGGCCGATTTGTAGAGGATTCTCGACAATTGTACGCCGTAGGCGTAATTGTAGAGCATGTTGGTTATTTTCGTTATACGTTTACCTGTGGCAGAGCTATCGGTTGCGCAACTGGTTTCGATTAACGTTGGACGTCTGACGTGACGAGCAGCGCAACCTCAACCGGATATTCGTTCCCTGTTTTCCGTCCTCTGCCCTCCGTCTTCTGATTTTAGTATCCGCAATACGCAATACGCTATCCGCGTAGCGCGGCCGTATTATACCCAAAAACGGCAAAAAAACAAGCAAAATCTTTATCGATGTTTAATTTCAATGTAGAGTAAGCTTCCAGCTTGTAAAAATGTAATTTTATACGCCTGCGGCGTACACAACCAAAATGGGGTTGAAAAACCATTGCTTTGTTGATACAATTTGATTTTGATGTTTATACTGCCGAAATCTACAAAACGGAAGCTGTAAATTATTTTAGGTAAGAGGTTAAGGGCTGATTTTTTATCGAAAATGATGGTGCTTTAGCATCTGGTCAAAACACTGTGTTTAACGTCTTTTAACTCTTTAGGAGGAGGACTTAAATTTATATGTTTAAAAATTGATTTACGTAGTGTTTGTCAAGGACTAATTTCTTGTCAGATATGTATCTGTTTTTTAGGAGGTATAATTATGATTAGAAGAGATTTTGTAAGTCTAATAGCTATAGTGCTTATCGTTATTTGCGGCGGTTTTAATCTAACGACGGCTAATGCGATCAGTCCGGTCTTAAGCATTAGTTTTGGATCTAACAGCGATATAGAGCCAGGTTTTACTAGATTCAATGTCACAGATAGCGGCTCGACTGTGAATGGTATAAAAATCACACTTGAGCTAATGCTACCCCCCGTTGCTGGCAACTGGACCCCTGCCTGGAACGCACGAGACCGCGGCGCGGCGATACCCAACACAATACAATGGTACCGGATGTATCGTGGGGAACTATTTGCACGGCCGGGTGGAATAAGGATTGGATTAGAAGGGTTGGAGCCCAGTACGCCATACCAGTTAGAGATATGGGATTATTCTTCCGGTAGTGCAAATAACCGGATCGCAGATGTTAATGCCAATGACGTATATTGCATGACAATTCAAACCAACAATGCAAATCCTCCTGTGACTGGAGAAGAAAACCACTATTGGGGAGAGTGCAGTTCAGATCCAAACGGTGGAATCGTCCTGGAGCTTTGGCCTAATCCAGCAACCGATGAATTAGCTGGTTCATATAACCCATACGCCATTATCAATGGCTTTAGGTTAACTCCGATTAACGTTTCACCGATAGCTACAAATCCCGTACCGCCCACTGGTTCTACGATCTATACTACACATCCAGATTTTCAGTGGGAACCAGGACTTGGTGCAGCTTCGCACGATGTATATTTAGGTATCGATCATAGCAAAGTAAGCGACGCCACCAGAGACACTCCGTTGGGCGTACTGATCGCACAAGGCATTGAACCTAACTCTTATGATCCAGGAGTCTTGCAAGCTGATACAACCTATTACTGGCGGATTGACGAGGTCAATGGCCAAACTATCCAAAAAGGTAAAGTCTGGAACTTTTACATTCCACCGATAACCGCTTATAATCCCAGCCCGGTTAACGGGGTTTTGTTTGCCGACGCAAATTTCCTTGATCCGGCTGTCTTTTTGAGCTGGTATCAAGCTGCTGAAGCGACTTCGTATCATGTGTATTTCGGTGATAACCTTCAGAATGTAGAGGCGGGCACAGGAGGCACAGATAAAGGTACTGTTACAGATCCAAATTATGACCTCCCTGGCATGCTTGAACTTAATAGGACCTATTATTGGCGAGTCGATTCGTTTGATGGCACAACCACAAATAGAGGTGCTGTATGGAGCTTTAAGACTTCTGGTGCGGATTTAGGGACGATCGAAAAGGATATATGGGAGAATGTTACTTCTGGCAACGATTTGAACGTACTGAAGGATGATATTCGCTACCCTTATAGTCCGACCGTAACCCAAACGTTAACCTCGTTCGACACTGGGCCCGATGGCTATGACCTTGCTAACTACGGTGGCCAAATTTCTGGCTGGCTCTATGTGCCGTTGACCGGGAACTATACGTTCTTGTTAAACACTGCCGGCCAAGGCGAATTATGGCTAAGCACCGATGAAGACGCCGACAACCTGATGCCTCAGTATCTCGATCATGAAACTGTGTGGGGAACGTACGGCGGTTTTTCTCATTATTCAAACCCAATCCCATTGATAGGCGGCAACAGATACTACATCAAGGCGCTATGGGTGAGTGTCGATTGGGACTACTGCCAGGTGGCCTGGAAAGGTGCCGGAATCCGTGACCAACAGATTATTCGAGGCTGTTACCTGTCTCCATATGAGCCCGTACAAGCCTTAGGTCCGATCCCAAGAAATGGCAGCACAAATATTAATCAGACGCCGATTCTTAAGTGGAGGCCTGGAATATATGCCGCTTCGCATAATATCTATTTGGGCTTGGATCCAAATAATTTGAGTTTAATTGGGACCATGGCGGTTGGAGAGGAAAGCCTCGGACCTTTGGCCCCTGCGCTTGATCCGAACAAGACTTACTACTGGCAGATTGACGAGGTGAACGACCTGCATCCGGAGAAACTCTGGGTAGGCAAGGTCTGGAGCTTTACGACAGCCCCATATCTTGTTGTGGATGATTTTGAATATTATGATGATGTTGATAACAGGATTTACGATACATGGGGTGACTACTACGTAAATAACACCGGCATGACCGTTGGTCACCTTGATCCTCCGTTTGCCGAGCGCGCCATTATCCACTATGGCTCTCAAGCCATGTATATGCGTTATGACAACGATGGTACCGTAAACGAGGGCACCGACTACGAGCAGAGCGGGACATTGTATTATTCCGAGGCTGAGCGCGAGTGGGAAGAGGCACAGGACTGGACGGCACAAGGTGCTACCTCTTTATTGCTATGGTTCAGGGGCATACCTCCTGTTTATGGCAGCTTTACAGCCGGGCCGCCGATCACGATGACCGCCCGTGGTGCAGATATCTGGGATGAGGCTGACGAGTTCCACTTCGCCTATAAACAGCTCTCCGGCATTGGTAGCATAACTGCAAGAGTAGATAGTATTACTAACACCGACCCGTGGGCCAAGGCAGGAGTTATGATTCGCGAGACACTGGAACCCGGTTCTGTCAATTTTGCTATGGTTGTCACTCCTGGTAATGGTGTTAGCTTCCAGCGTCGAACTGCTGCCAACGCTGCCAGCGAATCAACCACAGAAGCTGCGATCACTGCTCCACAATGGGTGAGATTGACGCGCAGCGGAAACACCTTTACAGCCGATTATTCAGCTACCGGAACTGCTAATAGCTGGACAACGCTTGGTAACATTGAAATACCTATGGCTACGGATGTCTATATAGGCTTGTGCTTAACCAGCCATAACGTTGGTGCAACCTGCACAGCCGAATTCTCGAATGTTAACATAACCGGTACGGTTACAGGTAACTGGCAGTCACAGGACATTGGTATAGAAAGTAATATTGCCGAGCAGCTTTATGTTGCATTGCAGGATAGCACCGGCAACAGTGCGATTGTCAACCATCCTGATCCGGCTGCGACAACCATAGACGTCTATACGCAGTGGGATATTCCGCTGACAGAATTTACCGGCGTGAATCTGGCCGCTGTTAGGAGCATGGCAATTGGTGTCGGTGATAGGACCAATCCACTGCCTAGTGGTGCAGGTGATTTATATATTGATGATATTGGGTTAAAACTTCCATAGATTTAAGATAGGCTTTGACTTGTCTTAAGGCCTCTGCAGTGGATATCGATTATTCGGGGCCTATATAAAAGTTTTAAGTTTATAGTTTTAAACTTAGGATCACTTTGGTATAGGCCCCTATCGTTTTTGCACGAATATTGTATTAATCTGAAATCTGGGGAAATCTGTGTACACCATACTTCTTTCTCCCTTTCATTAAGGTTATTTTCTGTCTCGCATAGGATTTTCCAAATCCGTTCCGTCAATTCTGCCTTACCAGACGTATCCTACCGGCCTGTTCAGTATCCGCAGAGTTGAGTCTAACAACCGTTAGTCTGTTTGTCACCAAATTTTCTGTGTTAATCCGTGTCAAAAAAGATAAGAACCCTGCCATAAATGGCAGGGCTAAACAATATAAATTTCTGTGCTCTCTGTGTCCTCTGTGGCGCATTGACAATAAAGTAAAGAAAAAGTATCCTAAGAGTGTCTTATAGAGGAACTAATATGATGAAACGAATAACGCTGAATTTTATCGTCGATTTGATTAGCTTTATTGATTTGGTGGTATTGGCTATTACAGGCTTTATTATTAAATATATTTTACCACCTGGCAGTGGCGGACATGGCCGAGGATTCCGCGGAGGCCGAGGTCAAGTAGAAGATATCAAACAGCTATGGTCGATGACCCGCCATGAATGGGGCGATATACATTTTTACTTGGCTGTTGGATTTGTTGTATTGATAATGGTGCATATCATTCTGCACTGGAACTGGATAAAGAATTACATTAAATCGTTACTTGGTATTTCGCGAACTTGCAAACCAGACTGATTGACCTCATACCAATTAATTGGTTCAGTCGGTCAAATCGAGTTTATTGTGGAAAAACGATATCATCAACACTTACCGAATCAGGATAATTTTGAACTTACCAATCGGTTCAAACTAATATGTTCTTCAGCGGCTTGGAGTACAAGCTGGCGATGTACCTCCGGAGGGACTCGAACCATGAACTTGCCGCTATAATGTCTTGAATTGAGCGGCTCAGGTACAGCTTCATTGTTGGCCGCCATGTCTTTGACTACTTCGGCGACGACCGTAAGTATCCCACGCAAAGCCGTATGCGGAGTGGAGGCCAAATAGCTTAAGCTTGGGAATTCCGCACATAGTCCGACACACTGGTTGTCGTCTTCGGACCAGGTTACTCGATATATATAATGGTCAATCTTTGGTAATTTTTTCATTTTTCAATCTCTCAATAGCTTTGAGCACCTGCTTTACTTGATATGCTTTAGCCATACCTTTGTCGTTTTGAATATTCACGCGGGGATCGCCGGGCCAAGGCATCCGGTAAATGCGATGACTACTTCCGCCCTAACGAGCTGGCCCAAAATATTGCTCACAAACTTGACAAAGATCTTTGAAACGAATCCCTTTGGGATTCTTTTCCATTTCACGTAGAATTTTGGCTATCCTTGCCATAATTAAATAGTATCAATATTGATACTAACTGTCAACTAAAAAATTCGCGAAAAAACAACTTTTTTTTCGACTCCTGGATTCCAAATTCTCGATTCATAACGTGTGGCAGCAACGCATTGGAGGCAGGAGACAGTTTTGTTAGCGGATAGCGGCATCTTCTCCAGGAATTGCTTCGTTTTGCTCCTGGGCCGTGCCCGTCAGGCTGATGGTAGTAATTGTCTGCGGGGGGAGAGTCAACGATTGTGACTGATCGAAAGTGCCTACATAGGCAGTATGCTCTGTTTCACTGGTTCGATACACTTCGGAGCTGTCCGGTGAAAAATCCCCCAACGACAGCAATAAGTCGATACTAACGTCCGAGACGTTGATGATTATAATCGCCACCTCGTTGGCATCGGGGCTGATAAAGGAGGAGATGCGCAGGTCGCTCGAATCGGTCGAGGCCTCGACGCGATGCCAGCCGGGGTCAGTAAATGCAGAGTAATGCTTAAAGGCGTAATAGGTATGGTTTATTGTATAACCGGGATTGACCTGCCAGGGGTTATCGAGACTTACGAGACCCTTAGGTTCTCGCCAGAACAGCTCCCAGTAAAGATATGCTGATGCTCCCTCAACAGTGAGTGAGTTATGCATCAAAAGTGCCAGATTCATTGCATCTGAAAAAGTAAGCGGTTCTGATTCGCCCTTGGCGAATTCCGTCTGCAGCAACGGCCTGTCGCCATACTGAGCCGCGAAGTTTGCCATTGCAGAGACGAAACCGTCCGGTGCATCGTGACTACCGCCGGCGTAGAGATGATGGGCATAACCATAGACATGATTTGGATCGATAAGCGCGTCTATATAACTATTGGAAGCGCCGCAGCCGCAGGTCTCGGGAGCAAGCAGCTTTGGCATGTCGGGTATTCGCAGGCTCAGTTCCTGATACACAGCCTCGAAAGCCAGGTTATAGCCCGCCCATGCTGTTGTCTCCGTAGGTGTGAATCTACAGGTGTCCCAGTCGGTCAGCCAATCCGGTTCATTCTGGATACTCACATAGTTTACATCTATGCCGTAATTGGAATACTCTACCAGACTGTCCGCCCACCATCGGGCAAACTCATCATACATGTAACCACCGTTGGGATATTGAGCGAGCGTCCCGCGCACTGTACTGTTGTTGCTTTTAAGGTATGCGGGAGGTGACCAGGAGGAAACCATGACCTTTATGGGATAGCCCAGCGAGTCCTCGGCGGCCTGAATGATTTTAGCTGAGTTGCTTATGTTGCTGCTGGAGATGCCGTAAGTGTTTCGTATCCTGTAAATATCGAGGCCTAATTGTCTGAAAAGACAATCGTAAATTTCGTTTCTCAAGGGGTGGGCCGGCAGCCAATTCTCATACCAGGCACCGGATGCACCGAAACCTTCAAGCTCTTGATAAACCGTATTCACATCCACGACTCCGATGGCATAAGGTTCTGTTGACTCAGAAACCAATTCCACGAGTTCCGCATCGTCAAGGTAGAAATTAATCCCCGGTGCCGGACCTTCAAAGTAAACGTCCATATCCTCTAATGTTCCGGTCACATTCAGGGTAAATTCACCGGAGACCTGAGTCCATTGATCATCGGATATGCTTGACGTACTCACATTAATATAGTTTTTGCCGCGCCCGTCTAACTGCATAAGGGTTATGGTGATTCGTGCGCTTTCGGCATTGTCGAGTTTGATCCAGGCAGAGATGGTGTATGTCTTTCCATGTTCCATTCTCCCGATAACAGAGTGAACAGGCCCCTGCCATGACTGGCTTCTGTTAGATACCCATACACTATAGTCACCGGAATGTACTTGATCCTGTACGGCTGTCAGACTACAGCCCCAGGTTTTCCATCCCGAAGTATTTCCAAGCTCGAAACCGGGATTACTTAGGAGATTTTCAGCAGCCTGGCCCGAGGCAGCTATTAGAGATGTCAGCAGCAGTAAAAGAAATAATTGCCTCCCGGCGATATTTTTACGACTTGTCATTTTAAAACCCACCTGCTCTTTCAAATCCCCTCGATTTAATTATACCAAATTTGCGTAGAGACATCAAGCAAACGAAAACCATAAAATTTGTGTCACTTACAAAATCGTTAGTAAAATCGAGCGGTAGGCAACTCTATTTCAGCTCGACGGACCAGTATGCGTGGTCGAGGAATTGCTGCCAGCTACGGTAGCGTTGCTCACCGAGATGAATGTGAACGAGTGGATTGTGTTTCGGCTTGACGGGCTTCTGGATGAGTGTTATTCCGGCTTCTTTCGGAGTTCGGCCGCCTTTTTTAACGTTGCACTCGGCACAGGCACAAACTATATTTCCCCAAACAGCTTTGCCACCCATACTCCTGGGGATAACATGGTCGAGTGACAATTCGCTGGTTCGCCGGCGCCTGCCGCAATACTGGCATCGATTTTTGTCGCGGGCAAAGATGTTCCGCCGATTGAACTTGACATCGGTCCGTGGCAGACGGTCATAAAACAACAGCCGAATAATCCGCGGCACCGCAATATGAAAGTTTACCGTAGAAATCCAGTCGTGGCCGGCCGGCTCGAAATTACGCTTGAACTGGCTTACCTCGCACCAGCTCTGGAAATCATAGTTGGAATATCTGCCTTCCTCGAGGGAGACAACTTCAGCAAGATCCTGGAAAAGCAAAGAAAAGGCCCGTCTGGCTCCCACTACGCGGATAGCCATATAATGCCTGTTCAGGACAAGAACATTACAATCCAGCCCGGATTTGACCTCAGTAGCAAACATAACCTGCGATTAAAAAAACGTTATTAAATTCACTATAACAAATAACAGAAAGTTTCTTTAATTGCAAGTAAAAAGCATAAACTTGTAAAACAGGTGTGTGACCAGATTTTATGGCAAGTACTTTCTAGTTCGCCAAGGCGAGTATTTTTTGTTATTAGGTGGCTTGGCTTATGCAGTTTAATTGTCATTGCGAGCTCGCCGAAGGTGGGCGTGGCAATCTCAAACCTTTGTGTAGATAAGATTGCTTCGATCGCCTTGCTCCCTCGCAATGACAACGGCAGATAACATCTTGTCAGGAATGTTGTTATATACTACCACGAAAATTAGTCACACACTAAGACAGATACCATTTTTGTGCCAAATAGTGAATTAGGACGGGCAATTTCGCGTTACCTGTTGGCAACACAGAAGTGATGAGCTATTCAGCAACCACTTTATTCACGACATGCCATACAAAAGCACCCGGTCAAACACCGGCCAGCTATAGCCGGGGATTTACAGCCGAAAAACTGAATGGCATATTACAGAATATTTATTTCACATCTGACGGTTCTGCTGCAGGGACATAAAGATTCTCTCTCATCAGCCGCCCCATCTTAAACTTCACCGTTCGCTTTGCAGGGACCTCAACACGCTCAAGGGTTTTGGGATTCTGCGCGACTCTCGAGGCTCTTGTCCTGGTCTCGAAGACACCAAAGTCCCGGAATTCCAGACGATTGTTGTTCCTGCAAAGCTCTTTTGTTACCTCGTCAAGAAACGTTTGGATTATACGCTTGACTGTCACTCTTTTTGCTTGAGTGCGCTCCGCAATCCGGTCGATAAGTTCTTTCTTTGTAACTGTTGCCATAGGTTACCTCATTTCAGGAAAAGAGCTGTTGAGATATTAGATTCCGGTTATGCTAACAGAGCTGTTATATGACAACCTGTCTTTTCCCTCGACCCCTCGACTGCGCTCGGGGCAGGCTTCGCTCTCCACAGTCATAGGGACTCCTGACGGAGGACGCCTGTCGGCGGGGACAAGCCTGGTTATTAAACAGCCCATCACATATCCTTCGACCCGGCTCAGAGCCTGCCCTGAACATAGTTAAAGGGACAGGTCTCTTTTGTGGTCATGGCCGCACACTAACCTATCCTTCAATCTGACTCAGGCCCACCATCGAGCAAAGTCAATGGGACATGTTAAGCGGCACTATTGGACAATAGATTCCTTTGTTATCTGAAAAACCAGCTACGAGAATAAAAACTCCACAATATTGCAAGGTACTATACAATAAAGACTTCGAGACAGCAAGCAATTTTTATACAAAAATTTTCAGATTATAAAAAAAATTCAGTTGTGCCTCGGACGCTGAGAAAAAACCTGACTCCGTCCATGCTGTAATATTTCGCTTGCTGTCTAATTTCTGTTTAATTCCTGGTTTTAATGGCAAACAAACAGATAGTCTATTGACCAGTTAAAGACTTGTCGGCATAATTGAATATATTATACTTACTCAATTTAATGTAAGAATCGATACGTGAGCCGAGCTTACAGCAGGAATAGCATTTATGTCTGTAGATAAAAGCAAAAAAACTCGAAAAAGAAAAGATATAGCCGCTGAAGTTGCGAATACCTTCGAGTGGCTGATAACCGCCTTTATATTGGCCTTCGTCTTCCGGGCGTTCATAATGGAGGCGTTCCGTATACCTACCGGCAGTATGGCTAATACGCTCAAAGGAGCTCATTTCCGACTGTGCTGCGAGCAATGCGGATACAAGTATAGTCATGGTTTTTCGCCCGAAAGATATCGAATGCCCACGGATACTATCCCATCTGACAGTGTCGAGCTGCCTCATACTCGCTGCCCAAGCTGCGGTTATGAACAGGGAAACAACCGATTTACCAGGAAAATGATGCCTGTAGCAAATGGGGACCGTATCCTTGTGCTAAAATGTATCTACCAGCTCGTTGAACCTAAACGGTGGGACATCATCGTATTCAAAAATCCGCTGGATCCCACAGAAAATTACATAAAAAGGTTGATCGGCCTGCCGGAGGAGACAATTGAAATTGTTGATGGTGATGTCTATACAAATGGTCAAATCAGCCGAAAACCGCCTAAGGTTCAGCAGCAGCTATGGACGCCCGTCTATGACCACGATTATCAACCTGTTCGACGGCGTGAAGGCTCTTTTAACGGTCATCCCTGGCGGCAGCCACTCAAAAATGACACAGGCTCAAAATGGATAATCGATGATAAAGACAGTCCTACGCTGGCTCGTTTGGACGGTTCCACAGAGCAAATCAACACCCTGATTTATAACACGCCGAACGGTAAAGACTTTAGAGCCATGTATTCCTACAACGATTTGGATTTCAGAAGAGAAGAGGACATGCCGGAATGCAGCGACCTAATGGTGCGTTTCTACGTTGAATCGGGCAAAAGTGATGGAAACATTGGTATAACTCTCAGGAAATATCAAACCAATTACAGTGCCTGGATCAGCTCGACCCGTGAGATAAATAACTTGGGAATCAGGACAAAATCGCAGTCGGCCATCTCACGGGGCGAGACCGGCGAAATGGTCATTGCCAAAGTCGGACCGGATCAGCAACTAATGGAGCTAAAGCGTAAACCAATCCTGCCACTGGCTGTGAACAAGCCGACTCTTGTCAAATTTGCTAATGTTGACCATCTGTTGATCTTTGAATTCGGCAGTGAAAATTTGACTTACGATTTGGGAGCCGGTCCGGAGGATGCGGGACCCAGGCAGACCGATGCTGAGCCGTGGGTCAAAATCTTTGGAGCCGGTAAGTTAACACTGTCACATACAGCGATTTTCAGGGATATTCACTATACCAAGGAAAAAACTGCCAACAATGACGACACAGGCAGAGCAACCGAGGGTAATCCTTTTACCCTTGCAAAAGATGAGTTTTTCGTTCTTGGTGACAACAGTCCCAACAGCGAGGATGGCAGATGGTGGGACAATAAAGGCGTAGCTAATAACGGGCTGTCCTATCGCAAAGGTACTGTTCCGCGTGACTATTTAGTCGGCAAAGCGCTGTTTGTCTATTGGCCCAGCGGATTTGCATTTCCATGGCCCGTAGGTCTGAAAACATATCTTTCAAACAAGAGCCGGCGAAACCTTCCAATGAGAATAATGTATGGCTTTACTTCGCTCAGGTGGATACCGAATGTAGGCCAGATGCGCTTCATCTACGGCGGCTCAAATGATTATAATGGCAATTAAATTCTAAATCCTAATACCGAAATGACAGCTTTGCTGTGTATATGTTTAGCCAAATATTGAAAAAGACCATCCCCAAGCTGCGCTTGGGGCTGCCACCCTTTATAGCCTCGTTGAGTGGCAGCCTCAATCCGGCATGGCGGCTTAACCGACATGGCGGATTGGGGATGGTTTACTCTGGCTAAACACGTACTCTGCTGTCATTTCTACAAAGCATTTTGAATCTTGATATTTAATTTCTTTTGCGACCTCTGCAGCAGAACCATCCAGCCTTGGAGTCATTGCCTATGAGCACAGGACATAA
>Ga0315533_1001464_pt1 | contig 17898 bp, 18 predicted proteins | sample SalMarSW160130MG_FD_203081 | JGI IMG/M metagenome (GOLD analysis project Ga0315533, IMG submission 203081) | Salt marsh sediment microbial communities from the Plum Island Ecosystem LTER, Massachusetts, United States - Salt Marsh Sediment SW1601-30 ... | reverse complement strand
GCCGGGCTTTGTTCTCCTTCTCCCGAGATATAGCAGGGGTGAACATACCCACACAATAATATAACACATTCCGGTTTGTCAAGCATTTTCAATATTTATTTTAAAAAATTAAAGATGGAATCCCTGTGCAGAGAAAACAAAGGTTTGAATGTAAATTGCGGTATATACCAGGTGAAAGCCTGAAGCCGCAAGTATCTTTCTTACTATCAGTGAAATCTGTGGCCATTATTTGCTGGCAACTCTGCTGGACTGTGTAGCTCCGTTAGATCCAGTGGTAATTTCACCACGGATAACCACGGAACAGCACAGATGAAAACTAAATTTTTCTTAAACTTCTTCATATAGCTCCGTGAGGTTCCGTGGTGAGTAGGGCAGTCCGTGTAATCTGTGGCTATGTTTGGTTGCGGCTTTGCTGCACTGTGAACTGTTCCTCACATCCAGAGGTTGCGGTCTAAGCTTCTGTATTGAATGGCCTCGGAGATATACTCTGGCATTATCCTCTCGGCTCCCTCCAAGTCAGCTATTGTCCTGGCCACCTTAAGGATCCGATCATAAGCCCTAGCTGAGAGGCCAAACTTGGTAATAGCCGTGCGCAGCAGTTCATCGGAATCCGAGTCTATCTTACAGTATTTCCTTATCCCTTTTGAATCCATATCGGCATTACAAAAAAGGTTTTTCTTTCCCTTAAACCTGTCCAATTGAACCTGGCGGGCCCTGTTTACCCTCTCCCTGATTACCTCAGAGGGTTCCCCTGTCGACTCTCCAGAGAGCTCCTTGTATCTCACCGCTGGGACCTCGATCTGAATGTCTATCCGGTCCAGAAGAGGGCCGGAGATTTTGGACCTATACTTCTGGATCTGCATGGTGGTGCAAGTGCAGGTGTGGTTAGGATCTCCATAGTAGCCGCAGGGGCAAGGGTTCATCGCCGCGGCCAACATAAAGTTAGACGGATAGGTGATGGAGACCAAAGCCCGGGAAATGGTTACCATTCCATCCTCCATTGGCTGCCTCATCACCTCCAAGACATTTCTGCGGAACTCAGGGAGCTCATCAAGAAATAAGACCCCATGATGGGCCAGGCTCACCTCCCCCGGCTTGGGGTGTTGTCCCCCCCCAATCAACCCCGCATCAGAGATGGTGTGGTGGGGAGAGCGAAAGGGGCGGATGGCAATAAGGGCGGTGTGAGGAGAGAGAAGTCCACTTACCGAATGTATCTTGGTGGTCTCAATGGCCTCCTCTAAGGTAAGGTTGGGGAGGATGGTGGGCAGTCGGCGGGCCAGCATGGTCTTACCAGAGCCGGGGGGGCCGATCATCAGGATGTTGTGCCCCCCAGCAGCGGCCACCTCCAAGGCCCTTTTCACATGCTCTTGACCTCTCACATCGGTGAAATCAACCGTATACGCCAGGGCCTTTTTAAAGACCTCCTCTATATCCACCGAGAAGGGTTTTATCTCATTTTCCCCACGGAGAAAGCCGATTGCCTCCTTAAGGGAGGCCACTGGATATACATTGAGGCCCTGGGCCATTGCCGCCTCCTGGGCATTCACCGGAGGGAGAAGCATCCCCTCCATCCCCTTGCTTTTGGCCTCCACCGCCATAGGCAATGCCCCCCTTATGGGGCGAAGTCCACCATCAAGGGAGAGCTCCCCTAAGATCACATTCTTGGCCAACTGATCTGACCTCACCTGGCCGGTGGCCGCCAAGATACCCACGGCAATGGGTAAATCGAAGGCAGAGCCTTCCTTCTTGATGTCCGCCGGGGCCAGGTTTATGGTCACCCTCTTGGTGGGGAAGTAGAAGCCGCTGTTCTTAATGGCAGCAGTGACCCTCTCCTTGCTCTCCTTGACCGCACCTTCGGGCAGGCCCACGGTGGAGAAGGAGGGAAGATGGGAGGAGATGTCTGCCTCTACTTCCAATATATAGGCATCAATCCCCAAGACCGCACTACTGAGAACTTTGGCAATCATTTTGTAAGGTTATTATAAAAGCAGGGAGGACAATGTCAAGTCTTTTGTGGGGGAATATGAGGAGGTTATCTACAACCGTCGAGGGACCCGTGTGGTTAACCCAAATGGCCTCCCTGGTTAGGAGGAAAGGGCTTGCCCTCTGGCTCGATTTCAAGGCAAGAAGGGCTTAGACGGCTGAGCGGTTAATCCATCCTTGCTGAGCCGTGTTCTAACGGCAAAGAAAAAGGTGACTGAAGAGGGCTTCTGCCACCTCTAATGTGGCCCAAATGGGCGCGACCAATTTCCTTCCCCTTGATGGGTGAGGATGAAGGAGAGGGTGAAGATTCCGTCGTCTCCCCCTCACCATATCCTCTATTCCAAGGAGGAGGGAACAGGGCATCAGAAAAATAGGGAAACTTCCTATTTTTCCTTATCTGGGAACTACTGTGAATTTAACTGGATATGATATCCAAACCCGCACCGGTTTCCCATCCGATAGAGCTGGTTTAAACTTACACTTCCTTGCTGCCTCTATAGCCGCTTTGTCACAGTCCTCTCTTAATGATTGTATAACCTCAGTTTTAGTTACATTTCCAGTTGTGTCCACAAAAAGCTTGAGGATAACCATGCCCGATACCTTATCCCTCAGAGCACCTGGAGGGTACTCTGGTTTAACAAACTTTATCACCTCAGGTGGGGTATAGGATGCGCCAACTGTTTCCTTCACTTTGGTTGCAGAGAGCGAAGGAGTAAAGGCAAAAAACGACGCTTTATTCCCTTCTTTCTCCATCATCCTACCCACAAGCACAGGTTTTTCCCCCTTTACCGAGATGTCCGTGCCCAAATAAGGTTGCCCATCCTTTGTCACCTCAAGCTGTAATTGGATCATCCCACTTTCCTCAATCCTGAGGGGTAAGATCTTCACCACAAAACTGTCCTCCTTGCCCCCGTTGCCAACTGTGAAATGGGTTGTCCGAGGGGTTCTTGTGTTCGGCCTGAGTGGATCCTTGATCTGGTAAACGAACCGGAAGGATCGGACAAGCTGGAAACTGGAGAATGAATAGAGAGCCTTCAATTTTTGGTAATAGCCATCTACCCCTTTTGCCGTCTGCTCCAAAACGGAAACTGAAATCTCAGGAGCAGGTGGATAGACTAATTCATCTCCATTTGAAGAGGCCTGAATGATATATCCATCGATGATAAGAAAGGGCTTTTTGAGCAAATCTACTTTACCCCTCTCCCCACCATAGCCGAAAACAGGAAAGAGGCAAATGAGAATGGGAAGAGAAAACAACCATAGCCTCTTTTGAGAAGACATAATCCCTCCCTGGTTTAGTTTTCTCGAGAGCCGTCAGATCCCTTGATCTTACGGAGAAGGGGGCAAAATGGTCGGGTAAAGAACAGGCGCATAGCAGTTGTAAGGCCAATTTATGACTGTCACCAGTCAATCGCAATGTCGATTAAGTGCCTGCGGATGGCACCCTCCCAACATCTATGTTTCCTGCTCCTCCCCTAAAATTCCGTACATCGGGTTTTCCCACAGTACGGCTTCAAGTCCAGGCGCCTCTCATAGCTTGCTATGAGCCCTTCCCTGAACACCTGCTTCAGACTACGCCTGACCCCCGACTATCTGATACAGATACCCAGGTTTGACCCACGCTTAGAGACATCGGTTTTGTTGACATCTTTATTCCATCTCTAAGTCTGGAAGATGTGTCCCCATTGCCCCCTCCTGAACCCAGGGGCCCTCGCTCCACCAAGTTTATCATACCTTGGCTTCTTCACTTACCGGCCTCATCCGCCAGTCTGCAAACCTCCGTTCCACTTCCCTTCTCAGGTTATAGGTCCGGTCTTTGTCATTCAAGGATCATCCTGACTGGTCTGCAGACCTTCCGAGCTTTCTCCGCTGACCTCTCCAGAATTGCCGCCTTCAGTCCGCCGGGAGCCTCCTTGTGTGCTCTCCCCAGTTCCTTCCACAAGGATACCAGCCATCACCCCGAACCCCAGGAGGTTTGGCGACTCCAACAATGGTGGCTTTTCGACGCCTACTCCGTTCGCTCTCGCTACGGCCCTTCTGATTGCTCGCCTCCCTAAAAGAAGGCTTTTACTTCCGAGCTTTCAGCCATAGAGGTCACCCCCAATGACTGTCGGATATAACTACGCTGCCAAACTGGGAATTGCAACGGTGGGACTTTCACCCACAAGGTCAGCAGATAGCTTCGCTGCACGGGCTCTGCCACCTCAGTTGGAATTCGAGGAACCTGCCCTCGATCAATGTTGCGTAAGTCTCGTTCTGCGGATCCCTTCCATCGAATCTCATAGGAGTCCACCTTTTTTCAGCCGCTTTTTAAGTTCCTCGAAAGTTATCGTAGGCTCATCCCGGCGCTCAGCAATGATTGCAAGGTCCTGAAGATCTTCTAAAAGTTCTTCATACTCCTCAATAGGAAGAACTACTGCTATTTTTTTTGTCCCCTTTCATCTACAATATATTGCCCTTGAAATTTCTTCAATACTTGCCTCCTTGAATTTCCAACTCTTGGTTCCATCTAATAACCCGGGTTCCGAAAAACCGTGAGTTGCCTCTGTAAATGTCTGAAGAAATTTTAGATATATTGCCAGAATCTGTGAACTGCAATTCCCCTCGAGATCCAAACATCTCTATATTTCAATAAGTTACTTTGTTTCTCTTCTCTCACTAAAGCCTGTGGCTACCGATTGCACAACCAAAAAGGCAAATCAGCATGGTGTCCCCAAAATTATCTTGACTATATGAGAGAGGTCTCCTGACCTTTCAAGCGCTGTCAGCCCCGTTCCGACGGGATTCCTGGCGGAAGAGGTAACTCCTGACAGCACATTTTTGACCGGCATCGGGAGATTCTCCCACAACATACACTTACCCGGCTTTAGCTGGGGGTTCCCGTGAGGTGGCAGAAGCCCTCTCCTGCCACCCGATTATCCTGGGGTAATGGGTGGTGGGTTATTTTGGTTTGGGTAAGTCAGCTTTGGCCTGGGTGAGGTTGTGGAGGAGATCCATAACCTCGGCCTCAGCCCTTTTCAGGTACCGGAGAAGATCATATCCTTGGGCCTGGCCCTTGGCCTGTGAGAGCTTGACGCGTAGCTTCTCCCCCAAATCTATACATTCCCCTATCTGCTGGCTGAGGGTCATTCTCCCCTTCTGCTCTTGCTAAAGCCCCTTGCCTGGTGGATGAAGGCCTCTAACCTCGTTTGAGCTGTGGCCTCCTCTAAACCATCGTAGGCCATATCCAGCCAGGGCAGGCCATCAAGGTCTTCCCGTAGCTTCTTGGCTACCGCGCTAACTATGGTCCCGGGCATACAGGTAAAGGGCATAGTGTTTACAATCCCCGAGGCCCCCTTCTTCACCAGGTCTATGGCCTTCCCTACTGTGAGGATGGCCTCCCCGCCAAAGGTGTGGTGGAAGTAGGGACTGGCCAATTTGATTAGCTCCTCGGTGCTGGGCTCCTCCCCATCCCGCAACAGGCGGTGAGCCGACTTGTAGATCCTTGCTTCATCCCACCTCTGCACCATATCCTGCAGGTAGCCCTTCGCATACTCTAAATGCCTGCCTCTGGCCTTGGACCTATACTTATACATAAAGTTGGTGTAGAATATCCACTCACAAAAAGAAGCTAACTGGGTTTCCCCTCCCAACGATTCTACCCTTTTGATTACATTGTTGTTGGAAAAGAGATTTGATCTGATGAATATCTCCCCCACCACCCCGATGAGCGGCTTGTCCCCATCCTTAGCCCTCCTTATCGCGCTAAACCTCCCCAGGCAACTACCCACGGTCCACCCCAGGTTCCCCTTGGCCTCCACAGTTTGGCAGACATCCTGTAGACATTGGGAATATACTGACTCTGTGGTCCCTTTCTCCAGTTCATAGGGGCGAAGATGGTGGAGGACCTTTTGCAGCAAGTCCACAGCCAGCATCCCCTGCCAAGCCCGGTGACGGAAACCGCTGTCCACATTGCCGAAATCGTTATAGGAGGTCTCCGAATCCGGCGAGACAAGCGGGATGTCTTCATAACCCTGCTCATCGAGGATTATCCTGTGCAGATGATTGTATTGCCCAAAGCGACAAGGCCCTTCTGCCTTGGGCATAAAGAAGGCCGTCTTCTCGGGCTCAAAACCCGGAGATTTGATCATTTTCACCAGATCCCCGGTGGTGAGGATAAAGGGAAAGCACTCCTTGCCGGAGGTATATTTCCTCCCCCACTTGAGGGATTCCTCGTCGGTGGGCGGCATCACCTCAGCCCGCACCCCTGTCGCCCGCAGGGCAGCCTTAAGGGCAAAGGCCTGATCACTCATATAGGGGATATAGAGGGTGCGTAGCTTCCCATTGGTGAAGATCACCTCGGGTAGGGGCTTGGCCCCTTCTGGCTCTTCCCGGTAAGACTTCAAGCTGTCCAAGAAGGCCTCACACCTGGTGATCACCCCCGCATCGGCAGAGTGTTCGTCTATCTCGATGAGCAGGTAGGGCTTCCCCTGCATCTTCTCCCGGAAGAAGTGGGTAATGAATGAATCGGCCCCACAACTGAAGTTGGTGAGGTATAAGGCAAAGAGCCTCTTATCCCGGGAGATAAGCTCTGCGGCACTCATTATCTTCTGGCCATACCTCCAATACATATCCGAGTATTTATTGGATAGATTAACCTCCTCTATGGGGAGAAGATCCATTGGTATGGGGAGAACCCCTAACTTGCGCAACTTCTTGGCCAGGTCCAGGTTGACCCCAGGATCACAGCCGTTGTAGGGACGGCTGACGAGGACGATGGCCTTCCTATCTGAAGGTAGCTCCTCCAAGGCCTTCTGCCCTAAGGAGAGAAGCTTACTGTAGAACCTCTCTTGAGCCGCTTCCGCCTCCTTCATCGCCTCCTTTATCTTCCCAGCCGATTTCCCCAACTCCTTGCCGAATTTGATGAGCTCCCTCTCCTGATATTTTCTCTCCCAGTGAAGGTGGAATGGGGGATAGAGGAGCTTGCTGGAATAAGGGGTGAAATCTATTGCTGAGCGGACGAGATAGGGGATGGCCTGGACATAGGGACAGTTGTAACTCTGCTTCAAACCCTGCTTGGAGGGCATATCTATTATGCTGGGCAGGAAGATATAATCGACGCCCTTCTTGAGAAGGTCGATGACATGGCCATGGGCCACCTTGACGGGGAAACAGGTCTCCCCGGTTACCGCCTCCAGGCCCTGGTTGATTATCTCCTTGTTGGTTGGTTCGGAGAGGACGACCTCATAGCCCAGTTTGACAAAGAAGACCGTCCAGAAGGGGAGAAGCTCGTGAAAGTGAAGGGCAAGGGGCAGGCCAACCGTGGGCCCCTCTCCCTTTTTGGCCTTATTATAGGGCTCCAAGAGGGCCTCCCACCTGAGGTCAAAAAGATCGGGTAGGTCCTTCCCCTTATCTTCCCTTCTAACCTCATACTTCTCACATCTCCCCCCATAAAAGAGGGGGGCTTCCCCTTCGAACTTTACCACCTTAATTTCACAGCGGTTGGGGCAACTGCGGCACTCAAAGGAGGAGAGCTTATACTTCCTCTGGCTTAAGTCAAACCCCTTGAACCTGCTCTTCCCCTCTCCCTTCTCCTCCATGGCCAAAATGGCGGCCCCTATTGCCCCGGTGACATCGTGATGGGGGGGAACGGTTATCGGCTTTCCGGTTACCTGCTCAAAGGCAGCCACCACCCCCTTGTTCCAGGCCACCCCGCCCTGGAAGAAAATCCTCTCCCCCACCCTCTTCCCAGCCACTACCCGGTTGAGGTAGTTGTAGACAATGGAGTAAGCTAATCCGGCCACCAGATCCTCTTTTTTGGCCCCAGCCGCCTGCTGGGCCACCAGATCGGACTCGATGAAGACAGTGCACCTCTCCCCCAAATTGGCCGGGGAAGGGGCACGCAGGGCCTTCTCTCCGAACTCGTTTACTATGTTAAAGTTAAGCTTCTGGGCCTGCTCCTCCAAGAAAGAGCCGGTGCCCGCAGCACAGACCTTGTTCATCTCGAAGTCAACCACCGCCCCATCCCGCAGGCTGATATATTTTGAATCCTGCCCACCGATCTCGAAAATAGTATCCACCTGGGGATCGATCTCCACGGCTGCCCTGGCCTGGGAGGTTATCTCGTTACGCACCACATCTGCTCCCACAAAGTCTCCGGTGAGATACCTTCCCGAACCGGTTGTCCCTACACCTACTATCTCCACCTTCTCCCCCACTTCCCCCCCTATCTCCTGCAGTCCCCTCTTCACCGCCTCTATGGGACGGCCCGCGGTGGGCAGATACCGGCGGGCCAGAACCTTCTTCTGGCGATCGAGGACGACCAGGTTGGTGGAGAGGGAACCCACATCTATCCCCAAGTAGGCCTCCGTCCCCCCCTGGGGAGGGAAGGAGACCGTCTCCTCATATCTCTTCCCCTGGGGGTTATACTGCAGCTTCTCCAATCCCTTCCCCAATGTGGGCTTTTCATTTAGATGATCGCGCAGTTTGTCCAGGCCAACAAACCCGGCCTCCCCCTTCTCCATAGCCATTAGCCCAGCCCCAATGGCCCCCAAGGAGGCGAAATGCTCGGGGATGACCAGCTTCCCTTCCTGCAGACCTAAGACCTTCTCAAAGGCCCTGACCATCCCCTGGTTGGCGGCCACCCCTCCCTGGAATGAGATGGGCTTGATGAACTTCTTCCCCCGGGCGATGCTGCTCTTGAAGTTGCGGGCCACGGCCAAGCAGAGTCCGGCCACGATGTCATAGTCGGCGGTTCCTATCTGCTGAAGGTGGATCATGTCCGATTTGGCAAAGACCGAGCAGCGTCCGGCAATGCGGGGTGGATTCTTTGACTTAAGGGCCAGTTGGGAGAACTCCTTTTCGATGGAGAGGCCCAACCTCTTAGCCTGTTGATCTAAAAAGGAACCTGTGCCAGCAGCGCACAGGGTATTCATCGCAAAATCCTCCACAATGGTCTCCTCTATCCTGGGATCCCACTGCAGCAGGATGATCTTGGAGTCCTCCCCCCCCATCTCAATGACGGTGTGAATCTCCGGATGGAACTTCCCCATCGCCTTGGCCTGAGCAACTACCTCATTGACGAATATACCGCCTAAAAGCCTGCTGGCCAGTTTACCCCCCCCCCCGGTAGTCCCCAACCCCTGAGGAGACCCAGGGAGATCTTGCAGGATGCGGTAGGCAGTGGCCAGAGGTTGCCCTTGATGCCGGGTGTAGTCCCCCCAGACCACCTCGCCATTCCCGTTCAGAAGGACGGTGTTTACCGAAACCGAGCCGATGTCTAAACCTAAATAAAGGGGTTCCATATCAGGCCCAAATCTAATAGATGAGGCCAAACCTGTCAACAGAAAATCCTCGACAGAGGAAGAAAAAATGTTCGCTCATGGGGCGAACTTTGTGGAATATATTTTGTTGCTGATTCTATTTCTTGCAAATATTGAAATTTATGCTACATTCTTCTCATTTATAAGATAAAGAAAGGGTAAATATAACACCACTTGCTGACCTTTTCCATGAGTAGATCTGTGCCAGGATCTTAATATCCATTAGATGGGAAGAAGGCCTCCGGTATCACTGTTGTAGATCCGTAGGTCTATTCTCATGGAAATTATGATAAGATTAAGGCACTCCTAAGGAAATGTCTTTCAGCCACAGGAGGATTTTTGAAAAAGGCACATCAATTTGGGACACTTCCCACAATTTGCGCCCTATGAGCGAACGGGGTTACATAGCCTAATGCAGAATGATACCGCTCGTAATTGTAGTGTTCAATCCGTTCTTTGATAAGCTGGTTTAAGTGTGCAAATGATTCGGCTTCCACCGGATCCAGACCCTCTTTCACCGTTCTGTTGACCCGTTCAATCTCGGCATTTTCATTAGGGCAATGTGGATGAATATAATGATGCTCAATCTCAGCTCGGGAAAGCAAACTCTTAAATTCCTGGCTGATGTAACAGCTGCCGTTATCTGTCTGCAAAATTGGATGCTGACCAGTCTCATCAAGCGCATCTGCAAACGCATCTCGGACTGTTTCTCCCGTCATCTGAAGACAAAGACGCCAATAAACGATGAAACGAGAATATACATCCAAAAAGAGCAACAGATAATGATCTCGACTGCGGTAGCAAATATATGTCAAGTCCGATTGCCAGACTTCATCCGCACCTGATGGCGACCGATGAGGATCCCATTTGTTATCCCTCTTTCTTAAGGTGTGCTGAGGTATTAAATTATAATCCCTTAAGATGCGATATACACTCGATGGACTCATGTAGGCAACATCCTCATCTATCATCCGATAAGCCATCTCCCGATGCCTTAGCTCAGTATGAGCCAAGGCATATTCCCTGGCTGCCTGGTGTTCCTCAAGCGTGATGGTCTGAAGCTGAACTCTCTCCACTCTGTCGCACAGGCGATATTCCCGTTCAGCAAAACCATAAAAAGTCTTTATGCTTATCCCCCATTTCCGACATATGCCTTGTCTGCTCCAGCCGTATGATGAATACCTTTGAACCATATCCCAGAGCTCAATCCTGTCTCCAGGACTTAAACGCTTGTAAGGCTTCAGGGCGAAAGTTTTTTTTAACTCTAACGCCTCTTCCGTCACGGCTGCGATAATACTGTCTTTGCGCTGTAGTTCGGCTTCCAACCTCTTTACCTTCACTTGCGTGGCTCTTGAGGGTTTGGTAAATAACGAATCCGCATTGGATAACATCTGCGATTGCCACCTGTAAATAAAAGCATCGCTGATCCCCTTACTACGACAATATGCGGCTACACCGTCTGGATACTTCAGCGCTTGCAAAACCGATTTGACTTTAAATCTTGCGCTATACTTCTGAGTGGGCATGAGATGTTCCTTTCCATTTTTTATAATATAACATTCATCTCTGCCCTAACCTAAAAAAATCACAACTGTCTATATTTTGCTGAAACAGTACGATAGACCCCCTTGGACAGCGGAGCAATCCAAGTTCCGATGAACATCGGCGAGGTCGCCAGACCTTTAGGAATTTCCATTTTTAGACAGGATTGACAGGATAATCAGGATAAATAAAACTTGTCCACATGCTTTCCTTGTGTAGGATGTGGGAGACATCTCCTGATGTCGATCAAAAGTGTGCTATCAGGAGTTACCTCTTCCGCCAGGAATCCCGTCGGAACGGGGCTGACAGCTCTCGAAAGGTCTGGAGACCTCTCCTGCCTGTGCGGTGCCTGTCTGCGTGCGACGCACAGGCAGACTGGCACAGGTAGGCACGCAGACAGGTCCCACAATTCAAATGTGCCGCTGGTTGCCGATTTGAATGTTGGGGTCCAAATGTAGGTCACAATAATAGACGGGATGGACAGGATGAATAAAAATCCTGTAAATCCTGTTCATCCCGTCAGAAAAGTCCCGCCGAAGCAGCTAAGTTCAAGGCAGGTCGGTTTCTGTTTGGGCTCCTGCCCTGACGGGGGATTAGAAACCATTCTACCGCACTTTAGTGCGGGTTAAGGGCCTTAAGGCCCTCCTATTGAGGGCTAAAGCCCCCCAAAACCCCTCGGCTACCCGTCCCGAACCGGAACGGGTCGGGTAGAAATACCCTTGGTCTGACCGGGCGTCTCGGAAATTCTATAAGTTCCGAGCCAGTCATCAGGGGGTTTGGGGGAAACGATGTGCTTTCCCCCAAGGGGTAACAGTTTCGATCTGTCGGGACGCCATATCCCGAGAGAATCGGGATTGGAAGTTAATGAACAAAGTGAACTAACTTGATGTTTCGGAATTTCCAAGAAATTCCGAAACGTCGGGGAATGTTTGAAGGGGGTAGGCCCCCTTCAAGGGTGACAGCGGAGCAATCCGAGCGAGCACAGGATTGCGGAGCGCCATAGGGCCGGTGAGGCCCTCTCTGGAGAAGTTAGCGACCGAAGGGAGCTAAGTTCGGAGGGTATGTAGGGGTCGCATTTATGCGACCCGAATCTTGCTGCCATTGGAGGGCAAAAAAGGTGGCAGAACTGGGTTCTGCCACCTAAGAAAGTGCCCCTGCATTTCAAACCGTTGGGCCATGAGCATCTCTGTGAAAAAGAAGAAGATAGGCAAAGAAAAGAGGATTGAACTGCGAATTTTATAATTTTATGGACGTCCCCACTTGTGCCCCTTTTCTGTAACTGCAGGTGCGACGATCGGCCGGCTTTCCAGATACAGCGTATCATAGCTCAGATCCAACTCGCCAGGCCATTCGACAGAACCGGCCACCACCCGCGCCGCTTGAAATGCGGCGCGATTTTGCAGGCGGACGAAGACACCACGCCGCAGGTAAAGCTTCACGTCGAATATCCGGCGCTCACCGTTCTCGAACACCACCTCTAGCTGGTAATCATCCAGCGGATGAACATGTTGGACATAAGGATTCATGGACACCTCCTACCTCAACGGCTCAATCTTGAACACTTCCTCGCCATTCACGGCCAATTCCCAGTCAGCGAGTAGTTCCTCGCGGTGGATTTCGATCCATGCCTGCACCAGTCGAGCTTTTCCAGACGGCAGTTCGCCAGCCAATACCTCCCCATCGCCGATGCTGAATACCGCCCGCTTCCCGGTGTATTCGGCGTGCAAGTGGGACACGTGATGCTGCTTTTGTCATCATAGAAGTACATGCGAATCACGATGCCATAGAACATGGATAGAATCGGCATGGTTGTTTGTCCTCCACACGGGGTTACGAACGGTTCAAGGCACCTAACGAAGAGTTCACCGGCGGCGGGCTTGCCCGCCGTCCGCTGCAACGATTGGTTAGGCACTTACATAGTCTATTATCTCAAAAGTTGTTCAATCTCTTCATCAGTAAATTTCAACTGTCTCAATACCCTTTTGCAATATACGGGATCCAAGGTTTTCTTTCCCATCTGGACAGGAGCAGAATATCTCCTTCTTTCAACTGTTCTTGAATATATAGCATGGTCTGTTGGCCCCTGTCTAACGAATATTGTTCCGCCTTTTTCCAGTAATCTCACAAGCTCTCTGCTGGAGATTGAAGGTATCTTAGGCATATACCGGAACCTCGTGTACTTCAAGCGGTCTCAAAATCAAACCTTCCGTCGGTTCTTTATACCACTCAGGCTCTGTATCTCTCAAAAATTCAATCAACTCCTCTGAAGAAATAGGGGACACAACAGTTTCTGGATGCTCTTTTATATCTTCTTGATACAATTCTATCGCTGATCTTAGGTTTTTCTCTACATCTGCAAGATCTTCTCCACGGGCAGAAAGATTCAACTCCAAGCATATAGCAACATATTCAAGCTTGCTTTTGCGGATTATTGCTGTGTATTTCCTTCCCATTGACTTTTCCTCCTCTTCATCTGATTTAACCAAAAGTTTATAGTGTCTAACGCTTGAACTCACTGGTTTTTACGCAGCGAGGCGGAGTAAAAATCCAGTGCAGTGATTTGTTATGTGATTTTTTCATTATCCCATTGGTGTACAAATTTCTACTATTGTTCCAAAATCATCTCCTACATAAGCAACAACTTGTCCCCAGGGTTTTTCTTCTGGCTTCTTGATTTCCTTTGCTCCATTAGAAAGTGCTTTTTCAAATGCTCCTTGAACATCATCTGTAGAAAAAGCAATTTCAAAGCAATTCTTTGTACCTTTTAATGATTCAATACCGATATTCATTTTAAGCATTTCATTATTTGCGAATGCCAAAGTTGTTTCACCGCTTTCCATTTCTGCATACATATTCGATTCATGGATAAATTTGGTTTTCATGCCAAATGCTTTTTCATAGAATTCAGTTGCCTTAACAGCATTGTCAACATAGATGATTACATATTTCAACTTCATTTTGACTCTCTCCTTGTTTTCTTATTCTTAGATTTTGGTTTTGGCTCTGGCAGTTCTTCTACTGCTATTCTTATTAAATTACTAATCCAATCTCTATTTTCTAATTGATCTTCTATAAGAAAATATGGTTTAGCTCCGGGATAAGGAGGAGATTCAATAAGATTTGCAATATAAGCTCTTCCTGCCTTAGTAGGTTTTATAAATAATTGGTCATCGCATACAAGAGCCATTATCTTTCCATTAGAATAAAGAGCATATTCACCAAACATTTTCTTATAGGTAATCTCGCCCGCGTTTTCAATTTGCTCTACAACGAATTTGACAAAATCCAAATCTGATGCCATTTCAATTTCCTCTTGTTTATTTTCTTACACACTTACACATAACGGGGCGCGGGAATGAGCCGCACTTTGCGTCGGGAGGAAATCATGCGGAGCTTGGGTTCAAATCCACGGTCAGCAATATAGAGATACGCGTGCGATGAGTATAGTAATGGACATCATTGAGAGCATGATTTTCGACCAGAGCAAAGCGAGCGAAAGCGAAGCCGCTTTAGCGGTGTCGGTTCCATCCCGAGGTTAGGCCGCCCTGTGGCGGCTAACCGAGAGATGGTTCATTCTCGCGCCCCGTTAAGCCGCCACAGGCGGCTTAACGTTTGAACTGAGCGGCGGGCCGATACACTTTGCAAAGACGCTACTACTTCTTCCCGTCCGCTCCAGTGACTTGTTAGGGCAGCCTCTTTTTGCGACAGAGGTACACACATCTGAAACTGCTGGCTTTGTTTATCCGGCTTCAACTCAAGCGTGGGCCTTGACGTGGGCTTTTGGTTCTACGTGCCTCATGGCAAAAGCCGGAGAATTGGCCTCAATTCTGCGCATGGCTTCCCGGTCGTAGATTCTCTCACCGCAATCCGGACATTCGTAGAACTCTAGCGATGGAACTGTGTAAGATTGGCCTTGAAACTTGCCAGTCCAGTCCTGCCTCACCCTTTTAATTCTGTTACTAGCGCAAGAAGGACAGATTGTAATTTGTATCATTGTCATCATCTCCAATCAGAGTGCCTTCTTTGAAGAAACGAGGAAATAGTAAGTCTCTGCCGCAGCCTCATGCACGAGCTTACCTTTGGAATAGATAACCAAACCATCCAAGTTCGTGCCTTGAATGACATAAAGATATTCTCTGGCCTGTTTCCGAAGGGAACTTCGCGAGCGAATCCTCTTGTAAATAGCTACTGCATTGATAATAGACTCTACAACATCGAGTTCAGTAATACCATCAGCCTCCATTTCTATACGTGCCTTTTCGCTGAACACGTAACGACCTGAAAGAACCGCTCGTTTGATTCGTACCAGAACATCGCTCATGGTTAGCGTCTCCTTTATTCTCAGCGCAACGGCGAACAGCATAACGCCGGAAATCAGGCGCGGGCCAAAAAGCTTGCCGCGTCAGCGCCCTCGCGCCCCTTCCCGTCGCCTGAATTGACTTGTTATGGCTTAATATCGTAATTTCAGCCACTTAGTTACCTCAAATTTACGTATATATGGTTCACTCCGAACATCATTCATTAACTCCCAGTAACAGGCTTTTGCAAAGTCAGATGTTACATCTTTGGGGTAAGTGTAGCGGTATTTTGGAGGGTTGCTACTTTTCCAAACAATACTTTTTTTGAATTCCGGTTGTAGGTAGCAGTAAATGCCCCATCTAATGTTATTTAGAAATTCAGCGATAGTACTACTATGATATCCAAGAATATCTGTGTGAAAACGTTCGTAAAATTCCGCTAATGCCAGCAGTGCTTCTTCAATTTCAACATCGTCGCCGCTTTTGGCCAAAATACCTTTTAATTCTGCTGCAACACCAACGGCCCTGAGATAGTTATGTTTTGATATGTCACCAGTCATTTTCAGGAAGTTAAACCTTGTTATTTTCACCTTTGTATCCTTGTCAATTGACGGTAACCAGATATCGACTTCTACCTCCTGTTCGAGCCAATTCTTAAACTCTTGTGTCGCCGTTTTTAAATGTTGGATCGAGTTGTTTTCGTCAAAGCATGGGCTTTCTGAAATTTTGCGTAAACCACCTAAGTAGGAGGTTTGCTTTATTGGGCCTTTGGGATCTGTACAAGACAAGAAATCTACCAAAATAATGTTAAAGAACATTCTGTGAGTCATGGATTTGAAACTGATACTTGAGTCCGGATCTTTTCCTTGCAACGACATCAGTTCAAAATTCACCATTGAGTCAATCAACTCTTTTACTGCTTTCAGAATTATTATTTCTTGTTCGATGTTTTTCATGGTGCCATAACGACCAAGCTCACCTGCCGCTATGAAGTGTAGCGGAATATCGGTCAGGTGCAGCGCCTTGTTGGGCGATCATTTTATTTCGTATGTTGCTTCCAATTCCCTTATCATTAAATCCATTTGCTCAGGCTCTTTCTTGTACATATTAAATGATTTTACAGCTTCTCTTGCTATTTCTACCGACCTCTTTTCTTTGTCAATGCCGATATATCTTCTCCCTTCACTCAATGCTGCCAATGCAGTAGTGCCACTTCCAATAAAACAATCTAGTACAATTTCACTAGGCTCAGTAAATAGCTTTATTGCCCGCCGGGGCAACTCAACAGGAAATTTAGAATCATGATCTGAATTACTTCGAACTGAAGGAATTTCCCATACCCCCCTAGAACCCCAATTAACCCATTCTTGTTTTGTAAGCCTTGATCGGTCAACTTTGGTTATGCCAGGTTTCCAAAAAATATAAATATATTCTGATTCATCTACAGAACGGTATGATATAGTATGCCATCTTGAGTTCTCCCATGCGGCATCTTTTACCCATATGCGCCGATCATATAAATAAAAACCTGCATCTGTAGCAGCTTCATTTATTAACCCGCCAACTAGATAAACCCTTGTTTGGGCTTGATACTTTCCGCCTCTAATATTGTTGCCGTTGAGTCGTCGGTCAATTGTTTGCTCACTACATCCAAAGCACTCTGCAAGTTTATACCTATTCCAATCTGGATGCCGCTTCTTAACTTTTAGTATGTCATCCTTAGTAAGTTTTATTTTTCTTCGAGAAATGTTCTCTGCCATTATCTTTGGCATGTTCTCGTCTTTAAAACACAATATGTCAGCAATATTTATCACCAAAAAGCCACCTGGCTTGATGATTAGGAAATGCAGTTTGATTACCTCTCGTAACAGTTGCTTCCAATCTTCAAATGACAAATCTTTCTCATATTCTTTACCGACATAATAAGGAGGAGACCATATACTAAGAGCAATAGATTCTTGCTCAATTCTTCTTAAAAGCTGCCGTGAATCACCGTGGTATATCCTGTTCGGTACAAGTGGATTAAATATATTTACGACTGCCATGAGCCTATACACTCCTGCTTTTCTAGGTCATAGGTAAGCGTTTGTACACGCCATGAAGCCTTAGACTTTAATCGGCTAAAGCTCACCCTTACCCTAAAATCTTCACCTAATGTTGGTGCGTTTCTACCAGCCAACCAGATTCCATAATCAACCGTTGGATTGTACCTTTCCTGTAATTTCCCATTCGGAATTGCTGCAATAGTTACTTCACTCAAATGATGAATGCCTTCACTATCATCATGGTACATAAAATGGATAAGGCATGTTGTTGTAAGATAGTTTTTGCCTCCATATTCGGATATTTCTGGTAAAAATCCTTTTTTCATTAACCTCGGCACCAGATCGCCTTTGTCTCACCCACATAGAAGTTTGCGACATCTGAATGGTTGCGGATCGATTTTCCTTTTCTGCTTTTGAGTCAATAAACAATGCCTGTCTAACGGTTTGTTCGGGCAAAATTACATATCTAGCTTTCTTGTAATCAACTGTTCCGTACACTCTCTGTTGCACATTAAATCCTGAAAGCCGATCAAGCAATTCTCGCGTTATATCTTCAGCAATATCTTTAACGCTATCAGGCGATTTAAGGAATATTTCATGTGCTTCAACGGATCTTCCACTTAAGGATGTGATATTTTTAACATCTAACTATTTGTTTTTAAAGATTTTGCGCTCTTTGACAAGTTTCTTTCTAGTGAACACCTTTACCCTTCTGCAGGGGATAGCTTC
>Ga0315533_1001463_pt1 | contig 17906 bp, 16 predicted proteins | sample SalMarSW160130MG_FD_203081 | JGI IMG/M metagenome (GOLD analysis project Ga0315533, IMG submission 203081) | Salt marsh sediment microbial communities from the Plum Island Ecosystem LTER, Massachusetts, United States - Salt Marsh Sediment SW1601-30 ... | reverse complement strand
TAATAGGCCTCCTTGTTCAATGAATAGGATAGATGGTTTACACCTATCTCATCGGCAAGGTAGGCCTTGCTTTATGAAAAGGAATTGCTTAACTTAGTGCCATTAGGGACACCATACTTATTTATCTTTTTCATTGAGGCCCTTTCGTTTCTCGCGTGGCTGGTTCTGTGTTTTTCCCGCAAGCTTTTTCATCACAAACCATCCACATATTTTAGACTAACACACCTAATTCTATTTGTCACGACAAAAAAGTGTATTCAACCCATGAGATAAAACCCTTAATTTTTTATTGGAAATGGTGGGGTATCCATTCTCTCCCTAAGGGGTGCGAAGGTCACCGACGCTCCATAGCTTTGGCGACGGGGCGATGAAAGCCGCCACCCTACAGTCATTTCGACCGAAGTCCCGCTGCTTTCTTGCGAAAGCAAGAAGCGGAACGAAGTAGAGACACGAAGCGAAGCGTAGAGCCCCGAAGGGAAATCTGGCTTCGAAGTTTAATCTTCTCTATAATATATTGTACCAGCCAAAATAACCTTCGTATGACAGATACACACAAATTTTGATTGTCACATTTTATACGATAGCAGATGCCTCGGCTGCGCTCGGCATGACTTGTTGAAATAAACAGCATGGGCTAAAGTCCATCCTACATTTCTTTAAAAAATCGAGAATCGAGGATCAAAAATCCAGCATCGAGCTAATTTTTTGTTGATTTATGTTTGATAATATATTAAAATAGCAAGATGTTTGGCAGCAGCCGAACGACACGCCAGAAGGCGGAGGACAGGCGCAAATCAAAAGCTTGCCCTGAGCGGAGCCGAATGGGTTAAAATGCAAAGCGAAAAACCACAAAGCAAAAACCAAAAATCAGCAGATAATATGGATATTATGTATTTTGAGGGAGTTGCTTGCGCAAATTACCAATACCTATGGCACAAGTTTTACGCAAACTCACATTGCTCTACAATCGTAAAGAATGTTCGACAAATTGGACTTTTTTTGCAAAACAAAGCCAATTTTCAAAAAAGTCAAATGAATGTAAAGTTAAATGTTTCAAGGGATTATGAGAAAAATATTGCACTGGACATTTGGTGAAAACAAACCCAATCAAAGCCAATCAAAGCCAATTTTAGAAGACAGACGGCAGATGCCTGCCCTGAGCGAAGTCGAAGGGACGGAAGACAGATGTCAGAGAACAGGGGACAGATTACGGAAGTTTACCCGCCGGAGGCGGGACAGAAGACAGCAAAAATGGGGGTAATTATGGAAATTATCCCTTGATATGCCTAAAAAATTTACCTGCAATTATGACATGCACCCTTTGCCTATATATGTTGGCCGCGGAGCTTGTCAAATCACTTTCATTTGGTTAAAATCCTAAGGTGAGAGAATAAATAACTGTAGAGAATGACAATAACGCAAAAGGATGAAAAGACCGCAAATAAATTGCGGCCTTGCTGACAGAACAATGTATATCATACCAGCGATCGACCTGATAAAAGGCAAATGTGTAAGACTTATACAAGGCCAATATAACCGCCAGATAAACTACGAGGATGACCCGGTGAAGCAGGCTGAGCAGTTCATTGCTGCTGGTGCGCAGTGGCTACACATCGTTGACTTAGATGGTGCCAGGCTCGGAAGACCTATTAATACTGATTCCATTTCTGCTATCGCGGCCCTGAGAAAGCTGAAAATCGAAGTTGGCGGAGGTCTGCGTGACGAAGCTACTATAAAACAATTGATCGACATGGGCGTAGAACGAGTGATAATCGGCACTAAAGCCGTAAGTGATTTTGCGTGGTTCAGCCGAATGGCTGAGAAATTCGCAGGCAGGATCGCGCTCGGCTTAGATGGCCGAGGCTCGAAGGTCGCCACACACGGCTGGACGCAGGATAGCCCTCAGCTTCTATTAGACTTTGCCGCGGAAGCGGCGAAATTACCATTAGCTGCGATAATATACACTGATATCACAAAAGACGGAATGATGTCTGGTCCGAACTTTGAAAGAACAAAGGTGCTTATCGATACAGTGGATATACCCGTTATCGCTTCCGGAGGTGTCAATAGTATTGAAGATATTAGAAAGCTGGCTGAATTAGGTGCCTCCGCTGCGATAATCGGCAGAAGCCTGTATGAAGGCACACTTAAACTTTCCGATGCGATACAAGCAGCAAAATAACCTACATTATTTAAGAATAACACTCGGCAGGGCCGATTATTGACTTTTCTATGCCATTTTCAAAGAAAAATTGCCGAATATCGGTGCAAAGATGGCATTTGCTCGCGTAAGTTTTGGTTTTTTGATAGCCTAATTTTTCAGCCTTTTCCAGTAGCCCGCAAGGACCGTTAGTAAAAAGCGTGCTAATAAATTCTTTTTGATTAGGATGGAATCGTTTCCAGATTTCCTCAAGAGGAGTCTGATTAATGTTGCCGATAATGATACCACTGCATGTGCCGCTAAAAACATTGCCGAACGGGTCGATATGAGCACCCTTGGCGGACAAAAAGTCAAGCTTACAATTCATCGAAGCTAAAGTCTCTATGGAAATCGAAGCAACTAATTCTGCTAATCTGCTACCCGCACGGCCTGTAAAACGACAAGGGTAGTCTTTTATTGCTGCGATATACTGCTTTTGACGCTCGGCGGGGGGGAGGTCATTCATTCTAACAGGATTTTCCAGGTACTTTCGCCAGCGGACCATTACCCGCTTAGCACCGAGAATTTCGGCTGCTAAATTTGCTAATCGGCGAACCGGTTCTATATCAATAAATTCCTGATGAAATGGGTCGGTGCTGATTTTGAGCCGCTCCATTCCAAGCTTGTCGAGGGTTCTTAGATAATGGCTTATAATTTTTTCGTTGTTGGCCCAAGAACCGTTTGTCTCTATCAAATCAATTTTGCCAAGTTTTTGATATTTGGCCTGCTCTAAGATTTGCTGTAAATGATCCCAATACAAAAACGGCTCGCCGCCGGTAAGATGTATCCTGGCGTATTCGCCGACAAGGGTCTTGAGAGACTGCCATGCACTAATCGCGGTACCTATGGGCATTAGGCCGTTCTTTTGAGGCGAGCAATTGTAATAGCAAAATTCACATGAGGCATTACACTTGTATGTCAAAAGCAGACCTGCCGAGCGCCAAAGCTTAAACTTCGGCTCCTGCCGGGCAATCTGTCTATTGTAAGCGTTCTCATATAGATCGATCATAGATATAGTGTACAGCGTTTAGTTTAGCCGGCACACCTGTGGTGCCGGGGTATAACGTACAGCATATAGGGTATAGCGTCAAGCCGATGCCGTTCTAATTCCTGTGGAATAAAGACCTTGCCTGCGGATTTCTCGAAGAATTCCTGGTTCCTTAGTTGACATGCCGCCGGATGCGAGGTATCATACTGAAGATAAGTTAAGGGGAAATCCAATGTTAGCAAACCTTGAGCGAGAGGAATTAGTGTATGCTGGCGGCGTATAAATTTGACATGAGTAAGGATCAGGATTATGGGACGAATCGTTGCAAACGTTCGGATCGGCAATTTACTTGAACCAAGTAGGAAAATTGAGTGCGATGCACTGGTTGACACAGGAGCTGCCTATATGGTTCTTCCCAAAGCATGGCAGAACCGATTGGGCAAGCTGACTGTGATCCGCGAGATTGACTGCGAAACAGCAACGCAGGATTTGGTGCGAGCACCGGTATGTGGCCCTGTTGAGATCCGAGTCGAGGGTTTCCCTCCTGTTTATGGTGAAATACTGTTTCTGGATATGCACCCTAAGGATGGTACTTACGAACCATTGCTGGGATATATCGTGCTGGAGCAGTGCCAGGCTGCTGTGGATATGCTCGGCCTGCGTTTGGTACACGCCAAGAAAACGGATCTGAAATAGACAAACTCAGCCTGACCGATACACTTTGAAGGGCACCTTATGCCAGCAGTAGTTTGACTAAAGGGTCCTATGAGGAAACCAGATAAGATATAGTTAGGCATCAAATGCCAAAGGACACCAAGCTGTAAACGAAAGGAAGAAACATGAAAAAGTCAGCACTAACCGCTCTGTTGGTTCTCGCGACTCTGTTAGCTGGGTGTTCCAAAAAGCCAAAACCAGAGCAGACACAGGCTCCTGCGCCACAATCTCAGCAGAAAGAAGCACAGGAAGACCATAGTCAGGAAGCCATCTATGAGGCACCCTCATCAGGGATCGTAGGAGTGGAGTATGCTTCGATGCGTCCTTCCTCTAATGCGACGGCCTACATTACCTACGAGAAGGACGATGGTACGGTCGATTTAGTTCTCTGCGTGGAGGACACAAACTGGACTGAGCAGTGGGGAAAACGAGGAACTCCGGTGGTTGTAAGTAACGTAGTTGGTAAGGCTGGTGTTGGCGCGAATCGGGAGGACGCCAGAGCTAGCTTGTCGCCCCTACAGACGAAGAAAGACAGGAACAGAGCAGGAATAGTCTACTTCGACCAAGAGACTCCGTTTCGCGGTGTGAAGAGATTCTATCTTCGTCGGTCCATGACCGGTTACGAACTTTACCCGATCAGCCTTCAGTCAGTGGGCTGTCAAGCGACAAGGAAAGCCACGAAGTATGATTAGAAGAACGAAAACCTGGGGTCTCATTGGCCAACCAACTGGTGGACTTTATCAGTGACAAGCTCCGAAAAGTCACCAGCGCAGTTCGTTCGAGCCGAGCGCAGGCGGTCAGCGGGTTTTCCATTAGGTGCAGACACAAGGCAATCGTAATCAGGCTGTTCGACGCACTGCACTTGGCAATGGTAGAAGCGAAATCGGGGATAGGCGCATAAATATGGTTGTGATATAATATCGGCAGAATTGTAACCGTTCAGAAGGAGTATGAATACAATGGCTACTCAAGAGCAATTTGTGGTTGACACAAACGGCAGGAAGACCGCTATCATTCTTTCTCTGAAGCGATATCAAAAGTTGATGGAAGACCTGCACGACCTTGCGGTGGTCGCAGAGCGCCGGGCTGAACGACCGATTAGCCTTGAAGAAATGAAGCGTCGGCTGAAGAAAGATGGCGTCCTATAAAGTTACATTCAAACCATCAGTTGAGAAAGACCTGCGCTCGCTACCACAGTCAGTGGTGACGCGCATCTTCAAGCGTATTGACGCGTTGAAGGAAAACCCTTTTCCACGTCAGTCGATCAAGTTGGCGGGCGCAGAGCAGTTGTATCGTGTACGCATCGGTGATTATCGGATGATATACGGTGTCGATAAGAACAATCGGCAAGTTATCGTTCATTACGTGCGGCATCGGCGAGATGTCTATCGCCAACTATAAAGAGCTGTAACCACCCGGCGCGCCACACAGACTGCTGGGCTACCCAGCAAGCCGTTGAACGCGACCGAGTCGGTCGATACATAGTATTTTTTCGTTCCTGCCTGTACGCAACACGCTCCACGCTATACGCTACATACTCAACACTCAGCATTTAGAACTCTTCTTGAGGTGAATTTGAAGCACCGTAATGTCAGCCGGTGTTATGCCGCTTATTCGAGAAGCCTGGGCGAGCGTGCTCGGCCTAAAAGCCGACAGCTTCTCCTTCGCTTCTGCTCGAAGATGCACGATACTATTATAATCCAGGTCCAGTGGAATCTTTTTGGCCTCCAACGCTTTCATGCTGGCCACCATGCGCTCTTGCTTGGCTAAGTAACCTTCATATTTGGCGTCAATAATTACCGCCTGCAATACGTCTCTATCGAGATTCATCTTTTTGATGTTCGGCAGATTAGCCAGTGTCTCTGCTATAGTATTTTGGGGCTGGCGAAGCTGCTTCCACAGACTCAGGCCCCCGCGTCTTCCTGTCGGAAGACAGGAGCGGGGGGTGCTTGTTAAATAACTTTTAAGTGTATCAATGTCCCTAAGTTTTTTCTGAAATTTTACCCATCGTTTTTCGTCCGCAAGACCGACAGTTTTACCAACAGGCGTTAATCTTCTGTCTGCATTGTCAGCTCGCAGTGTCAGCCGATACTCGGCTCGTGACGTGAACATTCGGTAAGGTTCGTCGATTCCTCGCGTCAGCAAATCATCTATCATCACGCCGATATACGCCTGGTCTCGGTGGAGGATAATTAGTTCTTTATCCTGCAGCTTTCTTACTGCGTTTATGCCGGCGACGATGCCCTGACCTGCTGCCTCTTCGTAACCGCTGGTTCCATTTATTTGTCCCGCCAGGAACAATCCTGAAATCTTTTTGGTTTCCAGATTGGGCTTTAATTGAATAGGGGGGCAATAATCGTATTCAATAGCATAGCCATAATGAACAATCCGAGCGTTTTCGGTACCTGGCAGGTTTTTTATCATTTGTTCTTGCACATCCTTCGGCAGCGAGGTGCTGATGCCGTTGCAGTATATGATTCTTTTTTCTTCTTCCTCCGGTTCAAGAAATACCTGATGTCGCTGCTTGTCGGCGAAACGCACGATCTTTGTTTCTATACTTGGACAATACCGTGGGCCTACGGATTGTATTTGCCCTGTATAAAGTGGGGCACGATGTAAGTTGTCTCGGATTAACTGGTGTATTTTTTCATTGGTGTAGGTTATCCAGCAAGGAATCTGAGGCCGATTTATTGTGTCACTCATAAATGAGAAGGGTACCGGCTCTTTGTCTCCATATTGGATTTCGAGTTTTTCAAAATCAACTGTTGCCGCATCTAATCTGGCTGGCGTGCCGGTTTTCAGCCGTCTAAGTTCTAATCCTATCTGCTCGAGGCTTTCTGAAAGTTCGTTAGCTGCCGGCTCGCCGAGCCGACCGCCCGGAAATTGCTCAGTTCCAATGTGCATTAGCCCGCGAAGAAATGTCCCTGTAGTTAGAATTACAACTGGAGCTTTGTAAGAAAGGCCATTACTGCATCGGACACCACTAACCTTGTTTTTTTCTGTAATAATCTGCGAGGCAATCGCTTCAACGATAGTCAGATTTGACATCTGCTCTAATTGCGTTCGCATATAATCCTGATACTTGTATTTATCAGCTTGTGCTCTTGGAGCCTGTACAGCCGGTCCTTTGGAGCGGTTGAGCAGACGGAACTGAATACCGGTTTGGTCTATTGCCAGGGCCATCAGTCCGCCAAGTGCATCAACCTCGCGCGCAATTTGTCCCTTGGCAAGACCGCCGATAGCCGGATTGCAGCTCATTTTGGCTATCGTGTCCCTGCTGATGGTTATAAGGGCCGTTTTGGCTCCGATCTTAGCGGCAGCATAAGCTGCCTCGATGCCGGCATGACCTGCCCCTATAACAATGCAATCGAAATCGTTTGTTTTCATTAGCAATATAATACAGCTTGTCATTCCCGTGAAAACGGGAATCCAGTTCTTTGAAAACTTCAATAGATTCCCGCCTGCGCGGGAATGACAATAAGAATCGGCCACTTTAAAGTATTTATAAGTATATCTTTTTGAACTTTTTAATCAAGGATTGACAATTTATGTCATCTTTCTAATAATGGTATCAGAATGTGTAGTGGCAAAAAAATGAGCAGGAAGCCTTTAATAAACTACGATTATGAATCAGATGTCCTTTACATTGTAGCTAAGAAAGCTATGGAGGAAGAATTTATAGAGGTTGCTCCTGGTATAAATGTAGAACTTGATGATAGAGGCCAGGTAATCGGTATAGAAATCTTGAATGCCTCAAAATGTTTAAAACCCATCGCTAAACCTTTATATAAAAATATGCAGATGACATAGGAAAGCAGAGTATTTTAAATCTCCCGTAAGGGATCCTGTGGATTGTGGTGAGCTTGCCTGCCCTGAGCGCGGTCGAAGGGCCGAAGCCGCTCGTCTCGGCGAAGGCGCCAGCCGTAGCGGGGTCGGATAAAATATATCTAAATGGGTTTTTATCTGAAAATTATATAAGCAATAGTTCGAAAATGATAGAAATGATTGATAGGAATAACCAATTTGTGTTATGTAGAAACTGCTTTTGTCCTATAGCAGTAGAATTTCTTCCAAACGTCAACACATGTGATAATTGCGGCTTCGTATTCTGTGTTAACAAGCAGGGCGAATTCATTCATTGCTCCGCCTGTGTTTTAGGCGCAATGTTCCCAGATAAAGGTTACGCACCGCCTGGGTCGTACAGTGTTCGTTGCAGCAAATGTGGCTATTCTGAGAACATCTTAGTAGATTACGATTATGGAGAAGGAGAAAGATTTGTTTCGTTCGAGGAAGTTCTGGAATTGAAACAACTCGGGGATTTGTATCGGAAGAAGTTTGATGGCGAAATCCCTTATTGCTTTCTTATAAGAGGGAAGCAGGCTAAAATTTATGAGGGCAAGAAGGAAGAAACTATCTTGTCATTGATGCCAGCTGTAAATGCATTGTTTCAATTGGAAAGAACCTACGGATATACATGTATATCTATTAGGGGTGGACCCGCAGAATCAGAAAAGAATATTGGGATGGAACAACAGTTCCTAACTTTGAACGAAGGAGAAGTAAGAGATTTTATGGAGGCCCTTGAAAGAGTTGTGAAGATAATGCCGCATCTCAACGTTGCCAAAGTGCTTGCTCAATTTCTTCAAAAGAGGAAAGCGGGTGGGAATTGCTGAATTCCATTATGTGCTTTGAGAGATTGAGATTGAAGACAATCCGCTCCGCCAGCGGCGGAGAAATACGAAGTTCTAAATCCGAAATACTAAACAAACTCAAATTACCAAAATTAAAAGCTCAAAATGTTTTGAACATTAAGATTCTGGTATAAATTACTTGATTTTTAAGAACTTATTTGGTATTTTTATAGCGGAGGTAATTAAAAATGAAAAAACGCTATCAGTTGCCTATATTAATAGAAAAAGATGAAGATAGCTTTTATGTAGTTGAATGCCCTGTATTTTCGGGATGCTACAGCCAGGGAAAAACTATAGATGAAGCCTTAAAAAACATTCGAGAAGTAATTGATTTGTGTCTCGAAGAAAAAGAAAATAAAGAAGCCCTTAAAAATTTCCAACCCCAAGAATTAAGTTTCTACACACTATCTTATGCTTAAATTACCTATCATTTCCGGCAATCAAGCTGTAAAATGTTTTAAAAAGATAGGTTATCAAGTCGTTCGACAACGAGGTAGCCATGTACGGATGCGCCATAAAAGCGATAGCGCTAAACAGCCTTTAACTATACCCCGTCATAAAACATTGGGTAAAGGTCTTATACGAAAATTACTGCGTGACGCTGAACTTACAATAGAAGAATTTTTAAAGTTGCTTTAAATAAAAAACTCAAACTGAACTATCATTCGTGTCATTCTTGTGGTTTGTCAATCGTCTCTCGTCCGACTGTCATTGCTCCTTTTTTGTTAGTGCAATGGCTGATGCTATTACAAAATTTGCCGTGTGTGTAATACTAATGCTTATATGCTTAATGCCGAGTTTCTCGGCAAGTTTTTTCACCTCGCCACTAAGTGACACCTCCGGCTGACCTGCGGCATTATTAACTACTTCAATATCCGTCCAGGCTATTTTGCCTCGCCAGCCTGTCCCCATCAATTTGAGAACAGCTTCCTTTGCAGCAAAACGGCCGGCTAATTTCTCTGTCTTGTTCTTATTTGCTTCGGCGTATGCCTGCTCAGCGGCGGTAAAAACCCGGTTAACAAAATGCTCACCGTGCCGCTCTACCATCTCCTCTATCCGAGGACAATCTACAAGGTCTATTCCGTGTGCTACAATTTGCATCAATTACCTCTCTTTGTTAATCGGTTAAAGGGTAACTGGTTCCTTAGGGACTGGTTAAATTGTTATTTAATTACCATTCACCAATAACCAATTACTAATCATCGTTTATTGGTTGCTCATCTGGTAAATTTTATCAAGGCAGAAATCTATAAACTTATCCTTTTCATTCAGATCTACTTGCTGCGTAAGTTCGGCATCAAGTTTCTCAAGAGCCTTTTTTCGGCGATCAAAAATAATCTTTTGCTCTAATTCTGCCTGCACTTTCTCAAACGGCTGAAATCCCTTGGAGCATTTATCTTCCAGCTTCATTATAAAAATATGTCTTTGCGTTTCAATCGGTCCAGCAATCTGGCCCGGCTCTATCTTTTGCGCCTCAGCCGCAAGGATGTCATACGGTTCAGCTAATGATTCCGGCTGAACCGGCTTCCACAATCCGCCGGACCCCCGCATGTGCCCGTGAGAATATTGCTTAGCCAATTCACTAAAATCTTCGCCCGTCTGTATTCGTTCAATTAATTGATTTGTCAGTGTTCTCGCCTGTTCGAGCTTATCCGTCTCGACGGAGTTTGTCGAAGTCTGGTTTGGATCTGTCAGCTTAAAACTTGCTGGCTGGATATCAATCAGCCTAAATTCCAGCCTACCGGGTGTAGCGAAATATTGCTCCTTCATTTGATTATAACAATTCATCAGTTCCGTATGAGTGGTAGGTTTATTATCAATCAGCTTCGATGATATATACCATTGGGTTAGAATGAATCTTTTCCTGTTTTCCTTAAATTTTTGACGATCCATGCCCATTTCTTTAAGTCTCTCTTCAGCTTTGGCTTCATCGCCTCCGAACTCCATAAAAAACTTTCTTACTTCTTTCCCTGCCGCTTTTTCCAGGGCCTCATCTATATTTTTTTCAAACTGCCTTTTGGCTTGCTGATAAAGCAGAATCTCGGATATTTTGCTCATAAGAATTTCATCGATTAACGGCTGAGCCAATTTTTTGAATTCTTGCGGGGTGTTTGTTTTCGCAAGCAGTTTGAAATGTTCTTTTGGTGACACATACTTTCCATTTAGCTCTACCGGTGACTCAATGATATCGCTGCTTGTTATAACCTCACCGCTTGCCACCAGCACCGACTCCCCGGCAACTTTTGAAGCAGTAATCTTCTGCATAATCGCGATATGCCCTGATTCGGCAGATTGATTACTGTCCTCACAGCCGCCTATCAGCAGAAGTAATAATATCGATAAAGAAGCGAATTTAGACATATTTAATTTCTTGAATTCAACGATTCTTATGTGTCTGTGCTTAAATTTCCAATTTTTCGTCACATGTTTCAAAGTGACTAAAGTGAGCTAAAGTGTCTAAAGTGAGCTAAAGTTGTAATTCGAAACTTTAGGCACTTTAGTCACTTCAAATTTTAGGCACTCCTGATATATCCGGGTTGCCTCTAAGGCCGATTTCATCGGCCACATCGCGCATGCCCATAATTGCATCTTCGATAAGCTCAACCAATTCCACACCCAGCATCTCAGCACCTTTTTCGATTACATCCCGATTTACGCCTGCAGCAAAGGACTTATCCTTCCATTTCTTTTTGACGGATTTAGATTTCATATCCATCACACTTTTGCTCGGTCGCACAAGCGCCGTGGCGACTATAAGCCCAACCAGCTCATCAACGGCGTAAAGGGTCTTTTCCAGTTCGTTCTTTGGTTCAACATCGGTACATATACCCCAGCCGTGGGACATGATTGCCCGTATGTAGTCGACCGGCCAGTTGCGAGAGCGAAGAATCTCCTCTGTTTTATGACAGTGCTGCTGGGGAAATTGCTCATAGTCTAAGTCGTGAACCAAGCCGATAACGCCCCATTTTTCTTCGTCCTCGCCTTGTTTGCGGGCGCAATAGCGCATCGCTGCCTCAACAGCAAGGGCGTGCTTTATCAAACCTTCGTTTTTGTTGTACTCTTTCAGCAGCGACAAAGCGAGCTGGCGCGTTGGTTTCACTTCGTCCATAATCTGTTTCCTCATTGAACATTGGCCATGTTTTTATTATGCGCAATGCTATAGAGAGCTACCCAAAATCGCTCCAAAGCTTTAGGAACCGCTTTTAACTAATCTAAAGGCAAATTCATAAAATTGCAATTTCTATTTTCAAAATCCTCGCCCTGTTTTTATCTGCTTATGGAGAAAATTTTTCAGCAAATGCCGGAATATGCCGAATAATATTATTACCGGCGATAAACAGGTTAGGAGCAGGAAATGAACAGGTTATGTTGGCTCATTGGATTGTTGTCGATAGCTGTCTCTGCGGGTTGCAATTATGATATTGTTACCACTCCACGCTGGTTTCGTTATACGTTTTTCGGTTGCGCTACTCGTTTCGTCTTAAGTAATTCGGTTTTCGTCTCAAATGCCGATTTACGTTAGACGCAACCGTGCCGAGCATCGTAACCGCAACCGATTGACGAAATCCTCAGCTGCTGACTGCTTCTTATGATAACAAAGAGAAGTACAGTGCCAGTAAAGTCGCAAAGCAATTCGGCTCAGCACTGGCTAATAAGCTAAAGTGAAGGCCCAGGAACCGAGCAATACTTAGCGTTCTTAGCGGTTAGTCTTTTTTTGCTCCTGCCGTTTGTAAAAGCTTTGCTATCTCATTGTGACTCTGATTTTCCGCGAGCTGCAGGGCAGTAAAACCATTTGTTGACTTGCTATTAACGTCAGCGCCTTTATTTATGCGTGCTTCCCTGACATTTATGTCACCGCCGAGCGTTTGGTATGATGAATCTAATAACCCGCAGGGCAGAGTTCCACGGGCTTTGCCCGTGGGTGAATGAAAAATTTATCCGCCCTCAAGGCGTAGTAAAATGGTACCACGGGTTTTACCCGTGGGGTTCCATAGTCTGCAATCTTTTTTTATATAAAAGGTTCTTAAAGATTGTCTTTTCCAAGGAACCCGTGGCGGCACCGCCGGTGTCAATTATAAAACCTTCAGAAATGTCACCAAGCACAGTCCCTGCAATTTGTGGGATTCCTTTTCGACGATACCTGATTGGGAATACCTCTCCCCACTCATGATTTTCTCCGCCTGCAGGCTCAAGAAATAAAAGTTCACCTGAATCAAAATCTATCTGAACTATATGTTTGCTCAGGAGATCCATTCCTATAATCCCGCTTACCTCTTTATTCTTAAATGCGTCCAGTTTCCTGATGTCTACGCAGCCTATCTGACCACAGCAGCGCAGGTTGAAAGGGCCGAGAAAAGCTTCAGGGACATCAAAGACTTCAACCGTTATTGTATCTCCCGGTGTTGTGACTGTTTCGGTTTTTTTAACATCTCCAAGCTCATTTTTTAGTGAAGCATCGAATAACGTAAAGCTGGCCCCGGTGTAGAGAACAAATGAATATTCTTTTCCCTTGTAGTTAACAGGAAGAATTATATGGTCTTCACCTTTTTGAATTGAGAACTTAGCTAAGACCTTTGGGCTACGAAATCTATAAAAAAACTGTTCGACTGTGCTGCGAAGTCGGTGGAAAAAAAGAAAACGATAAAAGACCAAAACGGAATTGATTTTAATATTTTATGATTTTTCCCTTCCTCCATTGCAATCTCGACCTTTTGGACTGTGTACCGTTCCGTTTTTCAAGGTCATTTAAGCAGTTTTAGGGACCTTATATAGTCTTGAAGGGGACACCTGTTAAAATTTCCAAATGACGCCTGTACCAACTCCCCAGGCATTGCCGGTAACCTGGTATTCTGTGTACCAGGAAGTTCTTTCGTCAAAGTCCCACTTAGCACCACCGTAAGCACCAAATATCGATTCTTCCCTTATATCAGCCGATGACTTCATAACCGGAGATGCACCTTTTATATTCCAGTTTCCTTTGACAAAGTGTATGAAAGGACCTCCGTAAATTGAAAAACTGTCTAACTGAAAGGTTGGTCCAACCGCGACCTGGATTTCCCAGAAGTCAAGCTCGACATCGCCGGAGAAAGTAGAGTCACCTCGCAGTTTTACACTGCTGCTACCGGGATTTGACCATGTCATCTGGAATAATCCGCCCCAGGAAATGTTGTCGTTCTGGTAAAAGGTTGTCCTTGTTCCGAATCCCCAGGCAAATCCATAATCACCACTGAATCCATAGTATCGGTTACCCGATCTACCACATACGAGAGACTCTGCGATTTCGTCCCGGGCGTCAGCTATGCCGAAATGCATAAATGCGTCCCAATTGTCGCAGATACCATAACCTATACTACCCAAAAACATATTCGATTTAAGCGATTTGATTTTATATTTTGTGTAATCGTCCACCCAGGTCGAACCGACCACCTCTGAAACCTTACCATCCATTTCTAAATCCATCTCCTGGTAAGCATACTTAAAATCTAACTCCCGTTGGTTTTTTTCAAGTGTTGACTTTGGAGGGCCCATTGGTGGCAGAGCGAAGGCTGGCAAACTGCACATACCTATGAAAACAATAACAACAAATAACTGTGCTTTCTTGCTTTCCATAAATCACTTCTTTCTTCTCAAAACATCCCTTAAATTTCTTAAGGTCATTTTTCACATAGAGATATATAACGTCTACAACCTATGCCTCTTAGGCGTATACGATATATCGACCTACATACTGTAGGAGTTTTGTTTGTTCGCGGTCCAAACTTAAACCCTTAGCCGCGATGTGAAATCTTCGAGTTAACTAATGCCCCATTAATCCTGCTTGCCGAGAACAAGCATCAAACAATATTATTCTATCTATAGCCCTTCCGAACAGCAGACAAGCACAAGAATTGCCACTTTAGAGCCATTTTCGTCGCTTTACACTGGATTTCTTCGAAGTGCACAGCAAGAAAAGTCTGTAAAGTCAGGGGATGCCTTAAATCGTTTTGCTTGGGCATACGCGATAATGGTATAGCAGCCATAAGTATGAAAAATTATTATAATAGGCGGGAAAGGGTCCTATAAAGTTGTCATATTGTTTTACAATAGTAGGTCAGGTCTTTTACCATTTCGATGTGATTCCCCTTTTCTCGTCGCCAAGGCATATACCTCACGACGGCTTTAAGGTCAGAATCGCGGTAAGCAGTTTTACCGGCCGTTTAACTTTTTATAGCCGATTTTTGAAACTGCTGACGACATCCAAGATTCGACGCTAATAGCGTGTTTGCAGGCGGAAAAAGCCGTTTTATTCGCCTTATTCCCAAACGGGTAATCGCGAGGCCGTTTCTTCTTGACAAACTTATATGATTTTTATATAGTTATAATTAGTTTTTAGGAGGTATGGTGAAAACGGTCCTTCTTTTTGGGGCAAGTTTTACCAGGTCGAGAATCGGATTCCCTCTCATGCAAGCGCAGTATGAAACCTTGAGGTTAATATGCGCTTTGCTGCAAATAGCAAAGAACTAAGAGTTCAGTGAGGAGGATAGAGTATGAGAACTAATGCCCCGAAGAAAATTGTTTGGACAAATACCGCTTTTTTGGTACTGCTAATTGTGATATTGACGTCCACCATCATAAATACCGCAAGTGCCAAGTCGTTGTATGTAATTGCCGATATAAATGGGCGTCCCACTCCGGTTCAGGCTTATGGTATTGCCATTGATGGTACTTTGAATTTCCAAGTCGAGCACAATATACCCCGTCATGGTTGGGGAGCCGTGGGCCTGGCGATTGATGGAGATTCAAAATCACTGTTTGTCACGTATGAAGAGTCGAACAGGATACAGTTGATTAATGCAACGACGATGACAGATATAGGATTCACATTAGCCCCAGGAGCCAAAAACTTAGCTGGTATCGTATACGACCTTAACAAGAAATTACTGTACTGTGTTGACCGAAGGACGGAAAAGTTATATGTGTACAACTGGGATGCAAGCGCTACCACGCTTACTCCGGTATCCGGCTCACCGTTCACCTTGACGGGAGCTAGCGCGTATGGAATTGCTCTGGATATGACTAACGGTTTGCTTTATGTAGCTAACAACAGCAAGACGGTTAGAGTTTACAATACTTCCGATTGGTCGCTTGCAAGAACCATTTCACTTAGTCGCATCGCCATCAGTATTGCGGTAGATGTTCGCAGAGGTTTTCTTTATTTAGGTGGAGGTTATGTAGCCGATGACGACTTTGTTACCCGGTTCAATCCCTATCTTACCCAGTGCAATTTGGCAACAGGTACTGAGACAGCCGTTCAAGTGGAGCCTAATGGCGGCGTGATAGGGCTGGGAATAGATATAGCCACTGGTTTTATCTACATAACTACCGGCAGAAATAATGATACCGGGGGGGACAATCTTAAGGTCTATGATATGGCTCTTAATCAAATTGATATTGTCTCTGTTATTGGAAACCCTACGGGCTTAGTCATCCCAAGAAGAGAGATTGGTTACAATCCTTTAAATTTTAGCAAGGATATTGATTGGTCTGCAATGGATGAAGTTGGAAGTGTGCCTATAGGTGGTACTATTGTCTACAATATTTGCTTTGAAAACATAACTGGTGTACTCACCTTAGAAAATACATCTATTATTGAAAGCCTTCCGGATGAAGTGAGCTTTATAACTGCTGATGGTGATGGTGACTTCGGACAATATAATCCTGATACACACACCTATGTTTGGTCTTATGCATCTCTGCCACCCGATTCGCCGGCTATTTGTTTACAGTTAGTGGCGCAAGTCAAACAAAATGTAGTTCCAGGCACAGTTATAAATAATTCTGCAACTATTGTCAGCGATGATACCGGACCAATAACAGCAAGTGTGGATGTTGTCACTACCGGAAAGGCTATCAGCTACAACCCCCTCAATCTGAGCAAAAATATTATTAGAGGTATTGTCGACGAAACGGTAGTTAACCAAGTTAAGAATGTCGGTGCAGGTGATACTATTGTCTACGGTATATGTTTCGATAACGTGGGAAACGATTACACGGTAAACAATGTATCCATTCTTGATATACTGCCAAAGGAAGTCAGTTTTATAAGAGCTGACGGTGATGGTGCCTTTGGACAATATGATCCTGTTACCCGCACCTATACATGGTCATACTCCTCTCTGGCGCCAGGATTCAAGGGAGATTGTTTGGAGTTGGAAGTACAGGTGAATTCAGATGCAGCTCCAGATACGACAATCACTAATTCTGCGGTTATCGACAGCGATGAAACAAGTACAGCAACAGCGAGTGTTGATGTTGTTACAGGAGCTATCAGCTATAATCCCCTTAATCTAAGCAAGGAAGTTATAGGGGGTACTTTTGAGCAGAATAATAGTAGCAAGATTACGTATGTGGAAATAGGCGATACTATTATCTATGGTATTAGCTTCGATAATAAGGACAATGATAATAGTGTAACCGATTTATCTATCATTGACACCCTTCCGAACGAGGTAAGTTTTATAATGGCTGATGGCGATGGTGGATTTGGACAATATGACCCTATTACGCATACCTATATATGGTCATACCCCACTCTGCCGGCGACGTTTGAGGGTACTTGCTTAGAACTGGTAGTTCAAGTAAATGAAGGAACAGCCCCAGGTACGACGATCACTAATTTTGTGGCTATCGACAGTAAAGAAACAGAGCCAACAACAGCGAGCGTAGATGTTATTACAGTCAGCTACAATCCCCTTAATCTAAGCAAGAATATTGTAAGCGGTACTATTGAGCAGACTGCTACTGAAGAGGTAGGACATGTGGAGGTAGGTAACAATATTGTCTACAGTATCTGTTTCGATAACAAAGACAATAATTATGCCGTAAACAATGTATCCATTGTTGATATACTACCAATGGAAACCAATTTTGTAAGAGCAGACGGTGATGGCATCTTTGGACAATATGATCCTATTACTCATACTTATACATGGTTCTACCCATCTCTGTCGCCGGGATTCCAGGGTGCTTGCTTAACATTAGTGGCGCAAGTGAATAAAGACACAGCCTCAGACATGACCATCACTAATTCTGCGACCATCGACAGCGATGAAACTGGACCAGCAACAGCAAGTGTTAACGTTGTTACACGCACAGGAAGTCCTTTAGCAGCTGGTCTGAGTATACGTCCCAACATGATCAGACGCAATGGCTGTTGTGAGAGTATACTGGCAATTGTAGGATTACCACAAGGCATCGGAAGAGATGACATCGGAGACGAAGCGCTTATCCTCAACCCTGGCAGTATTGAAGCGAGCTATCAGCTTGTGTACGT
>Ga0315533_1001459_pt1 | contig 17929 bp, 12 predicted proteins | sample SalMarSW160130MG_FD_203081 | JGI IMG/M metagenome (GOLD analysis project Ga0315533, IMG submission 203081) | Salt marsh sediment microbial communities from the Plum Island Ecosystem LTER, Massachusetts, United States - Salt Marsh Sediment SW1601-30 ... | reverse complement strand
GCTCTACAATGGTAAAACCCGATTTCTTTCTCATAATCAGAAATTTTATTTGTTAAAAAATTTAAATTATGGAAAGAATCGGGTACTTTTAATAATGCTATCCGCGAAGGCGGATTTAGTTCAACATTATCTATATGAAATGTTAATAGGCAATAAAATGAAACTAACATTACATAGCAACCAAACCATCATTTGGACAGAGACAGGTATAAAATCTGCCACTATCCGTGGTCTTAACCGTTAGTAGCCATTTCAAAAGACCTATAATTTGTTAAATTTATGTACTAAACATCAAGTCAAATTATGACTCTTATTATTGCAGCAGGTAATACAGAACAATTTATTCAGGTATCCGATAGGCGCCTTACTGCAAATGGAAGGCTAATAGAAGATGAATCAAATAAAGCTATTGTTCTTACATGTAGTAATGCAAGATTATCTGTTGGATTCACAGGTCTTGCTAAAGCAGGTTCGTTTGATACGAGAGAATGGCTTCTTAAAAAATTGAATGAATGTGCTCCTCCAGATTATACTGCTGACCAAATAATTAAAAGATTTGCAGAAAAGGCAACTAAAGAGTTCTCTCAAAATCCAAATTTAAAGTCTTTATCACGAGTTCATAAGCGTTTATCTCTAATGTTTACTGGTTATTTATATCATCATGTTCCTCCGCTAGGTGCATTAGCAATTGTTTCAAATTTTCAGAATTTAGACCTAAATGTTACCCTATATGAATCTGTAGATAACTTTAATTATTATTTCAGAGAGGAACGTAGACCGAATGACGGGAGAATTGTACTTTTTTTCACAATCGGGACTTTACCTCCTGTGCAAAAGCAGGACATTGAAATAATTAAAGAACTTGTTGCTAATAAAAAACCTGCTAGGGCTATTGTGGATAAATTAGTTGATATTATCAGAAAATTGTCAGACCATCCAGCAGCTGGCAATACAATAGGGAAACAGCTAAATAGTATTATAATACCTCGCAATCAGACAATGGAAGTAGAATCGAATTATCATTCTGAAATTGTTAAAATGGAAACTTATATGCCCGATCAGGTAATGGTAGTAAGCAATAAATTACATATGAATGTATCAAATATTAGAATTGAGCCAGTTGACACAACAACTACTCCTCCAATGTCTGGACCAAAACTAAAACCGAATGAGCCATGCTGGTGTGGGAGTGGTAAAAAATATAAATATTGTCATGGAAAAAAAACTGACAAGAATCAAACATTTGGATTTGAATTTAAACCTGATGATTGAAATATAAAGTAATTTATCTTTAAAGTTATGACATAAAAAAAACGGTTCCTAATAAATAGGACTCTGAGCGGTCTGCAAGGCCCAGCGAGGAGTCGGTGTTGGACTACAGTCCGGTCAATTGGAGAAAAACTTTTGCTCTATGTACTTATCGACCGTTTTGTGTTTGTTCTGGATTGAATATCAAGTAGTTGAGCGAAAATTGATTGCAAAGAAATTAGAAAGGTTTCATTCAAATATAGGAATTTAATTACAATAAGCTTCAAACGATGGGAATAATATAAGATGAAAGAACCCTTTACAGCAAATCTGGTTACTTTGTTTTTATATAGTTAGCCTAATTGATCTGGCAAGTTTTTAGTAAGAGTAAGAGCTATCCCGCAGGGATTTAGTTCAACAATGGTAACTGTTGCACAACCCGCAACAATTAATCCTTCAAATACTTCTTTCAAGAAATTGAACTCTGAAATCCGGAATTTTATAAATTCCTTCTAAATACCGAAGAATAAGTTCCACAACTGTTCTAACACGGTTTATCACCTCTTTTAAAGCCTTTTGAGCCTGTAACGATGTCCTTGATGAACCGTATTTCATCAACTTCTTCAGGTTATAGGCCATGGCTGCCATTAGCATAACTTTATTGGCTGACTCGATTCCCCGGGTATTGATCTTCCGCATTCCTGTGAAGTTTATCAATGTGCCAAAGACCGGTTCAACTGTACTCTGTCGAAGGGTTTTATAATAAGCGGCTTTTCTGGTCTTTGATCTTTTTGATGCTCTATCATATTGATCCTTATACACCGTGATCCGAATGCGCTTTTCATGGGATTTACCTATGCACTCCGAGGCCCATGGACAGCCTTTGCAATCTGCTCTTTTAGTTAAATAATGTTTCTCAAGATGATTCTTCTGATACTTGATCTTCCGGAATGTTGCATATTTACCGTTCCTGCATCTCCACTGATCTGCCTCAGGCTCATATGTAAATCCTTTCCTGACTCCTTCATACTGACCATGCACAGGGATATAGCCCACTATATTCCGGCCCTCAAGATATTTATAATTCTCACCATTGCTGTAGCCCGCATCTGCCAGTAGGGTATCCATCCTCAGTCCGTTCTTCTTTAACCTGCCCTGGGTCTGCCTGACCAAATCGATCAGGTACATGCTGTCCTTCTTATCTGCATAATTTGCCCGAAAATGCGTGATCACATGATAAGAGGTATCTACACTCATACTGCTCATGTAATACATCTGCCTTGGCTTCCCTGGTTTTACCGCTATCCGGGCATCCGGATCCACCGGTGAATAATGGGTTTTGTTACTCAGGTATCGTGCTTTTGAATCTTCTGAACCCAACGCTCCACCTTCCCTCCCCTTGAACCACTTCTGATGAGTGTCCAGATCCTTTAATTCTCTTTTGCTGGCTTGCTGTGTCCGTTGTTCTTTTGTGCTCCGATCTTCTTTGGCTTTGCGCTTTACCGGTGGTTCCTCATCTTGGTCATTCTCCTCCCTGAGCTTGTTTATATGATCTTTCAGGGTTTGTTCAGGCTTCTTTACCTCCAGACTATCCAGCGAAGCATTGGCTTTAATGTATGCGGAATCAACAGCCTGTGTCTCTCCTGATACCAACCCGCTTTCAACACACATTTGTAAGACCCTGTCAAAAGCCTCTTCAAAAATGGCATCCGGCAATAGTTTCCTGGTTCGGCTGATAGTGGAATGCCACGGCAATGGCTCGTCAATATCGTAATCAATAAAATACAATAAATCCATCCGCATACTTACGTGTTCAATAAGTTGACGATCTGAGATAATATTCTCCAGGTACCCAATCAGCATCAGTCGAAAAAATACTGTGGGATCTATCGACTTCTGACCTTCCTTATTGTAATACGGCCTGGCCATATTACGGATAAAACGTAAATCAAGCACCTGTTTCAAACGACGATAGAAATTATCCTCCGGGATCCGTTGGGAAAGCGAAAACGAAAGAAACAGCTTCTCCTGGTAGTCCTTATTTCCAAGCATCGGTTTTATTTTCAAATTACAAAACCAACTCTTTCAAATCAATTCATTACCTTTAGAATTATCAACAAAAAGATTGAGTTGTGCAACAAGCACAATGACTATACGTAATGCTAGCGAAAGTGCTAAAATGAAAGCAAGTACAATAAATAAATTAATCGGTAATCGGAAAGGGAATTGCGTTGAAAACCCGCACCACGTATAGCCGAAACTGTTAGGTTGCATTAGATAATTTTAAGAAATGATATTTACTGAACAAAACCTAGAAACCTTTTTTAAAGAAAAGTTTCCTATTGTTGAAAGACCCGAGGATCCAAAAGTTAATATTGAGATCGCTAAGTATTGTCTTAGTTTTGAAATTATTAAAAAAGCTACTTCACCTGATTGGATATATAACTACTTAAGAAATTCTGATAAAACAGACAAATACCTATTTCGTTTCGAAAAAGATAGCGATTCTATAGAATCAAAAAAACATAGAGCTAGATTGTTCCTTTTTGCCGAGATGCTCTATAACTTACAATATGTGAGTGGTATTCAGAGAGTTTTCTCAGAATTTGGAAAAGAGGACTTCGAGTCCCTTTATATTGAACTTGAGTTTGCTAAATATATTTACAGAGCTGGAATAAACTTCTGGTTCAATACACCAAAAGGAGATAAGGGTTCTGATTATGACATTGCTATTGAATTGAATGGTGAAAATTGTGCTGGCGAGATTAAGACTAAATTGGAATCAAATGAATATAGTCCCAAAAAAATTATACAGACAATAAAAGATTCAAAAAAACAACTTCCAAAAAAAATTCAGAATTTCATTTTTATTAAAATACCTGAATCTTGGGCAGAGGAAGAGCATCAAATCAAAAAATTAGTTGAAGAAGTAAAAAAATATATTGATAAATCCAGTAGGGTACTTACTATAGTGTTATTATGGAATAAATGGATTATCCATGAAGAAGGGGACTATTTTTTAGCTCTCATTACCCAAGAAATAAAGAACAAACACAGTATACTTAACAATGGTATGTTTCGAGACATCCTCTTTGAGTATGCAACATCTAGAGGTGAAGAGGAACCTTGGTTTGATTTACTAAAATATGTTAAGATGAAAGTATTATCAAACCCATCTAACAATGGCTAAATGCAAGGCTATGTAAAATAACGGAACACGTTAATAGACATAACTCAAACGTAAGGAACCAAAAATATTAGGTCGATAATCTGTCCTGCTTTTAGCCGGAAACCTTTTGCATTAACAAAGCTTTCCGTTAATAATAATCCTCAAGATACATTTAAATAAATATTATTGTTTTAGATTTCAAAGCAAGAGCATTTATCAATTAGACTATACATCTCTTGGGTTCCATATGAATGATTTATGCTCAGATTCAATTTTATACTAATACGATTTTGTACATTTATTATTTCTAAAGTAAATATGATCTAAAGATTTTATGAAACTGAATATTCTCAACATTCGCAAATCAATTAATAAGGCTTTTCTGAAAGTAAAGCCTAATCGTTCCCAGATTGAGAATTTCAAAAAGAATCTTCTGAATCTTTTTGAACAGATCGATGAATCTGAATCGGAGGAGTTTCATAAGAATATTGTCAGAACTTTCCTGAGAGATACCTATTATTCTCCAGATTATTATATCAATACAAAAGGGCGAACTGACCTGGTAATTCATAATGGAAAAGATACATCTACTACCGTAGGGGTTCTAGTAGAGGCTAAAAAGCCAACCAATAAGTCACAAATGCCTGCCAGGAATAATATTAATTCAACAGCACTTCATGAATTGATTTTATATTATTTAAGAGAAAGGATATCCAGGAAAAACATTGAGATAAAACATTTGATAATTACAAATATTTATGAATGGTATATTTTTAATTCCTATGATTTTGACAGGCTATTTGCTCAAAATAAAACACTGGTTAAACAATATACTGATTTTATAGAAGGCCGTCTTGCAGGTAATAGGACTGATTTTTTTTATAAAAATATTGCAGAACCTTTCATAAACGACATTGATTCCGATATATCTTTTACCTATTTTGATATCAGGGATTATGAAAGTGTTATACCTGATGGTGAAAAGTCTGAAGATAACAAGCTTGTTGCTTTATTCAAGATCTTCTCCCCTGAACACTTACTAAAACTTCCATTTAAGAATGATAGTAACAGCCTGGATAAAGATTTTTACAATGAACTGTTGCATATCATAGGTTTAAAAGAAACAAAAAAGGGAGCCAAGAAACTTATTGGAAGAAAACCGAAGAATGAAATGAATCCCGGATCATTACTTGAGAATGCCATTACAATACTAGAATACGAGGATTGTCTTTCACAAATAAAAGCCAGCGACTACGGTTCAGAGAAAGAAGAACAACTTTTCAATGTTGCACTTGAACTGGTTATTACATGGATAAACCGAATTCTATTTATTAAACTGCTGGAAGGACAATTAATAAAGTATAATTCCGGTAATGAATCATTCAAGTTCGTAAACACTAATGTGATTAACGATTTCGATGAGTTAAACAAACTTTTTTTTCAGGTCCTGGCCGTCAAGGAAACGGAACGTAACGATCTTGTAAAACATAAATTTAAAAATATTCCATATCTCAACAGTTCTTTGTTTGAACCGAATGATTTAGAACATAAAACAATAAGGATCAGTAATCTTGAAGATAGTTTCAAAATACCGGTATGGAATTCTACTGTTCTCAAAGATAAAACAGGGAAAAAGATTAAAGGAAATCTAAATACACTCCAGTATCTTTTTAACTTTTTAGATGCTTATGATTTTTCCAGTGAAGGAGCCGAAGAAATACAGGAAGAAAATAAAACCCTGATTAATGCATCTGTCCTGGGATTAATATTTGAAAAAATAAATGGGTACAAGGACGGATCTTTCTTTACACCTGGTTTTATAACAATGTATATGTGTCGTGAGACCATAAGAAGGGCAGTTGTTCAAAAGTTCAATGAAACCAAAAACTGGAATTGTAAGACTATTAATGATGTTTACAACAAAGACATCGATATAAAAGAAGCAAATAGGATTATTAACAATCTGAAGATTTGTGATCCTGCAGTTGGTTCCGGTCATTTCCTTGTTTCAGCATTAAACGAAATTATTTCAATTAAGAATGACCTTAAAATATTATACGACAGAGCAGGCAAACGCCTGAAGGAATATCAGGTTGAAGTAGTAAATGATGAATTGGTAATTAGTGATGAAGATGGTGAGCTTTTTGAGTATAATCCAAAAAGCAAGGAAAGTCAGCGAATCCAGGAAACTCTTTTCCATGAAAAGCAAACCATTATTGAAAATTGCTTGTTCGGAGTTGACATTAATCCAAATTCAGTAAAAATATGCCGGCTGAGATTGTGGATTGAACTTTTAAAGAATGCCTATTATATAAATGGATCCGATAAACTGGAGACACTCCCAAATATTGACATAAATATCAAATGTGGAAACTCCCTGATTAGCCGATATAATCTGGACTCCAATATTAAAAAGGCCTTGAAAAAAAGCAAATGGACTATTGATAGTTATCGTGTTGCTGTAATGACATACCGCAATGCTCAAAGCAAAGAAGAGAAAAGGAGTATGGAAAGTCTCATTGAACAAATCAAGAACGATTTTGAAAGTGAGATTGCAGCGACCGATAAGCGACTATTAAAGCTCAATAAGCTAAAAGGTGAATTATTTGCATTAACAAATCAGCAGCAACTTTTTGACCAATCGAGAACTGAAAAGGCTAGTTGGAACAAAAAGGTGAAAAAATATACCGATAATATTCAAACACTTGAAAATGAACTAGAAGAAATTCGTACCAATAAAATATATGAAAATGCTTTTGAATGGCGTTTTGAGTTTCCTGAGGTATTAAATTATGAAGGTGATTTTATTGGATTCGACGTAATTATAGGAAATCCACCTTATATAAGTGCAAATGAGTTTAAGAAAACTTTAGGTGAAATAGAATATCATTTTTATAAAAATATCTACGAAACTGCAAAAGGTACAGTTGATGTCTACATTTATTTCTTTGAATTAGGGTATAAAATATTAAAATCGAATTACAATTTTTGTTTCATTTCTCCAAACAGATATTTATCAGCTAATTATGGTATAGCGTTAAGAAAATTTATAATTGATAATTTTGAAATAGTAAGTATTGGAGACTATTCTAATGTTAAAGTTTTTGCTGAAGCTTCAACATACCCAATAATTACATTATTAAAAAAACGTAATCCATCCTTAGAATATAATTTTACTTCTTTCACTTTTATTGATGAATTCAAAGATTTTAAGCATAGATACTTCCATTCTGATCTATTAAAGTATCTAAATGATTCAATTTTAGGTTTTATTCTAAGTGAAAAATTTGAAATATCTAAGAAGGTTATAGATAATTCCATCCCCCTGAATAAGGCCGGTAAAATAAATGCTACTTCTACTGCTGGAGAGGCTGAGAAGTTTCATGAATATATAACTAATAATAGTAAAGGATTTAAATTAATCAATACGGGCACAATTGATAGATATATAACGACATGGGGTAAATCTGAATTGATCGATAAAGGGAAAAAGTTTTTAAAACCCTATTTAACAAACGAAATTTCCATAATTGGTGAGAATAGATATACCTTATATACAAATCCAAAAATAATCTTTGCTAAAATAGCTTTAAGAGCTGAAGCTTTCTATGATAGGAACGGAAAGTATGCTTCAATTAATACTAACTGTATGCATACTTTTTCATCTGAATACGATGCTTATTATATTTTGGGTTGGTTAAATTCAAAGCTTTTCCAATATGTATTTGAGTGTTTTTTTGATGGATTGAAAATGGCTGGTGGTTATCTTCTATATTCCTCTCCCAACTTGAATAATATGTTCATTAAAAAAATTGATAATAAAAACCAGAAAGAAATTGCCGAAAAAGTTAAATCATTAATTAAGTTAAAAGGAAAGAATGATAATGAATATAGAAATTATGATAATGAAATTAATTATTTATTCTATAAGCATTATTCTTTATCAGATTATGAAATTGAAATAGTTGAAAAATCAATAAAATAATACATGTGATTACTTTAAAGATAAAAACCTTTCTTCGTCGTAAACAATATAAAACTATTAACAAACCTTAATTTGTGTAAATAGCTTTGTTTAAAATTTTACCGTCCCCAAAATCGTCCCCATAAAAAGCAAAAGCCCCTGAATTTCAGGGGCTTTTAATGTTAACTAGCGGTCTGGACGGGACTCGAACCCGCGACCTCCGGCGTGACAGGCCGGCATTCTAACCAAGCTGAACTACCAGACCAAACTATTATAAAAAGAACTATCTATCTCACTTCTCAATATGTAAACGAAATATTTCATCGTTCTTGGCTCGAACCCGTCCCGAGTCCTCGGGATGACAGGCCGGCACCCCGAGTACTCGGGGCCAAGCTGAACTACCAGACCATTTTATTTTTCTTTTCGCAGCCCTTCAAAAAACGTTATATTTCTTTGTCTTTTCAGAAACAATTCCCTTTTTATTGCATCCCTTTTATTCTCATGCTCCTCAAAATAATATAACTTCCAGGGTGCTTTTCTGGCTGTATACCTTGACCTGCCTTCATTATGTTCGGAAAGCCTTCTGTCAAGGTTTTTTGTGTATCCAATATAAAAAGAACTGTCTTTAATACTCTTTAATATGTAAACGAAATATTTCATCGTTCTTGGCTCGAACCCGTCCCGAGTCCTTGGGATGACAGGCCGGCACCCCGAGTCCTCGGGGCCAGGCTGAACTACCAGACCATGCCTTCAAGCGGTGCAAAAATAATCTATTTTTTCAAATACAAAAAATTATTGGTTTAAAAAAGTGAAGCCTCCAGAGGGCATAGTAATTGTATGCCCTCTATAAAGAGCACCACCCTTCGACTCATCGCAGAGGAAGAGTCCGATTTAGGCCTAATATAGTGAAAGACTGCAATAGTCCCCTATGTATTTGTCAGCCTTTCTCCGATTTTGGCAGTCCTATCCATCGCGGGGTTCTGGCAATGTATTCTTTATAACTATCACCAAATTTATTAGTGGTTGCTCTCTCTTCGGCAATGGCTAAGAAGCGCGATATAACCATCAGAATTATTGAAAGAAGCAGGAAAAGCCATGAAGCCGAAGCAATACCAGCACCTATCATAGGAAGTAAGGTTCCCAGGGAAATCGGGTGCCTTGAGTAACGATAAATACCCGTTGTAAATGGTTCTCCAGGCTTTGTGGCGGCAATACTGAACAGGGCCGCAGATGAGATGATAAATCCAATAATATAAACAGCAATTCCCACGTAAAGCCATACGGTCCCCAGCTTAAGTGGTAGAAAAACAGAGTACAATATCATGGTAAAGAATACTATCATCATAACATTGTTAATCTTCTTTACTTCCTTCGCCGGAGCTATTCTACTGCCTATATCCCCTGGCAGTAGTCCTGATAGCATAATAAAAAGAAGCAGTAAGGTTGTCAGGATCCAGGCATTCCATAAACCTATTTCAAAAACCGGTGTAAGTGACATGATATACCTCCTTTGTTATTCTATTATGATCATTTCTTCTGACCGAAGGTGTATAAACACCCCTGTTTTTTTCTCAATCCTTTACACAACGAACAGACATACCGTTCGTTTTAAAGTTCTGGTACCTTAACACGCCACCGTAATCACACCGGATGAGTGGGTAAAGGGCATTAAGTACATCGTACTCTGTAGCCGACCACCAGAGACCGTATTGCCTTGTGACAGAGAATAATCCATGGTAGTGACGGCAACCACCCGGAAGGGCTGTAAATCCGGTTTCGTTGGTTGCACTTGTGTTGGGAGAGCTCCAGTGCGTTGTGCCGGTTTCCTTCAGTTTGCCCCCGGCTACGAGTAAACCACCCAGGTAATCGGTTAATAGTGTCCATTCTGTATCCGTAGGCACATGCCAGCCTGTGGGACAAAGCTTGCCAGTGTTTACGGTGTACCAGTTATATAATGCACCATAAATAGCTTTGTAGGTAGCTTCATCGTTATCGAACCAACAATAGGCGGCAGTATCTAAGAAGCTCCATTCAACTTCGTCAGTTACCAATGGTATGCCAGTCCCGTCATTATAGCTGGTTGTTTTCAGATTTTCTGCCATCCAGGTCTGTGCGCCTATTTGTATGGTTTTATAGGCATTGCCATCGATATCGCTTATGGTGCCATAGGTAAGGTCCGGATTGAAAATGATACCATTACCACTTGATATGGTTGTAAAACTTACCTGGTTGCCATAATTAATTCCTGCACTATTTGTTGCGTAAGCACGTACATAATAAGCAGTATTGGAATTTAAACCTGTCAGGTTACTTATAAAGATACCGGTACCTGAGCCATCGGTTGTTATACTGTTGACTGTTGTGGGGTTTTCAGTTGTACACCAGCAAACACCCCTCGTAGTGACCTCCGCTCCTCCGTCATCTGTCACATTTCCACCTGAAGATGCCGTTGTTTGGGTGATTGCTGACACACTTGCTGTTGTAACAACAGGAGGAGTAACTTTCTCGCAGGAAGTGAGACCTATTGTCAAACTAATCACAAGAATAGCAATTACAGGAATTTTAATTAAGTGATTCATATCAGTATACTTTAGAATAAAATATTACTCTGAATCGATCAATATCAAAGTTATACATTGCTTAAACCAAAGTCAATTTTATTTTAATATCATGCTGTCTATAAGTTAAATACAGAAAATATTATAGGATATAAATAATAGGAGATGTCTTAACAGTACACCACCTCCCGCTGATGATCGATTGCTTCGCCACTTCGACTGAGCTCAGTGCCGGCAAGCTCAGCACGAATCACTCTGGCAGGATACTCCTCACTTCGGCAGGCTCAGTGCAGGGCTCTAAAGATGAGGCGAAAGTTATAGTGTTGTAAATCAAACATTTCCCCTCCAATAATTAATTCAACACCCATCCGGGCAGTGAGGATTTGTTATGCTTTCCCCGATTTTGGTAGTCCCAGCCATTTCGGAGTTCTATTCATATAATCACGATAAGCATCCCCATACAGGCCTGCTAAGTAGCTTTCTTCTGAAGGGGTAGCTATGTGGAAAAAGACTATCCATAAAATAGCACAGAGCAATATAATCCATGAAACAGAAGCAATTGCAATACTCAGGTTAAGCAAGAAGCCGCTAAGGTATACGGGGTGCCTGGAGATCCGGTAAATTCCACATGTAACAGGCTTATCAACCGGGGTATTGGCAAAATTAATTATACTCGTGAGGCCTATCACCAGGGCTGCAATTAAAATAAGAAGTCCTGTATAAAACCATGCTGTGCCAGTTTTCAGCGGTAGAAAGATAGAGTAAATAAAAGAAACAGGTATTATTGCTGAATGCGTTAAATTGGCCAATATCCTATCCCTTTTCTTATCATAAGATATCTCCTGAGATGTTCTTTTTTTTCTCACTTTTGCTTCTTTACTCATAAAAAAATCAGGGATAATCATTGATAAAAGCATTAATGCCCAGAAAATCCAGGCATTCCATAAACCTATTTCAAAAAGCGGTGTAAGAGACATGCTTTACCTCCTTTTATATCCTATTATAAGCATTTCTTCTGACCGAAGGTGTATGAACACTCCTGGTTTATTCTCAATCCTTCAGGCAGCGGACAGAAAGTCCTTTCCCCTTGTCTACATGATTACCTACAACACTGCCTGTATTGTAGCCCAGTTCCCCTATCCATGCTGTATTGGCATCATAAGCTGAGTAGCTCCACCAGTAACCGAACATACCAAGGTGGCCGAACTTACCGTAACATTTGGTGTCCCATATCCTGCTGCGGAAGCCACCCGGTCGGCCTGTGAAACCACTTTCGTTAGTAGCATCGGTATTCGGGCTCTTCCAGTGTGTTGTTCCGGTTTCTTTCAGCTTACCTCCGGCAATTGCTTCTCCGCCAAGATAACCAGCTATGATGTTTAATTCTTCAATATCAGGTACATGCCAGCCATCAGGACATAGCTTAACTGTATTAACCGCGAACCAGTTATACAGGCCACCGTATATGTCACCATAGGATTCCCGGTCGTTATCGTACCAGCAAAATCCCGGGCTTGTAAGGCTTGCCCATTTCCTGCCATCAGTTACCAACGGTATATCAGTACCATCATTGTATTTGGTGGTTTTCAGGTTTTCTGCCATCCATAGCTGGTCCCCAATAATAACTGTTTTGTATACATTACCGTCAGCATCAATCAGTGGTTCAGTGGTAAATGAGACCTCGTTGCCATAGGCAGTCCCGGCTTCGTTGGTTGCATAAGCTCTTACATAATAGGTGGTACCTGTGTTCAGTCCAGTCAGATCACTGGTGAAGCTGCCAGTTCCTGTTCCATCTTCTGTATGGCTGTCATTTATAGTGGGCTCCGCTGCCATGCTCCAGCATACACCTCTGGCTGTTATGTTACCTCCTCCATCATCAGTGATATTTCCGCCTGATACTGCTGTTGTCTGAGTGATTGAACTGACAGCATCTGTTGTCAGTGTGGCTAAATGGACAGGTTCGGTAGTTAATGAAACCTCGTTGCCGTAAGCAGTTCCGGCACTATTTATTGCATAAGCACGGACATAATAAGTGGTACCGGGACTTAAACCCGTCAGGTTACTTGTGAAGGTACCCGTACCGGTTCCGTCTTCTGTTTTACTATCGGCTGTTGTCGGAGTTTGTGATATGCTCCAGCAAACTCCTCTTGCTGTTACATCCCCTCCACCATCATCAGTTATATTACCGCCTGATATTGCTGTTGTTTGAGTGATTGAACCGGCAGCATCTGTTGTCAATGATGCTAATTGGATAGCCCCGGTAGTGAAAGAAACCTGGTTGCCGTATGCTGTACCTTCACTGTTTATTGCATAAGCCCTGATATAATATTCTGTGCCGGGTGTCAATGATGTCAGGCTGCTTGTAAAGCTACCGGTACCTGAGCCATCGGTTGTTTTATTGTTGCCTGTGGTGGGATTTTCAGTTGTACTCCAGCAAACACCCCTGGAAGTGACCTCTGCTCCTCCATCATCCGTCACATTTCCTCCGGACGATGCCGTTGTTTGATTGATCTCTGACACGCTTAATGTAGTTACAGTGGGAAGAGTAGGTTGTTTCTCACAGGAAGCGAGAAATATTATCGAACAAATTACAAGAATAGGAATAACGGTGATTTTAAATATATGATTCATAGCATGATTAATTTTAGTTCAATCCATCACTGAATTAGTCAGTATCAAAGTTACACTATGTTCAAGTCAAAGTCAATTTACTTTGACGAAATAACATATTTCATCAATATACGGCTAAAATAAGGTGATATATAGAAAATAAGAGTATTACGAACACCTATTAAAAGTTCTGATTATGCCGGTCTTTTTATTGATTGACAATTGCCTTTTTTGCTTCTTCGAGATGAAGATATAGTCCGTGATCATATACAGGTTTATATTCCCAGCTCTTTTCAAGTAACTTCAATGCTTCTTCGTATTTTCCCTGCTTATACAATCCCCGGCCTTTTGTATGCAGGTAAGAATAATTATCAGGACTTAACTCCAGTGCTTTATCAATCAATTCAATACCCTTGTTAATTTTCAGGTCGTTATCAATCAGCAAGCAGGCAAGACTATTGAGTATACCAGGATTTTCAGGTTCCAATGAGAGTGCTTCCTTGTAATATTCCTCTGCTTTACCCGGGATACCGGCATCGGAATAAATTTCAGCGATATTTGCTGCTATAACTGGCTCACGTAAAAGGTTTTCTTTGCATAAAGATACATACCTGTCAATATATTTATTTACCTCAATCGTGTCATTTTCATTAAAGGCAAGTATTGCCTGCATGCCGGTAAGCAGAAGATTTCGGGGAAAGTCCTTTTCTGATTTTTTATACAGTTCTTTTTCTTTTTTTACCTGACCTGTTTTGTGATATGCAAGTCCCAATGCAGCATATACCGGGCTCCAGAAAGGTTTTGAATACAGTTTTTCATATTTCTTAAGCGCTTTTTCCAACTCAGGGATTGCTTTGTCGAATTGATGTAAGCTGTTATAAGCAGTGCCTTTATAGTAATAAAACTCCGGTAACTGATCATCAATTTCCTGTAACTGCTTCAGGTATTTAATTTCTTCCTGTGGCGTTTCGAAAGTCAGGGCATAGATGTAATCTGTCCAGATCTGAAGTTGCAATGGCATCTGGTCTTTTTTTTCAAAAGCCCTGAGACAACATTCTTTTGCTTCTTCATACCTGCCTTGCCGGGCATATGAAAAAGAAAGTAATGCAGTTGCAAAAGTAAGGCTTGAATCATATTCCACTGCCTGGGAAAGCCATTGTGCTGCCGTTGAATAATCAAATTTTTTCAGTGCTCCGTACCCATAAGCAAAAAAGCTATACACTTCATGAGAGTCAGTAGATACAAGTTGCTGAAAAGCAGCAGGCACTTCCTTTTGCAGTTCAGCTATAATAAGGTAATTCTTAACCATAAAAGAAAGTGAATCAATGAAATGCAGAATATTTTCTGTTGTTCCATCAACATGAAAAGATTTAATATCATCTTTTGTTTTTGTATCGTATAGTTGTGCATTTAACCTTATTATTGTACCTGATTGTTTTATACTGCCGTAAATAAACATAGTTGCGCCCAGTTTCTTTGATACTCTATTTGCAACAGGAGGTGTTATAGAGGTATAATTGTTATAACCACTGCTTTGGAGCAAACTGTTGATGCTTTCTTTTTGTTTCACTTTTAATTCCTCTGAGTTTGAAAGGGAGGTAATGAGATCAGTCTGAATTGCAGTCTGCCATTTATTCCAGGTTGTATCATTTGTCATATTCTGAAAAGGCAATACGGCTACTGAAACTCGATCATTTGCACGCATCTCAGTATCTGTTTTATTCCGGCTGAATATTTTCGGCCACACAAGAATTGCAACCATAACCAGTAATACAGCAATAACAATGTCATTTCTACTCAGTCTTCTTTTTGCATGTTTTGTTAAAGTTTTTTTCTCCCCGGTTAGTGTTTCCGATTCCGTTTTAATTATTCCTTCGGAAGTGATATCATATATCCAGCTAAGGATAACGACAACAGGTAATCCTAACACCAGAATAGAAACAATCAGAGTTGCTGTCCATTCCGGCAGGAGCAAAGGTCCAATTAGATTGTTAACCAGTTCAATAATGATATAAGCAGTAGCAGCATATATGGTAAGCACCCTGAAGACTTTGCGTCTTTTCAACTCCTGCCACAGTCTGATAAGTTTGCTTGGTTTTTGTGGCATAAGATCTGGTCAGGTTGAGGTTTAATATATAAAAATAGCAGCTTAATTATTTAATTGCTCAGCAACAGCTTTCTTTACTTTCTCAAGTAAAAGAAAACTTGAGTGATTATACACTGGTCTTAATTCCCAGCTTTTTTCAAGCAGATCAAGGGCTTCATTATATTTACCCTGTTTATATAATCCCTCACCTTTATTTTCCAGATATAGATAACTGTTTGGTCTTATTTTCAGTGCCTTATCCATTAGTTCCACTCCCTCATCAATATTTCTATCTTCATGTATAAGGAACCATCCAAGATTATTCAGACAGCTGGGGTTTTCAGGTTCCGTGGATATGGCTTCCCGGTAACAATCCTCAGCTTTATCCAGGTAGCCTCCCTCAGTGTAAATATAAGCCAGGCCAAATTTTGTATCTACAACAGGTAAGGAAATATCTTCAGCGATAGATATACATTTCTCAATATATCGATTTGCTGCAACCGTGTCTTCTTCAGTTAATGCCAGGATAGCCTGCCTCTGGGGTACATAGTAACTATCAGGGAAATCCTGCTCTGCTTTCTTATACAGCTTTTTTTCTTTCCTGTACTGGCCAGTCTCATGATATGAAAATCCAAGCATAATATAGTCATATGCCCACCTTGGTTTTGACTCCCATTTTTTATATATATCAAGAGCTTTGCTCATTACAGTAATCGCTTTATCATATTGATTCAAAGCAACATAAATACGACCTAATTCATAATAAAAGGGGGGATATTGATCATCAAGCTCCAGAAGTTGATTACAGTATTTAATTTCTTCATTTGGTGTTTCAAAATACATGGCATAAAGCCAGCTTAAGTGAATATTCTGCCCTATGTCCATCTGATTTCTTTTATCGTAAACCTTAAGACACCATTCTTTTGCCTTATCAATCTGGCTGATGTTATAATAAGCCACAGAAAGCATCGTTATTGCAGAATAAAAGCTTGAATCGATAGCTATAGCCTGCAAATAATAATTAATTGCTGTAGTAAAATCTGTATTATTAAAAGCTTTTTGTCCATACATGAAATATCTGTATGCTTCGGGTGAACTGGTAGGTGTTGTATACCTGTCATCGACAGGTTTTTCTTGTTCTAATTTGGATATTATAAGAAAATCCTTTACCTGTGCAGAAAGGGAATCAATGATATTAAAGATCATCTCTTCACTGTCAGGGCTTTCTATTTGAAACGACTTAATGACCTCTTCATTTTTCGGATTAATCAGTTGAGTATTCACCCGGACTATATTACCTGCCTGAGTTATGCCTCCATAGACTAAGACGCTTGCATCCAGTTTCTGTGAAATTGTACTTGCAACTGAAGGTGCTATTGAAGCATAATTGGTAATATCCCTGCTTCGCATTATGCTGTTAACAGTTTCTGTTTGCCTGACTTTAAGTTCTTCTGAGTTGGTGAGGGACGCTATTAATTCATTTTGTATCCCGCTCTGCCAGATATCCCAGGTGGTATCACTGGTCATATTCTGAAATGGCATTACAGCAACTGAAATCCTTCCATCGGATGAGATCAGGCTCTCCAGGCTGTTTCTATTGAATATTTTAGGCCATACCAGTATTGCTACAATAACAATCAAAGCAGCTATTATAAAATCACTGGCTTTCAGGCGGCTTTTTCTCGCAGGTTTTATCAGGGGCACTTTTTGCTCTGTTTCTTCGACTGGCGCAGTTCTCACTATTCCTTCAGTAGTGAAATCAAATATCCATGCAAAAATTGCGGCTATAGGAAATCCTACTGCCAGCAGTAATATGATTAATGTAGCAACCCATACAGGCAGATGCAAAGGATCCACAAGATTGTTGACCACCTCAATTATTATATAGGCAATACCTGCATAAATGGCAAGTACTCTGAAGACTTTCCGCCTTCTGAGCTCCTGCCAGAAGTTTTTAGGATTGTCAGATTTTTCAGGCATAAGTTTGATTATTAGCTATAATTAATTAATAAATTTATGCAATTCAAGCGTTATTGCCAAGAATATCTCAAGGATGAGGCAATCATCGAGGCTAAGGCTAAGGCCCCGAATCTTCGATTCGAGGGTCCTCGAAATTCTAATTCGCCATTCTGGCGAAAGAATTTCGGGACTGGGGCTTCATATTCGTCCCGAATTCTCGGGGCTACGGTGGACGCAGTAAGGCTAAGGAATATTAAACGGTATTTACACGACTATTTCATAGCTTTTTAAAGTGGTAAGGATTTAATGCTATCAATCTGCTATAAAATATTCTTTTA
>Ga0315533_1001451_pt1 | contig 17986 bp, 14 predicted proteins | sample SalMarSW160130MG_FD_203081 | JGI IMG/M metagenome (GOLD analysis project Ga0315533, IMG submission 203081) | Salt marsh sediment microbial communities from the Plum Island Ecosystem LTER, Massachusetts, United States - Salt Marsh Sediment SW1601-30 ... | reverse complement strand
CGGGATCTCTCATATTCAGATTAGGTGAAGACATATCAATTTTAGCCCGCAGCACCCGGGAACCGTCAGGAAATTCACCAGCCCGCATACGCCAAAATAGATCTATATTCTCTTCCACAGAACGGTTGCGATATGGACTTTCTCTTCCCGGCTCCTTAAAAGTTCCGCGGTATTTCCTGATTTTTTCGGGGCTCAGGTCACACACATAGGCCTTAGCTGCTTTAATTAGACTAACAGCGTAATCATACATCTTTTCAAAATAGTCGGAAGCATAAAAAATCCTGTCATCCCAGTCAAATCCCAGCCAGCGAACATCGCTGATTATGGAATCAATATACTCCACATCTTCCTTGCTGGGGTTTGTATCGTCAAAACGAAGATTGCATAGACCACCATTTTGTGCGGCCAAACCAAAATTCAAGCAGATAGATTTGGCATGACCGATGTGTAGGTATCCATTAGGTTCCGGAGGAAACCGAAGATGAACCCTTCCATTATGTTTATTCGTTTTTTTATCTTGATTGATGATCTCCTGAATAAAATTAACCGTTGCTTTAGACTCTTCGTGATCCATAAATCAGTCCCCTTACTTTATTTTATATTGGACTTTTTAGTGTTATCTTATCAGTACTGAACGTTTTTTTATATTACTACATCTGTCCTCATATGACAAGGGGACGTTTCGTTTGTCACACTTTAACAGCTCTCCATATAATACTTCTTCCTATGCCTAATCCCCTACTTAAATCTCTGATGCTCGCCCCAGTTTCACGGTATATATCCTTAATTAACTTAGCTCTATCAGCAAAAGGCATTTTATAAAATTCATCTATGCTTATTTTTTTCTTAAATAATTCTAATAATTCATCATCGGAATATTTATTAATGTTTTCATATTCCATATAATTTTCTTTGCTCATTTGCTTATGAAATTCGGTAAAACTTTTATTGCTGTTAAAATATGCTTTCGTTATTTCTCCATCAATGAGGTAGTCCTTGGAACCATACATTTTAAGATACTCGTTATAACTAGACCAGTTATATTTTGATGCTTCTTTTACCATTCCTGCTTTTATAGGATTTTGATGGATATAGCGCAGTACGGTCATAAGATATCTCTCGTCTTCAATGGGTTCACTTTTATATCTGTTTTGAAATAAATGGCCTACCCTGTTATATTTCCGGTTAAACCATTGTACATAGCTTACCGTAATCCTTTTTATGCTTACTCCAATTTCTTCGCTTTCTCGAAGCAGTAAATGAACATGAGTATTCATCTGACAATAACCAATAATTTTAAAACCGCTTTTTTCTCTTGCTCTATACATTGAATTCAAAAAAAAATCTTTATCTTGGTCGCTTTCGAAGATGTTGCTTCTGTTAATTCCTCTAAGCATAATATGGTGATATCCTGTACTGCTTTTTGACCTTGAGCTTCTTGGCATAAAACCACCCCTGTTCATTGTAAGAAATTTAACTGGGTATGTCAAACGAAACGTCCCCTTGTCATCCCCTTGTCATTCTCATTCCAAGAAACTAAATTTTGTTCCTTTATATTTAAATAATTTTTTACAAGCATCTACAACCATTGAATCATAAAGAGTTCCTTTATTTTTAGTTAGCTCGTTTAAGGCATCCTTTATACTATGACTAGGCCTATATGCCCTATAAGAACTCATTGCCTCAATAACATCAGCTACACATAATATTTTTGCCTCAATTAAAATTTCATCGCCTTTTAATCCATTTGGATATCCGGTACCATTTACCTTCTCATGATGTTGTAGTACAATTTCAGCAACTGGCCAAGGAAAATCAATCTCTTTTAAAATATTATATCCAGTCATAGGATGTTCTGTCATTAAATCATGACCTAATTCAGTCAAACCACTTGGTTTGCTTAAAATCTCTATAGGCATACCTATTTTCCCGATATCATGAACCAATGATGCAACCTTTAACCCTTCAATTTTATCTTTAGGTAATTTCATCTCTTTCGCTATAGCTGTAGCAAGCTGAGAGACTCTTTTTTGATGACCAGCGGAATATGGATCTTTCTTTTCAACAACTTTAGCCATAGTATAAACAGTATCCTCCATAATTTGCTGCAATTTTTGGTAATTCTCTTGTAGCTCTCGTTCAACTTTACTTTTTGTAGTAACATCCTCTCCAGAGCTTAATATTCCCTGAAATTCACCCTTTTCATCTTTTAATGCAGTGTTATACCAACTAATAATTTTTTCTTCTCCATTTATAGTTAAAATTGGACTTTCGAAATGTTCATAAGAAATAGTTTGCTTAGATCTAAGTTTCGCTAAAATATTATTCATTTTGTTCTGTAGTCTTTCCGGAACAAAATTATCAATCCAATTTTTTCCTAAAATCTCCTCTTTCCCATACCCTAAAACTTCACAACCTCTGTTATTGATTAGACTTACTTTACCATCTCTATCGATAGTCTTTAATATAATACCTGCTACATCAATATATTTCTGTAATTTGTTTTTTTCCTTCTCTATCATTTCTTCTTCTAACTTGCGCTCAGTTATATTTCTTAAATGAATTTGAATTCCAACTATCTTTTCATCCTTAATTATGGAAGAACCGTTAACTTCGACTATCGCTTTCTTCCTATCTTTTCTAGTTGTTTCAAGATTTACCCCTTCAACTTCCTTGCCCTCAAGTAAAGTATTACAAATATTTTCTACTTTTTTATTCATATTTTCCGGGAAAAGGATTTGAAAGTGCTTGCTAACTATTTCCTCAGGCTCATATCCCAGTACTCTCTCTATTGAAGGAGAAACATAGCTGCATATTCCTTTTTCATCAGCCACAATTATTATGTCAAAACTTCTTTCGGCAATAACTCTAAATTTTTCCTCTGATTCTTTTATATCTTTATCTCTTTCTTTTTGATCTGTAATATCAAATAAAACACCAATTACGCCTATAACCTTGCCATTTGCATCTTTATAAGGTATTTTATCACTTCTAACCCATATCATGCCATTTGGGGTCTCCAGAGATTCTTCAATCCCATATTTTGCTGTTTTAGATTCAATTATTTTCACATTATCATCATAAATTTTATCGGAAATCTTTTCAGAGTATAAATTATATAGATATTTCCCTTTTATATCATCGGGGGATTTATTAAATAAATCAGCAAAACATTTATTAACTATGATAAATGTTCCTTCTCCATCTAACCAATATATCATAGCTAGAGCATTATTTAATAATATATCTTTTTCGTAACCCTCTCTCTGTAATTTCGCCTCTGCCCATTTATGCATATCCTCGCTTACTTCTAATTTTGCAATTTTTCTCTTCATTTCATCCAATTCTTTTATAAGTCGTTCTTTGGCAATATTCTCATCTTCCATTCCATTACCTCCTATAAAAAATATTTTTAAAATTGATAATAAAACTATTAGAACATCTTCTGTTCAGCTTCTACCTTGAAATTATTTAGATTAATTTTTTACAATTTGACCTTATGTTTATAGTATACGACAAAAATCTTAAAAATCCTTCTTTTTCCAACAAAAAGTCTTTTAATCTAAATATAGACACATCCCATTTTTTCTATGGTTTAGCTTTCCCTTAAAGTTTCAACCATCTGGATAAGAAATTCCTCAGGTCTTACAGGTTTTCCGCCAAAAGCTACCGAATTGTTGACTTGGCACACTTTCCCTATTTATTTAAATAAGACAAATGAAACCTCCCCTTGTCTTTTTATGTTAATTCCTCTAAGCATAATATGGTGATACCCTGTACTGCTTTTTGATCTTGAGCTTCTTGGCATAAAACCACCCCTGTTCTTTGTAAGAAATTTAACTGAATGTGACAAACGAAACGTCCCCTTGTCTTATCCCCTTGTCTTATCAAGGTGACTGTTGTTGATGCTCAGTAATTAAATAATTTCTGGTTATATGTTATTGATTTTTAGGACCATTAATCCTATGATAGGGCGTACTTCTTTTTGAGAACTACACATAAAACCACACTTATTCCAGCCATTATCCCCGCGGAAATAAATGTTGAGGTATAACTTCCCGTAATATCAAACAGCCATGAGCCTACTGCAGGTGCCAGACCACCGATTCCAAAGGCAGTAATTAGTATTCCATAGTTAACTCCCAGATGTTTGGTACCAAAACATATAGAATTCAGTGCAGGAAAGAGGGCCAGAGTAACGGCATAACCCCAACCCAATAATGCCGATGCAATATACAATGTCGGTAAAGTTACTGCAAAGATATGAAAGAAGAGAAATGTTATTGTCTGTATAATATAAGTGACAATCATAACCCATATAATCCCGAATTTATCACCCAAAAATCCAGCTACAGGTCTGCCAAACCCATTGAAGCCAGCAAAAAAGGACATCGCCAACGCAGCTTTTGTAGGTGTTAGACCAAGGGTTAAATTCCCATAGGACGGGATTAGTCCGATGCAGATCAATCCTCCTGCGCATACTAATGCCATTGCTGACCACATAATCATAAATATAGGTTTCCTAAGCATCTCCTTTGGTGTGGATTCTTGTCTTACCATTATTGTCTTCCCTACCTTATTATCAGCCTCCCACCCCAGGGGTGTCCATCCAGCAGGGGGATTCCTTATCAGCCAGGCCGCAAAAAGAGATACTAACGAAGTTATAATAGCAATAATAAAAAAGGTTCCTTCTATTCCATGAGTAGGGATTAAATACTCTGCTTTGAGAGGTGCGAGGACCAAAGCAGCCAGTCCAAATCCACTCACACCAAATGAAATGGCAAGCCCCGGTTTATCTGGAAACCACTTTCTGGCAGGTGGGGCAACACAAGCATAAGTAAGTCCACAGGCTATTCCGCCTATAACACTATAGTTTATAATTAACCACCAAGGATAAGGGAAGCGATCAACCAATGCAGCCAAGCCGTAGGATATAAAAAATAGTACTGCACCAAACGCGGAAACTTTTCTTGGTCCAATCTTATCCTGCAATCTTCCAGCAGGAATCATAAATAAAGCAAATATCAACACAAAAACAGTAAATGGTAAAGTAGCTTCCGCTTTCGTCCAGCCAAACCTTTCCTCCATAGGAATAATAAAAACACCCCATGCATAGGAAAACCCTCCCATTAGGGCAAGTAAGAACCCGGCAAAAGGGATGCTCCACCTTGTTATAATATACTTCCTAATTTTCCTCTCCCCGTACAAGTCTGAATCCAATCGGTTCAGTTTATCCATATCTTACCTCCTAAAATAATTTATAGTGAAATTAATTTCTATGTTTTATGGTCTGGTTACTTAATCGTTCGGGTAATGAAGCAGGTAGAGCCCAGCAAGTGTTTGATTTGTTTATGATGCTCTCCTCCCATATAAACCTTAAAGCTATGATAAATTCCCTAGGTAATCTGGCTGTCTAAAGCACTTCTGAGTGCTCTAGGCCCTTAACTTCACTCTCTATCCTTATTAGGAAGTTTGCTTTTTCAGCCTTCAATTAATTGCGTGTATTACAAAATAGGGTCACATCCTAAAGCCTCAACTATCTGGTTAAAAGCTCCTCAGACCCCCATATGTTTTCCGCTAAAAGTGTCCGAATAAAAAAAGCTGCCAACTTTTTGTTAAAAGTTGGCAGCTTGGCGGTCATAGCAATAAAGAAGACATAGAAGCATACTAAAATGCCTTAGACCCATGACTTTGCGTTCTACTCTTTAGAGTAGTTTGCTTTTTTCAACCTTTTTAATTTTTTATAATGTTTTTAGTACTTGTACTTGTATTACATATACTGCATAAATTTTAAAAATCCTTCTTTTTTAGAAATTTTTTGTATTTTTTTATATTTTTTTGAAATAATTATGTTTTAACCAAAAATTATAAAGGAATAAAAATACTCTTTTTTTAAAAGAAATGATTAGGAATAAAGAAAGGTGTACTATTCTGATAATTTGCGTACTTATTACCAAATTTTTCCCTAATATTTTTTTCTTCTAACTTAATCCATATAAGGTCAAAGACTATAAAAGCGGGAACGAAAATAACCAGGATAGAAATTGAACGAAGTAATATACCCATTCCTATCAATATAACAGTATATCCAAAAAACATGGGATTTCTGCTTTTAGCATAAATTCCAGTAGTAATCAGTTTATCCGGAGGATTTAATTGAAATAAACGAGAAAGGAAAGAAGTAGACTTATAGTTTCGAGAAATTTTTACTCCTGATTTATGTTGAGCTATACCAGCTCCTATATACCAATATAAACCGTACACTACCATAATAAATCCTATTCCATAAGCAAGTAAGTTTGGGATATCTAATCTTCCGATTTGTACTTTAAAGGAAAACCAAAACAGAAATAAAGGGAAAATTACCCAGTAAAATATTATGGTAAGTAGGCTGGCCAGTATTTTATAAACTTTTTTCATCTTATTTTTTTCCAATTTAAGTCTCCCAAAAGCAAGGTTTTTTGTGTATTAAGATATAAATTTTTTATAATTATACTAAAAAGTTACCGAATTACTAAATATGAGCAGAAACAACTATCTCTTATCATATTTTATTTTATCTTACATATCATATTTAATCAGAACCAATAGGTATACTCCCTTTGGTTTTAATCTTTCCCATATTATAAATCTTTTTGGTAATCGAAAGGTGTAAAGTACAGCCATCAATTTATACTTTCTTCCAATACTTTTCCAAAGATATTCAATGGGAATAACTGTTGCTGTTATTAAGTCGTTACATTCAAAAGCAGGTAGAGGTAAGGCATTATATTCCCCTATCAATATTACGGCAGCACCTTTTTCATCTTTTATCACAAGGATGCCCTTCTTTTCCGAAGCACTATTTTCATTTTTTAATGAAAAACTTATCCTGCCTTGTACATTCATTAAGTGTCCCTGATAAGTCTCAAAATGAGAAACCAGTTCGCCCAAAGGCATTATCTCACTTTGGCTGACTTTTACTTCGATCTGCTGCGAGAAGAGCTCTTCTTGGTCTCTCGCCTTTATAGTTATTGTATGATATCCCTCTTCTAGCGAAGTGGTATCCCATATAGCGGTAGTTAAATCCCATAGACTGCCTTTTTCAATCTTCATCGGAATAACATCACCCTGGTCGATCTGATATCTTACTTCTTGAAGAGGAGGATATTCAGTATAGACCTGGGCTGTTATTATTGTCTCTCCATATATTAAAGGTTCCGGTGAGGTAATATTTATCTGCCTTTCTATACCAACCCCTTTATAAAAGCTAAAAATATTTTCCTCATCTACCTGAATAAGGCGATAGCCACAAGGGCTTCCATCCATACAGTCACCACGCCACCACTCCCCACACAGAGCACCGGTAACCTGTTCCGGGATGCCCTGGCTATCTATCAATGCATCCATATGCCAATGTCCTGAAAACATTTTCGTCGTATGTTGGTTGAGCAGATTTAGAACCTCTGTACGGTCTTCCCAGGTTATAGTTGGCTCATGAAAAAATACTAATAGTGGCTTTCCTTGTCTGTAAGATAAATCCTTTTGCAGCCATTCAATTTGATAATCTGGTATCTTATAAAATTGATTATCATCTAAAAATTCATTTGGATCTAAGACGATACAGTGGTATGAACTCCAATCAAAAGAATAATAGGTAGGACCAAAGTAATCTCGGTACATTTCCTTATTATATCCTGGCTCAGTACTAATATCCTTCTTGTAATGTATGCCTACAACATCATGATTCCCCACTATATTAAATATCGGCGCATCTAAATTTTTAATTGATTCAGAATAAATATCATACCACTCCTTAGCTTGTGATATCGTCACTCTTTCAGCCTCCAATACTAAATCACCTGTAGCAATTACAAAGGCAGGATTTATTTTATTAATCTCTCTTATAGCTTTCTCAAAAAAGATCTTATGTTCCTCAATGGCATCTAAATGGATATCCGTTATTTGAACAAAGGTGAATTGTTGAGCATTTTTCTCGGGAGTAAATTTTAAACCAAAATGGCAATCGGTCTCCCCTAAATTTTTATACCAGGAGGCGGTCGGGGTGTAATTAGAAGGTGTAGTTATGAAAACAAAATGACCTTCCCTCGGAAGTAGATAGCTTCCAGTCTCATCTGTAACAGTGACTGTTAATCCATTAGAAACAAGTATGTCAGGTAAGCCCATTTCTCCTATATCCTGTATCCCATTTACATTGCAGTCTTCAAACACTATTCCTTTAACCTGGGAGATATCCTTAGATATGGGTGGTACAATGTCAGGTTGTATAGGTCTAAGGATACAACCTGCTTCTTCCTCTGCTTTCTTCATCTGTGGTTCGGTGGTTACCCGAATAGTATTCCCTTCTGTATCTATTATTCTATAAATTGTTGCATAGACGGTAGTAACGCCGGTATTCAAAATAATTAAACTTAAAAAAAATATAAATAGTAATATTAAAATATATTTCTTTGACATATTTTCACCCCCTATAAATCATTTTAACGTCAAAGCCAGATTTACTCAAAAATTTTAATTGCTGTTTTTTTTATTAAAAATCAATCTTTGCTATATTTTTTAAAATATGAGACTTTTCCGACAGTCTCGTTAGGCGATGTGGCGGCAACCAGTATTGACTTATTGCTTACTAATCTACTCCCATGGGAAAGTAAGCTATCGGGATTACTACCCTCTCTATCCCGGTGGGGGAATGACGCCGAGTTGCCCGAGCATGCCCAGGGCGTCTGAACTCCACCAGGTTTCCACGACCTTACCGTCAGCAATGCGGTAGAAGCTGATACCAGTGATTGTTAGGTGGTTTCCTGTCGGGGGAATTCCCATGAACTCACCCTTATGCGTACCTGTAACTGTCCAACGTTTCGCGATCTTATCCCCCTCAATAACCTCGTCATTAAGGACAAGATGGAAGTCCGGGAAGGCAGTGAAGAGTCCGGCGGCGGATTGCTTGAACTCCTCGAGGGTGGCACCATGGAGTCCACTAGGATCGTGGCCCAAATAATCGATGGCGTAGAGTTCGTCCATTACACCCACATCCCTTTGGTTCCAGAAATCATTAATCGTACGGTAAAAAATCTTTTTATTGGCATCCGGATCACCGGGAGCACCAGTTACTTCAGATGGTGTATCCCATGTGAAATCTTCGCGCCCCATCGAGGGAATGACACCGAGCTGCTGTAACATACCCAGGGTGTCCTTCGCCCACCACATTTCCACTATCTTGCCGTTGGCTAAATGAGCCACCGTTATCCCTGTCCACACCACCTGGATTCCTGTTGCGGGCATACCCATAAGATCACCCTGGTGTGTGGCGATAATTGTATAGCGGAATGCCACCTTTTCTTCTTCGGCGACCAGGTCATCAGCGGCGATATTGATGTCAGGGAAGCCAATGCGAACCGCAGGGATATATCCTTTGTAGCTCTCGAGATTGGTAATCCCGGGATCGTTGGGATCATGATTGACGAAGTCGGAGCTGAAAATCTCGTCTGCTATAGCCAGGTTCCCTGTATTCCAGAGCTCCGCGAAACGACCGATAATAGCCTTGTTTTCTTCTATTACTGATGTCTTGCTCTCACATTCAGCCACAAAACCCATTAAAACTGTAAAGGTAATGACCAGGATTAAATAGCTGATAATTTTTCCAAATTTACGCATCTTTTTTCACCTCCTTGTCTCTTTGCGACTCAGCCCATGTCTGAGTCGCTTTTATTGCTGGTTGCCGCCGTTTTGCCTAAATACTAAGATAAGTTCGATAATTTGATTAAAATCCAAAACTCTATAGGTGTTAGGTAAACACGGTGGAAGAGGAACAATATTAATAACTGCCTATTAATGCTAATTAATTTTTACAAAATATGAAATGCTTTTATTAGATCTAAGACTCTTGGGATTTTTTTGGTAGATTTATTTGAAGATTTATGGTGGAAATTTTGGAATGTGTCTAACCGCTTTACCGTGGGTCTATAATTATAAAAATAATAATTAACGCATATATACCTTAAAATTAGAATTTTTAAGCTTTTTTTAAAACTAAAAAATATTTTTAAAGAAAAAGGCAATAGCTAATTCTTTATGATTAAAAAGATTTTTTACATTTGATACTCCTCCTCATTACTTTTAAACTTAATTTTCTACACTTATTAATTATATACGACAAAATATAAAAAAATCCTTCTTTTTTAGGAAAATAATTTGAGACCTATACTGGACTGTTCTCATAAGCATAAAGTCCTTTTATATAGATGCTTAAGTTACAGATTCTGATTAATTCCGAACAATAGCGTTTTGGAATTTTATCCCATTATGATAGAATATATACAGGTATGGCTTTTTAAATTTATTTTTACTTTAAAAAGGAAAGGAAGGATGGAAATGGAAAACTTAAGAATTTATAGTAAGCCAAAATTAAAAAATCCGCGTCTGGTTATAGGTTTTTCAGGTTGGATGGATGGAGGAGATGTCTCTACCGGCACCATACAATATTTAAGTTTTAAACTACAAGCCAAGAAATTTGCTGAAATAGACGCCCAAAAATTTTATCTTTTTAATTTTCCCGGGGCAATGCTGGAAACCGTTCAATTTAGGCCTTATACTAAAATTCAAGATGGCCTGATAACTGATTTCCAATATCCTCAGAATGAATTTTTCTATAATGAAAAAAATAATTTAATCTTATTTTCCGGTAAAGAGCCAAATATTAACTGGGACGAATATGCTAATTGTATCTTTAAAATAGCCCAAGAATTTGGAGTGAAAAAGATCTACTTTGTGGGCAGTGTTGCCGGACCAACTCCCCACACTAGAGGGATAAGAATATCCTGTTCTGTGTCTGCTGAAAAGCAAAAAGCAGAATATAAAGAGAGTGGGATTAGATTTTCCAATTATCAGGGTCCAGCAAGCCTTACTACTTTACTGACCAGACTTTCTCCGGAGAAAGGGATAGAAATGACCAATTTCGTGGCTGAAATACCAGTTTATGTTCAAACCCGAAACCCCAAAGGGATAAAAGCAGTTACTGAGAAGCTGATACAGTTATTAAAAATAGACATTGATTTGACTGATTTGTCGGTAAAGAGCACCCATTTTGAAAAAAAGATAGATAAACTAGTTCATAAACAACCCCTTCTCGGTACCCAGATAAAAAAGTTAGAAGAAAATTATGATAAAGAATATTTTGAGGAAAAAGGTGGATTTGAAGAGTGGCTTAAACAACATGGAATTGATAAATTATAAGTAATAATGCGGGGCGAGGGCTTCACAACTGCACATTATTTAAATCTTTATACTCGATTTGATTATGAAACCATTCTCTTTTATGTTTTATGAACTTGTGAAGCCTTAACAGCAACATCCGCTTTTATTCCTGAAACCTCAAATCCTTCTTTCTGGAAAGTTTGACAGGTTTCTTGCACTGCTGACTCTTTATGAGAACAAATTACCACCCTACTATTAACTACCCAACTGCAACACTGCCCTATGCTCACCAAAGGTTTCTTTGATTTGACTGTACCATACTTAAAAGTAGGGACAAACTCACATTCTCTATCTCTCAATCTTTGTCCCATAAGTATGGTACAGTGTGGAGATTGTCTTCCCTTTATTAAGGGGTCTATAATTAAAAAAGCATTTCATAACTATAGAATAATCTGAAAGATGAGGATAGTCAAATAACTTTCTTTATGCAAAAATAGAATATATGGCCAGAGGAACATTTGTGGCTAAAGGAGTCTGTCGAAACATAGGATATTATATCCTGGTGACTCGACCTGAACTGCCGGATGTTCCTCTGACCTCTAATTCGTAGTCTAATGGGAAGATGCCTATAAAAAGTAGCTATTATAGACGGGATATGAGATAGAGGCAAGGCCATAAACCCTTAAGGAGGTAAGAAAGATGAAAAGACTATCCGGAGGAAGTGATGTATGTTACGGGTGTCCCGCTGTAATGATTCGAGATATTCTTGAATAAAAAACCAGACCTGATTTTTTTAAAATTAATATATCTATACAATGTTTTCAGGTCTGGTATTTATTATTTAAAAAACTATCTCCTGTTATATTTATCTGTTTTTATAAAATATTTCTTAACTCAATTATGGCGAAGGAACTAGTGTTAACACTATCTCACCAATATTATTTATTGCACCTTCTGCTACTCCAATTTCAACTGCATGAAGGTAGGGATTATAATAATCTGCCGAAACCGTGAGTTCATAGTTCCCAACTGGAAGCTGCGTAATAGAAAAGCTACCTTCGGTATCAGTTATTGCAAAACTGCTATAAGTATCGCCTACTAATTCAACGTTGACAGTTGCTCCTTCAATGGCTAGTTTAGTACTCGAATCTACCACAGTGCCTGAAATTCCTCTAGTTAACAACACAACATCAACAACTGCGTTTTCATTAAATATTACTTCAATACTCTGTGAATAGTCATAAAAACCTTCTGCATATACATTTAAAGTATAACTACCTGCAGGAACATCAACTAAACTAAATATGCCTTCAGTTGAAGTTGTGATTATATTCGCAAAAATATATGCTCCGCCGGTAAGCTCTATATTTGCATTACCTATTCCTACTAATTCTAAACTTTCGTTACAATAAGATACCCTTCCGGAAACCGAACCTAAACTTACTTCTTCGGGAAACTCTCCGCTGAAATAAGTTTCTGATGAAACACTAATAACCGGTTTCAATTTATATTTCCCATTACCTGTTTTTACCACAGATTTTTCGGCATCAAAATCTATAGTTAATTTAGTAATACTGCCCGCAACAATTTCAAAAGGACGATTTAATTTTATTCCAGTTTGATAAACACTGGGAATTTCAAGAGGTATTTTTGATTCTGGTTCCTCTGATCCCTCTAATACTATCCAGGCATCTCCCTCTTCGCCCAATAGAAAAAGTCTAAGTTGAGTGTATTTATTGGACTCAAGCTCCAAAGATGCTAATAACATGGAAAAATCCTCTAATTCTATAAGGTTAACCTGTAAACCTCCGCTCCATTCCTTTAATACTTCCCAAGACCCTTCAGCTCCATCATCATCCCTGGCGATATGCCCCTCTATTTTAGAAATCATTATATTTACTTCCGAATAATCCCCCGGAGCATCGGTAAGATAAATTTTTAGTGTTCCCCTTCCCGGCACTATCCCATCTTCCTGGTCTCCTGAAGTTGGATTGTCTCCTGTGGCTTCTGAATTTAAATCACTCTCCGGAGTAACTAAATCACTAACACATCCTGTAAGAAAAATAAGAATAATCCCCAACAATAATACAAATTTAAAATACTTTTTCATTTTTCTATCCTCCTTTTTATATTTAATAAAATAATATAGATACTTTATATATAATCCCTTAATAACTCATTATCAATAAAACAAAAAAAGCCGGCAGCCTGGCAATCATAGCACTTGAAGTGCTTTAGATCCATAACTTTGCGTCCTATCCTTTCGGATAGTTTGCCTTTTTCAGCTTTTAACTATTTATGTATAAAACACACTATTATTTATATACTACATTACTTATCAAAAATCCTTCTTTTTTAGAAGAAAAGTTTTCGATTGACGGTTAGGGAAATAGGGATTGCCGCGCTTTCTTCGAAAGCTCGCAATGACAGAGGGATTAAAACTAAAAATATTCTATTTATAAATGGGGAAAGTGTGTAAAACCTGTGGGAAAATACCTTCTTGAAAGCCTTATAGAATAAGGGTTCTAGCGAATAACCACTCTAAGTACCTTTAAACGTAAAATTTTAAAAAATAGGTACTTTACCCCTCAAAAATTGTACTTTTTTGATTAAAATTTCACTCTTTTAAAAACTGAAAATAGCTATTTATAAGGGTTTCGTGATTTGGGGGAGGTAAAAATAGGCAAAAAATGGGGGTTGTAATTACCGATTTTTCGAAAAATGAGGCGCGTTTAAAGGCACTCTACGTGCGTTTTTAGGGCATTCCTGAGGGCGGTCTGAAAGCGTTGTAAATAAAGGATTTCAAGGGAGGGTAAATAGGAACAGAGAACCGTTGCCTGTTCCTTATTAAATAAACTAAACGATATTTTTAACTTCCTTTTTTGGGAAAATGGGATGTGTCTCTGTTTATTTCAAAATTTCTTTTAGTTTCTTACTGTATCCTCTATTTATACTTTTTCTCTTATTTCTCAACAACTTTCCAATAGCCGCCTTTTGCAGGGCCGATTCTTTTAATGATTCCTTTCTCCTTTAGTTTAGCCAGATTCCATTCAATTCCTCTTCTTGTAAGGCCAGCAATTTCCGCAAGTTCATTTTGAGTTATTTTGGGATTATCCTTAATTGCCTTAAGTATTTTCTCCACAGTTTTTGGTCTTTGGAAGGTCACCGTAAAGAAATTATCAAATTCAAATTCTATTACTTTTTAATATTTTGATTAATTAAGTTTACAACTACTTTGGCCATCGTATCTTTTTCTTCTGCTCTGCTTTCAGCAGTTAATAAGGTTAATGCCACCAGAGCGTTATTGGCAAAGCACAGGGGGATTGGTAGCCCAGATACGGAATTGGGTGCCACGTTTGGAATTAACACGATAGCCGACGGAGATAATCATATCCAGATTATGATAATCTACTTGATATATTTTCCCATCAGTAGCAGTTGTTGCAAATTTTGCAACAACTGATTTTTTATTTAATTCCTCAGTATCGAATATATTTTTAATATGCCTTGAAATAACCTATTTATCTCTTTTAAATAATTTGCTTATCTGATTTAAATTGAGCCAAATGGTATCTTTTTTCAGATTGACTTCAAAAGTTTCTTTTCCTTCCGGAGTGGTATAGATTACTATTTAATTTTTTTCTGACATTAGTGTTTCCTTTCTTTAGCCATCGATATTATTCACAATTATTATCTTATAATTTAAAAACGTTAAAGAAGTGTTTTTATAATTATATCACAGTGATGTGACTACTGTATGACAAAATAGCAAAGGGCTTGATTGTTCAAATAGTATTCTTTATCTGCTTTTCCTGTTATTTGGTCACGATAGCAGGAGTATCCCGATGATGTATGGCAGTAAAACCAGTAATGCCATCAGGGGATGCCCACGCTGTGTCATGTTACGACTATCCCAGTTGAAGAGATAGATGGCCAGTCCAAAAGCCAATACTCCGCTCACCAGCAGGATGATGAGAGACCCTATTGGATTAAAATCAGCAGTCAAATTCTGAGCCAATCCCCTAAAGGCGTTCATAGCATGGGTGGCTGGCAAGAGCTGAGCAATTTTACTCATTGCCTCAGGCAACATACTATAGGGCACCATCATTCCGCTCAAAAACATCGAGGGTAGAAAAATCAACTGCGACCACAGCACCGTCATCCGCGAACTGGGTGAAACCACACCGATCAGTACACTGAGCCCGGCACAGGCAAAGGCCATCAGAAGTAATGTTACGACAAAGCCAAGCCAATTGACAGGTAGTGGTGCATCAAAAAACAGGGGAGCCGTGGCGGTAATTATGATAGTTACCACTGCTGTATGCAAGATGGTAGTTTGTGCCGGGATGACCAGGATCGAGAAGGCTGGCACACCATTAATCTTATAACTGCGAAAAATGCCGGCTTCACGGGCAGTCACTAATGGGTCGGGCAATCCCAGCATTGTAGCTGCCAGGACGGCGAAGACAGTCATCGCCGGGATCATTGTCTCACGAAAAGTAGGATTGATTCCGCTCATAAGCAGTCCCATCATAGCGTAGAAACCTAAGGGGAACAGGTAGTTCATTAAAAGTAATGTCTTATTACGGATCCCGGTACGGAACTCGAATGAGAAGTGATTCATAAAAGCATTCATTGGACACCTCCTGTGGTTGTGATTTCCAAAAAACGATCTTCCAGAGAAGGCCGCTCTACACGCAAATCGACCAGAGTGTCCTTTTGGGCTTCGACGTGGGCGATAATAGCCGAAACTGTAGGACCGATATCGGTACTGTAGAAGATGGCGTATTCGTCTTTGGATATGCGCTTACTCACAGCCGGGAAGTTGAGCTCAGGATCAGACAGGCTGGAGCCTTTTGTGAGAACGGAGACTTTGGTAAAACCCGCTCCGGCTGCGGTTAGCTCAAGCGGGGTACCGGTAGCCGCGATCTTGCCGTGCAGTAAAATCGCCAGACGGTCCGCCATTTCATTTGCTTCTGCCATATCGTGTGTGGCAAGGATAATGGTAGTACCCGCAGCTTGCAGTTCGCGCATCAGATTGTGTAGTTCAATACGTGAGGCAACATCAAGGCCGGCAGTAGGCTCATCCAGAAAGAGCACGGGGGGATTGTGGCAACCGCCAGAGCCAACCCCAGTCGCCGCTGTTGACCGGCGGATAGCTGATAATACTGTTCTCTCCTTTTTTCTTTCAAGCCAAAACGGTCCAGCAAGTCATATCGCGGAGCTGTACTGTGGTAGGCGCAAAAGAACTTCATTGCTTCATCAAGATTAATGCTGTCTGGTAAGCCGGAGGTCTGTAGCTGCACACCGATCAATTTGTGTAATTTACGCGACTGGCGGGCAGGGTCGACGTCCATTACCCGTAATGATCCACCATCAGGGGTGCGTAGTCCTTCCAGGCTCTCCAGTGTGCTGGTCTTCCCTGCTCCGTTAGGTCCTAAAAGGCCAAAGATTTCGCCACGCTGCACATCAAAGCTGATACCATCCACGGCAACGAGATCGCCGTAGATTTTACGAAAGTCTCCGACTTGTATTACAAATTCGTTCATAAAATATTCCTCCTTGTTCTTATTTATAGTGGTTAATGTAAATTTTCTCTTTTCACCTTCATTTAGCATAGTAGGATATGCGGGCGGAACGCTTGCCTTACGTGGTTTTTTTTATATATACGACATAAGTTTTAAAAATCCTTCTTTTTGTAAAAAAATACTCTACTTTTAAATTATATCTTAAAAATTTATTTCAAATCTAAATCAAAAGAACCGGGAGTATTATTCCCTGCGCTTTGCGGAAGTGCAGAAAGAATTATCCGGGATGAGGGTAGAGTTGGGGAAAATTAAATAAATATAAAGATACAATAAAAGAGAGCAAGCTATTGAGAAAGTTATCTTTCTTAACCTGCCCTTTTTCCGTTCTCAAATTACATGTCTCTATTTATTATATTTAAGAAAATGGGATGTGTTCTTATTTATTATTAATTTAATATTTATTAGCCTATTATTTTATATTCCCCAAAATGATATTACATAATCCCATTACATTAATATCTTTTTGGAATTTATTCCAACCTTCTTCTCCTTCTAAAGTACGCTCAGGTTGCCCGTAGTTAGTAAGATAGACAATAATAAGGTCATACTCAGGATCAATTAAAAGAAAAGTTCCTGCTCCTCCCATTTTTCCTATAGCTTTTTTAGATACTAAATCTCCAAAAAAAGAGTGAGGAGAAAAGGCGTATTCCCAAAACCAAGTCTTGGGGCCACTTAAGATATAGTGAAGATAGGAAGAAGGAGATTCATACACACCAGAGTTGGTCACCCCTTCAGTCATTTTATTTATAGTAATCTCCCCTAATATTCTTTGACTCTGGTAAATGCCCTTATTCAAAATCATTTGAGAGAATACAAACATATCTTTAGCGGTAGAAAAAAGCCCGTCAGAACCGAGTACTTCGCCTAAATAGTGTTCTAAATCCTGAGTAAGTTCTCCTCTTAATAGACGACCTCTATCTGATTTCCCCGTAGCTGCACAATTTTCTTTATCCTGAGGATTAAACATAGTGCTTTTCATCCCTAATGGATTAAAAACCCATTCTTTAGCAGCTGAAGACAAAGATTTTTCTATAACCCGCTCCAATAATTTTCCTAAAATTCGGCAAGAAACATCACTATAAAAAACTTTAGTTCCCGGTTGATAGGCTAATTCTTGAGTATAATGCAAATTCCAGGCTTTTTTTAAATCTCCCTTTGATGCAGCCTCTTCACAGCCTACAGGGTCATCCAAAGGAATTCCTCCG
>Ga0315533_1001450_pt1 | contig 17999 bp, 13 predicted proteins | sample SalMarSW160130MG_FD_203081 | JGI IMG/M metagenome (GOLD analysis project Ga0315533, IMG submission 203081) | Salt marsh sediment microbial communities from the Plum Island Ecosystem LTER, Massachusetts, United States - Salt Marsh Sediment SW1601-30 ... | reverse complement strand
TCAATACTAAATCAGGGCCTAGCTCTTCCGCTTTCTTGACCGCTTCCTCACCACTGGAAGCTATGCCCAGAACAGAATAGCCAAGCTTATCCAGGCTTCTCCCTATGTCTTCAGCCACAATCCTCTCATCTTCAACAATCAGCATCCTTGCTCTCGCCATTATTCCCTCACTCTGAATCTAATCCGAAACTTGGTTCCTTCGCTTCTATCCAGCTCCATTTCACCCACAAGTTGGTCCTCTGCCAGCATGCTAACCAGACGCAAACCTAATGATTCTGCATTCCTGACACCCACGCTCTCCGGTAGGCCAATCCCATTATCGCTCACCTCCAGCTCCACTTCATCTTCACCAACCTGCCGCATGGCAATTCTAACCTCACCTCCCTCTCCTTGGGGAAAGGCATGCTTCAGGGAGTTGGATACCAGTTCATTGATGATTAACCCACAAGGAATGGCATAATCAACTCCCAGCCTGATGTTCTCGACCTCTGTCTTTATGCCAATCCCGGCTCTCTCAGACCTATAAGACCGGCGCAACTCCTCCACCACACTCTCAATGTATCCAGCAAAATCAATCCTGGCTAAATCTTCAGACTGATATAGTTTCTCATGCACCAGGGCCATTGACTTCACCCGCTCCTGGCTCTCTTTGAACATCTCAGCATACCTTTCATCCTCGATATACCCGGATTGAAGCTTGAGCAGGCTGGATATCACCTGCAAGTTGTTCTTGACCCTGTGGTGAATCTCTTTGAGTAATACCTCCTTCTCTTCCAGTGATGCCTTAATTCTCTCTTCCGCCTTCTTGCGCTCGGTGATGTCTCGGATGTAACCGACTACTGCCGGTCTGCCCTGGTAGGTGAGAAGGGCGCCAATATTCTCCACGGACACCTCGGAACCGTCCTTAGCAATAATGGAGATTTCCCAAAGGCCAGGAACCTCCTCCCCTCTGAGCCGTCGTCGATTTCTCTCGGCTACGGCATCGCGGTCGCAGGGATGGATGAGGTCGAAGTAGGATATTTCCCTGAGCTCTTCAGGGGTGTAGCCAGTCATCCGCACCCACTCCTGGTTGGCGAAGAGGTGGGCTGCTTCCACCTTGTCGGTGTTCTGCAATAGGACAATGGCCTCTCCCATATCCGCACCAGCCCCGACCAGGGCCCGGTAGCGCTCCTCCGATTCCCCTAGCTCCCCTACCGCCTTCTTGCGCCTCTCCTCAAGTTCCAGGCTGTCTAGGGCAAAGGCGATGTCGTCGGCAGCCTCCCTGCAGAGTATGACCTCCTCATCATCGCTCAGCAACTCAGCCGGAATGGAAAGAGATATGATGCCATAGCACTTCGCGCCGTGCTGCAATCGTGTGGTTAGTGCTCCCCCACCTTTGTAGTTGCCAGATAGGGGGCAATCGCTGCAGTCCACCGGCGGGTTCTCGGTCATAATCGGGATGCTTTGCTCCAGCGCCCTGCGGGCACAACGGGTCAACTCTCCACGCTCCAGACGCTCCTTCATGGGCAGGAAATCATCGCCTAGACCAGACTCGGCGTATTCCCTAAGCTTGCCTGACTCATCCAGCAGGGCTATCCAGGCATTGTAATAGCCACGAGCCTCAGTAAGACTGCGGCAGATGCCCTTTAGCAACCAGCTGCGGTCTGTTTCCCGAGCTATGACCTGATTGACATTGCGGATAGCACGCAGCACCAGGTTAAGATGTTGCAACCTCTGCTCTGCCTTCCTGCGCTCGGCGATTTCTTGTAGGAGTTGCAGGTTCCTCTCCTCAGTTTCCTTCTGCGCCTTCCATAGGCTCAGATGTGTTGCAACGCGGGCCAATACCTCTTCGGGTTCAAACGGCTTGGAAATGTAATCGACACCGCCAGCGCCGAAAGCCTTGACCTTGTCTATGGGACTGGTCTTGACGCTGATAAAGACCACCGGAATATCGCGTGTATCTTCGGAATCCTTCAAGCGACGGCAGATCTCGTAGCCGTCCAGGCCAGGCATCGCGATATCCAACAAGACCATCGCAGGCAACTTGGCCTGCACACTGCGCAGGGCCAACTGGCCATCGCTGGCAGGTCGTACCGTGTAGCCGGCCTTGCTCAGGATGCCGGACAGAAACTTGAGGTCGGACTTGTTATCTTCAACGACCAGAATATCCCCGCGGGGAAAGTGATGTATGTTCACGTTGCTCATTTTGATTCCATCCTGGTCAAGTCATCCAAAACCGTAAGGATTTTCTTGTACTGCAAGTTCTCCACCATGCAGCGCAAACGCTCGCCCAGTTCATGGTTATGGTCGCTAATCATCCCGGCTACCTCAAGGGAGTGTTGGTCATCCAACAGTACCGCTGCCTGCCGCAAAGCCTGGATCAAAGCCGGAGGCAGCTTCTTCAGTTGCGCTACATCTAGCTCATCCTCCTCGGTGCAGCCAGTCGGCGCCTGTTCCTCGGCATACAGGAAGCGCACACCCAGATGTTCCGCCAGGGCTCTAAAGATCTCGTCATCCCGGTACGGCTTCCGTATGAAACCATCACAACCGGCCTCCAGAATCTGGAGACGCTCCTCTTCAAGAGCATGGGCCGTAAGGGCGACGATCTTGGTATGCGCGCCGGCCTCGATTTCCTTGATGCGTCGGGTCGCCTCCAGCCCGTTCATTATGGGCATGCGGATGTCCATCCAGATCAGGTGAGGGTGCCACTGTTCGAATAGCGCCACTGCTTCCTGTCCATTGACCGCTTCGCGGAGATCAAAGCCCAGCGGCTCAAGCAGCTTGCGCAGGAGCAGGCGATTGTGCAAGTTGTCTTCAGCAATGAGGAGACGGTAGTGTTGTTGCCTCTCTCCCAGACCCGTAACGCGTTTGTACGGCAGTTCCGCGAAAATATCCTCGGATGGCGGGAGGACCTCTACCGGGATGTCGAAGCGAAATACCGAGCCTTTGCCCGGCTCGCTGGTAACGTCAATTCGGCCGCCCATAAATTCGACATACTGCTTGCTTATGGCCAGCCCCAATCCGGCTCCGGTTTCCGCAAGCGGTTGGTCAATCTTTTGCTCGAAGGGGGAGAAGATAGTCTCCCTATCCTCCTCGCGAATGCCGATTCCGGTATCCTGCACCTCGAAACGCAATTGTGCCAACTGGGGCGACTCCCGTTTTGCGACCTCGGCACGGAGGGACACCCCGCCCCTCTCGGTGAACTTAATGCCATTTCCGATCAGATTGATCAGCACTTGGCGCAACTTGACCGACTCAATTGTGATATTCCGAGGCAGATCCGGCGACTGTTCCAAGGTGAAGCTGAGCCCTTTCTGCGCTACTTCCACAGACATTAATGATTTGATTTCACGGAGGAAGCTGTCAAGATTGACATCGGCAAGCTCCTGCACCATATGGCCGGCCTCGATCTTGGAGATGTCCAGCACGCTGTTGATCAGATTCAAAAGGTGCTCGCCACTGTGGGAGATGATGTTCAAATATCCCACCTGCTCCGTATTGATATCTGGGGCCTTCTTCATCAGATTGGCGTATCCGAGGATCGCATTTAGCGGCGTGCGCAGTTCATGGCTCATGTTGGCCAAGAATGTGCTTTTGGCCCGGTTAGCCGTTTCGGCCACCTCCTTTGCCTTTATCGCCTCTGCCTGGGAGCGACGCATCGCCCCACCCATACCGGATATCGCCGTGCCCATTACCAGGAAGAGAGCAAGGCCCAGCCAATCGCCGGGATCATCAATGAACGGTTGGCCAGTGGGCGACCAGACCAGAACCACAAGGCAGGACAAAATCGTCGCTAGCAAGCCGGGGCGCCACCCCCAGAACACGGCGACCACCATGACGATCGGATAGAACGTCATGTAGGGAATGCGCAGTTCCAGAGCCCCCAGCGGCCATATGCGCAGGCCGGCAGCCGCAGCGACAAGGAGTATAGCGGCGACATAGCGTAGCCATGGGCGTTTAGTGGCACTAATCTTGTGTCCTCTGCTCTGGAAGAATTTCACAAAGGCTCGTCTAGCTTGATTACCAGTCAGTTGTCGTTGCCTTGGTTTCAAAGTATATTTGGGACTTCCCATTTCAACCTGCGATGATGTACTCCTGACCCCCATCGTTCCTGCCATCAATAATAGCTCTTGTCTCTTATTTCATTTAGCAGTATTTCTTTCTCTTTCAGTGACGCCTTGATTTTTCTTCCGCCCACGCCTCTGCAAGTTCAGGATGTCTCTTAAGAAAGGTTGCTTCAAAATCATCTATTTCCAGTCCAACTACCTCACCATTCTCGGGGTCAACTCTAATCCAAATTTCTCCATTGCAATCGATTGAGGTTGCTGGGCGTGGTTTATCAGGCCGAAGAAAGAGAATGTCTTCATTTCCATAGTACACTGGGGCAAAATGCTTTATATTATCCATGGTACTGAAATCCATTTGGACATTATCGAACTTCATTATTGTTCTTGCCATATCAGAATATCCCCCTTTCTCTTCCCTTGGCAAGGAAAGGCAGTTCGTACATAACCCCTCAATCCCCCAAATACGTTTTGCCGATATTCAATTCCAACTCTGAGATATTGAGTGTGAAATGGTTTCGGTAAGATGAATGGTCTGTAGATGTTTTTCCTAATTGGAATGTCTTCCATCCTGATAGATTTGGTATGGCTTTTGAATAGCTGCTTTAACATACACCTCACAGCCCTCCATTTCAGGATGTTCAGCTACAATATGGTTTTTCCAAGTATGTTCAGGGCAAACGATAATGACATTGTCTTTATCCCTGCACCGGAATACTCCCGCCATTTATATCTTGCCACGGGTCTGTATACAAGTTTGCGCTACCCTACACTACTGTATACATCAAGTACTATAGATGTAACGTTTGACGGTGTCAACATCTGTCAACTTGTTTTGATAGTGTAATCACCAAATGTATTTACGACACTCTAAATCTAATCCTAAACTTAGTTCCTTCGGTTCTATCCAATTCCATTTCACCCCCGAGCTGGTCTTCCGCCAGAATACTAACTAACCGCAAACCCAACGACTTCGCATTCCTGACGTCCACGCTTTCTGGTATGCCTGCCCCGTTATCGCTCACCTCCAGCTCGACTTCATCTCCGCTAACCTGCCGCATGGCAATTCGAACTTCACCCCTCTTTCCCTCCAGGAAGGCGTGCTTCAGGGAGTTGGATACCAGTTCATTGATGATTAATCCACAAGGAATGGCATAATTGATCCCCAGCCTGACGTTCCCAACCTCCATCTTTATGCCTATCCCGGCTCTCTCAGACCCATAAGACCGGCGCAACTCCTCCACCATACTCTCAATGTATCCAGCAAAATCTATCCTGGCTAAATCTTCAGACTGATATAGCTTCTCATGCACCAGCGCCATTGACTTCACCCGCTCCTGGCTCTCTTTGAACATTTCAGCATACCTTTCTTCCTCAATATACCCGGACTGAAGCTTGAGCAGGCTCGATATCACCTGTAAGTTGTTCTTAACCCTGTGGTGAACCTCTTTGAGTAGTACTTCCTTCTCTTCCAGTGACGCCTTGAGGCTTTCCTCCGCTCTCTTGCGCTCAGTGATGTCGTTCATATTTGAAATGAACCCATTCACAGCGGGATTATCGAGGTAGTTGACACCGGTGCCTTCGATCACCCGCCATGTGCCATCTTTGTGTTTACATCGACACACCGTGATTAAAGGCACACCTGGCTTTTGAAGTGCTTTTTCAAACCCCCTGGCAACTTGAGGAAGGTCATCCGGGTGAACCACGTCAATGCTTAATCTGCCAATCAATTCTTCTGGCTTGTATCCTAATATCCACTGAACAGAGGGACTCACGTAGCGAATAACACCTTCCGAATCAACGACTTGAATAATGTCTGACGAATTTTCTATCAAAGCCCGGAAGTGCTTCTCGCTTTCCCGCAGTGCTTGCTCTGCCTGCCTACGCTCGGTGATGTCTCTTGCGGCTGCCAGAGTTCCTGTCGGTTTTCCGTCATTGCCTTTCAATAGAGTAACGGACATGTATGTGGGAAAAGCTGTTCCGTCTTTCCTGATATGCCCTATTTCACCTACCCATGAACCCTGCGTTTTTATCAGATTCATACCCTTCTTGTATTCATCCATCTGTTCCTCATTATGTAGATTCACAACTTTCATTCCAACCATTTCTTCAGGGGAATAACCGTGCATCCGGGCAAAAGCATCGTTCACGTATGTCAGTTTTGGTTCTAAGTCACCTATCGCTATACCGTCAATCGACTGTTCAACAGCGAAACCTAGTTTTCTTATTTCTTCCTCCGCTCGCTTGCGCTCGGTGATGTCTCGAATGTAACCGGCTACTGCTGGTCTGCCCTGGTAGGTGATAAGGGTGCCGATACCTTCCACAGGCACCTCGGTACCGTCTTTGGCAATAATGGAGACTTCCCAGGGGCCGGGAACATCTTCTCCCCGCAGGCGTCGTCGGTTTGTATCGGCGACGGCATCGCGGTCGCGGGGATGGATGAGGTCGAAGTAGGATATTTCCCTCAGTTCTTCGAGGGTGTAGCCGGTAATCCTGACCCACTCCTGGTTGGCGAAGAGGTGGGCAGCTTCCACCTTGTCGGTGTTCTGCAATAGGACAATAGCCTCTCCCATATCCGCACCAGCCTCGACCAGGGCCCGGTAGCGCTCCTCCGATTCCTCTAGCTCCTCTGCCACCTTGTTGCGCCCCTCCTCAAGTTCCAGGCTATCTAGGGCAAAGGCGATGTCGTCGGCAACTTCCCGGCAGAGTACGACCTCTTCATCATCGCTCAGCAACTCAGCCGGAATGGAAAGGGACATGAAGCCATAGCACCTCGCGCCGTGCTGCAATCGTGTGGTTAGTGCTCCCCTGCCTTTGTAGCTGCCGGATAGGGGGCAATCGCTGCAGTCCACCAGCGGGTTCTCGGTCACAATCGGGCTGAATTGCTCCAGCGCCGTGCGGGCACAACGGGTCAACTCTCCGCGCCTCAGACGCTCCTTCATGGGCAGGAAGTCATCGCCCAGACCCGCCTCAGCGTATTCCCTAAGCTCGCCTGACTCATCCAGCAGGGCTATCCAGGCATTGTGATAGCCGCGAGCCTCAGTAAGACTACGGCAGATGTCCTTTAGCAACTGGCTGCGGTCTGTTTCCCGGGCTATGACCTGATTGACACTGCGGATGGCACGCAGCACCAGGTTAAGATGTTGCACCCTCTCCTCCGCCTTCTTGCGCTCGGTGATGTCCCTTGTCACAACAATTAAACCCATCGGGTTGCCTTTGACATCTCTCAGTACTGTGAAATTATGAAAGGCGTTGAATTTCGTCCCATCTTTACGTGTAACGATTTCTTCTACATTCTGAAGATAGCCTTTCTTGAGCATTTCCGGCATCTGTTCAGATCTTTTTGCGAAATCCTCTGCGGGCACCATGCCAAGTTCTTGGACTGTCTTTCCAATCACCTCTTCCTTTTTGTATCCTGTCTGCCTCTCAAAAGCACTATTGGTTTGGAGAGTCACCCCATTAAAGTCAACAATCATCACCCCGTCAATCATGCTCTCCATGGTTTCCTCAGCCCTTCTTCTTGCAGCCAACCGCTCCTCCTCCATCCGCTTGCGCTCAGTGATGTCACGGGCAATACCAACAAGCCCCATGATATTCCCTTCCTCATCAAACTGCGGAACCTTTATGGCCTGGAACCAATATTCCTTTCCATCGGCACCAGTCATGTGCTTGGTGATCTCAGTAGGCTTCTCGGTCTTGAAGACAAGCCGGTCATCTGCGGTATTCTTCTTGGCTTCTTCTTGGTTGGTCATCAATTCACGATCGTTCTTTCCAATAACCTCTTCCCGAGACAAGCCAAAAGCCCCTAGAGTTTTGGCATTGGCCATAACATAGCGGCCATCTAGGTCCTTAAAAAAGATAGCATCGTGGGCGGACTCAACCATGGATTCATACGCCTGTAGCATCCCCTCCCTTCGCGCGCACTCGGCTTTTCCCTGCTCTAGCTCAGCCACCTCCTTGCGTAATAACTCTATCTCTTCAATAAGCTGCTCTTTCGTCTTGTTTCCCATATCTAAATCTTCCCCCCAAAAGCAACTTGGGCCGATTATCAACCAGCCGCCGTTTCTACCTCATTTCTGGATTTGTCCAAGAAATCGAGGATATCCTCCTGCTTGAACCTTAAGCTACGGCGAGGCCCGATTCCATAGGATTTCAGCAAGCCTCCTCCCTCCCACCTCCTCACCGTATTAGGGTGAACACTCAGGATACTGGCAACTTCTCTTACAGTCAGCATCTTTTGAGGCAATTCCTTCTCATGACCTTTCGTCTCCACCGTTGTCTTCTCCACATTACTAATCACTCTCGGCCACTACCAACATACATCAGCTCCTTTTTGAATACAATAGGAATTTAGTCCACGAAAATAGTAGACCTTTTGTCCTAGCTCCTTATTTCCAGATTTGTGGCACCTCAGGCAGTTCCCCATGTCATTGCGAGCCGAAGGCGTGGCAGGGTTCGTCCGCACCTTACCATTGGTCGGGGACAAGCCCTGACTCTACAAGGCAGGCTCCAAGGGATAGAAGGAACCGGAGAGGAATACGAGTCACATCTACGATGGAGTACCACCACACGTCGTCAATATACAAAGGACACTTCATAAATGCAAATGGGAGTGTAGTCCTGGCTCACAGTCGCTAGTCCTTGGCCCCTATAACGCCATTACTCCACTCTAAATCTAATCCGAAACCTGGTTCCTTCGTTCCTATCCAATTCCATTTCACCTCCAAGTTGCTCCTCCGCCAGAATGCTAACTAACCGCAAACCCAACGACTCCGAATTCCTGACTTCCACACTTTCTGATATGCCAGCCCCATTATCGCTCACCTCCAGCTCAATTCCATCTTCACCAACCTGCCGCATGGCAATTCTAACCTCACCTCCCTCTCCTTGGGGAAAGGCATGCTTCAGGGAGTTGGATACCAGTTCATTGATGATTAATCCACAAGGAATGGCATAATCAACTCCCAGCCTGATGTTCTCGACCTCTGTCTTTATGCCAATCCCGGCTCCCTCAGACCCATAAGACCGACGCAACTCCTGCACCATACTCTCAATGTATCCAGCAAAATCAACCCTGGCTAAATCTTTAGACTGATATAGTTTCTCATGCACCAGGGCCATTGACTTCACCCGCTCCTGGCTCTCTTTGAACATCTCAGCATACCTTTCATCCTCGATATACCCAGCCTGAAGGTTAAGCAGGCTGGATATAACCTGCAAGTTGTTCTTCACCCTGTGGTGAATCTCTCTAAGTAATACTTCCTTCTCTTCCAGTGACGCCTGCAGAGCTTGTTGCCTTTGAGTGGCGTTGTGGTATAGCTGTGCGTTTTCCAGTGCCATGGCCACATGGCTGGTCAGAGTTTTAAGCAACTCCCTATCCTCACTGGAATAGGATTGTTGAGAAAGCTTCTGACCAAGGACCAATATTCCTGATAATTCGCCCTGGCGAGTCTCGATGGGAACATAAAGCTCTGCCTCCATTCTATTGAGGATGTTTTTCCCTCCCGGGGAGAGGCTCTGCAACTGAGGCACAATAGCGGCCTCTTTAGAGGATAGGATATCGTGGTGAATGGTTAACCATTTGACCAGAGGACTGCCGGTCCTCAGCACTATTCCAGAGGGAGGGTTGTCCAGGCCGGTGGAAGATGCCAGGCGAAAACCACGGCTGCCTTCGGCCGCCAGCAACAGACCAGCGCTTGAGCTGCGCAATGCGCTACCCAGCAACTGAACCAGTTTCGAGCCTAGCTCTTCAACACTGATGATGCTGTGAGCCTCCTGACTGAACCGTTCCAGTGCCCTAAGCTTATCATATCTGTCCCGGTAAAATGCCCTATCCACCAACCCTTGTGCCCTGCTGTATAGTGGTCGCAGGACAATGGCTAAAACTAATATGACAATAGCATGTCCCCACCATGGTTCCAGCCTTGGCCCAGAAATGTAATGCACTAGGTGCAATATCCCCACGTAAGGGATTGCCACCGTGGCACCTAATATCAGGTAGACCAGAGTCTTTCGAACAACAATGCGAATATCCAGCAGATGGTATTTGAGGATGGCTACGCTGCATAGGATGCAGAATATCAAGTTACTCCATATGGCGAGCGGCGGCAGATTAGAAAACGCATCCAGGCCTCCTCCTAATACAGGGAATGCTGCCGCAACGACCAGATAAAGTAGTCGATTTCTTTCTTCATACGACGAAGCAACCTTGTACCTCTTGAGCAGGTTATAAGCCCCTCCAGTAACTAAAACAGGCCCAGCAGCATACAAAAGAAGGGTGACAACTCCCGTAATTGGAGCATAGCCATAGTGTTCTAGACGCACGCCCTTTACTACTAGATCCGTGGGGGCAAGGGCAGCAACCACTACTAGGAGTAAGTAGGCAGCAAGAAGAAAACCTCTTTTTCCTCTGGTATTGGTATAAGAAAGTGTGAAGTGATAATAGAACACAAATACAGCGAAGGCAGGTACACTTAGCGCCCTGGTCCAAGGAAGCGCGTGATCGATATCGGGGCTGAATCTCATACCAAAAGTCAGCAAACTCCACAGCGCGACACTGAAAAGGAAACCACAGAATATCCAAGTGTTGAAATCTCTGCGAGTGGTAAACAACACCAAAGTGAGGAGGGCCAGAGTGACAGCTACGGAGATCAAGGGTGGTAACAAATAGGAAGGATTAGAAAAGGGATTAATCATTGCTTACTGCTTGCCTCGCTCAACTGAAGCAGCCGCTTAATGACTAGCTCAGGGGCATTTATGTGATTGGGTTTCATATGAGCCAGGTCAGCCCCCTCCTTCATTTTATCCTCCATATAGCGCTGGAATGTGCCCCGGGAAAGCAGAGTGACCTTCACCGGCTGAAGTTTCAAATAGGCATCGATATCCCTGTAGTCGGTATCGACTATCTTGAGTTGCTCATCAATCATCCTCTCCAACTCGCTGACCTCTTTTCCTTCCTTCAATTCAAGATAAATGCGTAGGAAGGTCTGTTTCTGGTCGTACTCCTTGCAGGCTGACCAGTCCGCATACTTTATCCCCGTGTTGGCAATCGCCTGCCAGATTGTCTTTTCATCTAGCTGGGCTAGCCCAGCTAGATCAATAACTTCGCCAACTCTACGCTGAAAGATTATTTGGGGAAGGTTTGTTCCAGCCTCTTCATCCTTCATAGCGATAACCTTGACGAGGTCATTCATCCGATACCTGAGCAGCGGCATACCGTGGAACTGCGTGATGACAACCTCATATGATTTCCCCTTTTCCAGCTCGCCAAGCAGCACAGTAGAAGGCTGGGAGTCCTTACCGTCAGGAGACTTGGGTTGGTCCTCATGGGGAATGAACTCCAGAAACACCATATCAGGCAAAAAAGTCAGTCCTTTCTTATTCCAGCCCTGCAGAGCATACACAAATGCCTCAGTGCCAGCATAGATTTCGTACGGTATCCTTCCCCAGTAATAAGCTATGTCATCTTTGTAAATGGAAGTATCGACTCCGCTGGCCACGATGCCCTTTGGCGACCACAGGTCTTTAGGCAGAATTGCCCTCCCTTCCCTCTTGCTGCGTAGCCAGGCTCGGAGTAACCGCACAATTACCTTGGGGTGTAGCATTGAGACCGAAAACTTCGTCCTGCGTGTTTGTTCACTGAACTGCTCTCCCATTTTGACTAGAATACTAGCAATGGATCCCATGATGTCTACTCCCTCTTTGAGTGCCATTTGGAATCCCTTTTGCATTCTCTCTTGAAATCCGGTGGTTCCAGCTTCCTCTAGAGGTGGCATGGCTTGCAACGACATACGTTGAGCAATAGCAAGCGTTGCGAAACCCGATGTATAGGGTGGGGGCGGCAAAGGGGCAAGAAGATGAAACCCTGGCGCAATATTAACCTTGTTTCTTCTATTAGCCGAAGCGAGAATAAAACTGGCCAGATAGCCCCTGACACCCTTTTCAACGATTTCAAAGCTCTGGGGAATCCACTTGAAATACCCTCCTTTTCCCGAGGAGTGGATCCATGAACAGGGTTTCGCTCCGAGGACATCCTCCCGCCTCTCACTCAGATAGGGCTCGTAGTCGTCATACGTAGTTAGGGGTACCATTTGGCGAAACTCCTCCACACTTCTGGGCTTCCGATTTCCCATAATCTTCTTACCCAGCGTACTATCGGCTATCCGGTCTATCTCGTCCATCAAAAGTTCCTTCTGGATTTCCATGAACTCCTCGATGGACAGGTCAAGAAAGCCACAATACCTTTGCCACAGTTCATCCTCCGTCAGGGTCTGGAAGTACTTATCTTCAGAAAGCATTGGATTATCCTCCTCTATTACTTTCTCCCATAGACTATGAAATCTTGATACACAGGATACTCCTCTACATGGAGACTGCCCGTTATCAACCCTGAAAACAGTGCCTCCAAGTCGCCGCGCGAGTAACATTTTCTCTTCGGCCGGAAAAGAAGGGGCAAGTAAACGATCCCCACTAGCATTTGTGCCAGCAATTCCAATACAGCCCTGAAAGGATGTTTCCCCGAATTGATGTTATGACAAACGCTATCCTTTAGTAAATTGATGCCTAACCCCAGCCCTTCCCTATCCGAAGGATAGGTTATTGCGAATTGCCCTCCATGTTTTAATACCCTGACGATTTCGCCGCTGATTTCCCTACCCTGTTCTATGAAATCCATGACATGGAGGCATAGCACCTTATCAAAGGTCCCTGCGGCAAATTTCAAACACCGGGCATCAATGTTCCAGAGCTCGATTTGCTTGCCCAATCTCGCTGCTTTATTGTGCGCCTTTTGCAGGGCAGTATTGGAATAGTCCACCCCAACGATTTTGACATTCCTGTTCGTTTGCAGAATGTGGAGGATTTCATTTCCGGTGCCAACGCCTACGCATAGCACCCGGTCATCGTCCTGAAACTCAAGCTTGCCAACACTCCTCCGTTGCAACTCCTGGTAACAGTTGAGTTTGCCTGTGGTAACATCATAGATGCGGTTATATGCCAGATCAAAATAGGCCTGCATCAGCTTCCTGGCGCAGCCCATGCTATCTGCCGCCATTATCACGGATTTCCCACATCAACTACTGTTCCGCTGCCAATATACAATGGACGCTTTGTAAAAGCAACTGTGCTGGCTGACCACACGGGTAACACTTAGCTATGGATTTTAGCAGGTCCTCTTTCTGGCAGTCTTCTCTGCTTTATCGAGTATCACCCATGCACCTCAGCCTCCGCATTTGAACTAAAGTCCTACCCCGGTCTCACTCAGATATATGTGCCTCAAAGTGTGAAGTCATCCGCCACCAATACACATCCTCGAAGTACTGAGTCTCGCTTCAGAAATTGGGCTGACGTAGTAAAGACAAAGGAATAAGAATAATAACAGAAAGACCTTTTATGATATAGTTTTGTCATCCATTTGAACTGAGGATGACGAAATGGATTGGAAAAAGAAAATTAGGAACTCATACTTATCGGGATTATGTATCACATACTGAAGTACCTAATCTAAATGTATAACTCAATAAGTAGTTGACACAAATGCCACAGAATTGGATAATTGAACGGTTTGAACTAAATGGGAGCAGTCCTGGTTCTCATTCTCCTCCCAGAATCGCTAGATGCTTGTCACCTTCGCTATCTATTTGTAGAATTACTCCCAGACAGACTGCTCCCATTTAGTACTTTGTCACTAATGATGGATAAGTCAACACAAATGCTACACAACCGAGTGCTCTTCCAGCTTGACCAAACTCGGCTTGGCTACCTGCCCGGAACTGCAAAAGGGATAAATGTAGGACAAACGCTGACAGGTTCTTCCCCACGTTTCCGCCACATACTAACACGGCTCATAGCAGCTTACGGCCAAGCAAATGAGAATTCAGCGACGAGCTGGAGGAATACAGTAAGGATCCTGGGAAGATGGTAGCAGCAAGAGCGGCGAAAATGGTGCAGGCAAACGAAGAGTTGAAGCGCGAGAGCGACCAGCGCAAGCGGGCCGAACAGGAGCTAGAGGAGTCGAAGGAACTCTACCGGGCCCTGGTCGAGGCTGGTGCGCATATAGGAGAGGCCGTTATTCTATTGCAGAACACAGACAAGGTAGAGGCAGCCCACCTCTTTGCCAACCAGGAGTGGGTGCGGATTACTGGCTACAGCCTTGAAGAGCTCACGGAAATATCCTACTTCGACCTTATCCACCCGCGCGACCGTGATGCTGTAGCCGAGAGAAATCGACGACGGCTTGAAGGGGAGGATGTTCCCGGCCCCTGGGAAATCTCCATTATCGCTAAGGACGGTACTGAGCTGCCGGTGGAAGCTACTGGTGCCACTCTCACCTACCAAGGCAGACCAGCCGCAGTGGGTTACATTCGTGACGTCACCGAGCGCAAGAAGGCGGAGGAGGAGCTGAAGGAATCGGAGGGACGCTACCGGGCCATGGCCGAGGCCGCTGAGCGTATGGGAGAGGCTATCGTTCTATTGCAAAACACAGACAAGGTGGAAGCGGCGCACCTCTTCGCCAACCAGGAGTGGGTGCGGATTACTGGCTACAGCCTTGAAGAGCTCACGGAAATATCCTACTTCGACCTTATCCACCCGCGCGACCGTGACGGGGTAGCCGAGAGAAATCGACGACGGCTCAAAGGAGAGGACGTTCCCAGCCCCTGGGAAATCTCCATTATGGCTAAGGACGGTACCGAGCTGCCCGTGGAAGGTATCGGCACCCCCATCACCTACGAAGGCAGACCAGCCGTAGTCGCTTACATTAGAGACATCTCCGAGCGCAAGCGAGCGGAAGCGGAACGAGAAGCCTTGCTGAAGAACCTCGAGCAGATCAACCGTAAGTTGGAGCAATCCAATCAGGAACTCCAAGATTTCGCCTATATCGCCTCCCATGACTTGCGGGAACCGCTGCGGAAAATAGCTTCATTCGGTAAACTCCTCCAGGTCTCGCTGGATGGCAAATTGAATGAGGACGAGCAAGAGAACTTCGAGTTCATGGTAGAAGGCGCTGGACGGATGCGGACGATGATTGATGACCTGCTGGCCTATTCCCGCATTACCACCAGAGCCAAGCCCTTTGAGAACTCAGACTTAAACAAGGTGATAGCAGACTTGAAATCCCTGGAACTGGCCACTCTGCTGGATGAAACCAAGGGAAGCATTCGTGTTCCAAAACCGCTGCCGCCGGTGCGTGGCGACCTGTCTCAGATACGCCAACTGTTCCAGAACCTGGTCGGAAACGGATTGAAATTCCATCTGGAGGGAGTAGCTCCGGAAATTACCATTCGTGCCCACCAGATATACGGCAACATGGTTAAGGTAGAAGTGCGGGACAATGGCATAGGAATTGCTGAAGAATACCATAAACAAGTATTCACCATGTTCAAGCGCCTTCATTCCAGGGAACACTACGCTGGGACTGGAATCGGGCTGGCTGTTTGCCAGAAAATCGTTGGCCGTCACGGGGGCAGCATTGGGGTCAAATCAACCCCCGGTGAGGGGTCAACATTCTGGTTTACCCTCCCGAGTGAAGCCGCTCTCGACAGACAAGGGATTAATGACAGCAATGACTGAACTGGAGCCAATTACAATATTGCTGGTGGAAGATGACCCGGCAGACCAGAAATTGATTAGAGCCTCGCTGCAAAACCAGAAGATAGCTAACAATGTGTGCACTGTAGCTAACGGCGAGGAGGGGATGGACTTCCTCCACAGCCGCGGTAGTTACAGCCGCTCAACCCCTCGCCCCGACCTAATTCTGCTGGATTTGAATATGCCTGGAATGGGAGGAAAGGAATTCTTGAGGCGGATCAAAGAAGACGAACAGTTCAAAAACATTCCTGTGGTTATCCTGACAACTTCGGATGCAGAGAGAGATATCATAGACAGCTACAAGCTACAGGCCAGCGGATATGTCCGTAAGCCGGTGACCCTGGATGAATTCAAGGAGGTCATGAAGAAAATCGAGGATTACTGGTTCCTCCTGTGCAAGCTCCCACCCAAGGAGTGTTGATGCTGAAGCCAAAACTACCGCTGCTAAAAATCCTCGTCTGCGATGATGACCCGGCAGACCGTAAGCTGGTGCGAGCTTATCTGCACCAGATAACTGACCGGGAAATCGCATTGCTGGAGGCAGGGCAAAGACATGAAATCGAGGACGCCCTGGACAAAGGCAAGGTTGATCTGGTGTTGATGGATATTCAAATGCCAGAGAAATCAGGCATGGAGTGGCTGGCCGAAATCGCTAGGAAGCAGACGGCTCCCGTAGTCATGTTGACCGGCTCCGGGAGTGAACAGGTCGCGGTACAATCTCTGGACCAGGGGGCAGTTGGTTACCTGTCAAAAAACAGACTATCTAAAGAGAGCCTAGTGAAGACAATTGATACTGTACTGGAAAAGTGGAGGCGGATGCAGCAGGCTAAAGCCGACCAAGAAAGGCTGGAAAGACTGGCGGAATTCGATTCGCTAACGGGATTATACAATAGACGAGCCATCTTGGGTTGGTTGGACAGGCAAATCAAGCATGGCAGGCGTTATGACGAGGAGTTCAGCCTGCTCATGCTGGATATTGACCATTTCAAGAAGGTCAATGACCGGTACGGTCACCTCATTGGAGACGACGTACTGCAGGAGCTGGCTACGCTAGTGCGACGGGAAATTCGGGATACAGACATCGCCGGGCGCTACGGTGGAGAGGAATTCATCATAATTTTGCCCAGAGCCGGTTTAGCTTCAGCTCTGAATGTGGCTGAACGGATACGGAGGGCGATTGAGGCAGAGGAGATGAAGGATTCTAGAGGGAATGTGTTTCACATAACCGTAAGCCAGGGGCTATCCTGTTACCGACCGGGTGAGGATGTATACTCTCTCATTTCACGTGCTGACGCTGCTCTTTACAAGGCTAAGGAAAGCGGTCGGAATCGAGTGGAGACATCTGCCTAGAATTGGAAGCTGCATGACTCCCTCCATGGGCCACAGCCAAGAACGAAGCTCATTTCAACCAGTAAGTGTGAACGACCAGACCGACTTTTGTCACCTCAGCAAAATGTGTTAATCTTCTAACGGGATTCTTCGCCCGTAGAGGCTCAGAATGATGCTGGGCGAGGATCTTGGCTATGAAACAAATCGAGATACTGTGCTGGAATGTCAATGGAGTTAGAGCTGTGGAGAAAAAAGGCTTTCCAGAATGGCTAAGGCAAACATCGCCTGACATTCTTTGTCTACAGGAAATCAAAGCCCAGGCTGAGCAAATTGCCCCCGAGATTCAACAGCCGCCGGGCTATCATGGATACTGGAATTATCCCCAGAGAAAGGGCTACAGTGGGGTGGCCATATTGGCAAAAGAAGAACCAAGTGAAGTTTACACTGGCTTCGGCATTGAACAATTTGATGTGGAAGGCAGGGTCATCATTACCAAATTCGCCCAGCTTATCCTGTTCAATGTCTATTTCCCCAACGGGAAGATGAGCCAGGAACGGCTCAACTATAAGATGGATTTCTATGACGCATTTCTCGACTTTGTCAACCCGATGAAGGCAAGAGGCGAAAAGCTCATCATTTGCGGCGATTTTAATACTGCCCACAATGAGATTGACCTGGCTCGACCTAAGGAGAATGAAACTATATCAGGCTTTTTGCCCATGGAGAGGACATGGATGGACAAGTTTGTGGCACATGGCTTTGTAGATACCTTTCGCCATTTCAACAAAGAGCCAAACCACTATACCTGGTGGAGTTTGAGGACGAGAGCTAGAGAACGGAATATAGGCTGGAGACTTGATTACTTCTTCGTCAGCGACAACCTGCTAAACTCAGTTACAGAGGCAAGCATTTTCCCAGATGTAATGGGCTCCGACCATTGCCCTGTAGGAATCAAATTGTCAATCTGAAGATGAGAACTCTGTTTCAATGCGATTTCGATGGCACCATCACTGAACAGGACGCTAGCTTCTTTCTATTAGA
>Ga0315533_1001449_pt1 | contig 18004 bp, 24 predicted proteins | sample SalMarSW160130MG_FD_203081 | JGI IMG/M metagenome (GOLD analysis project Ga0315533, IMG submission 203081) | Salt marsh sediment microbial communities from the Plum Island Ecosystem LTER, Massachusetts, United States - Salt Marsh Sediment SW1601-30 ... | reverse complement strand
GCGACCACCGACCCGCGCGTCAAGGCCATTATCCCCATGGCGTTCGACTGCCTCGCGCTCCACCAGCAACTGGCGCACCAGTATGAGTCGCTTTCGGGACGCTATTCGGAGGCCTGGGCCTCGTTTATGGACGCCCCGCCAGACGGCTCGGATGTCATCAGCAGCATCGTAGACGACCTCCCCTTCGGCCCGACGCTCGGCGGGGCCTTGACAGCGAGGCAAACGCGCAAATTCCTCGAACGCATGACCCGCATCATCATGTACGATGTGGATTCGCCCGGTGTGGGCGATGACACCGCGCACCTGGGCGACCTAAGCTATCTGCTGCTCAAGGACCCGCCAGTTCCCCTCCATTGGGACGTCAAGGGTCGGCTCTCGTGGCTGGGCGGATACGGCGTCGACATGAGCGATTCCATCGCTGCCATCGGCGACGAGGACACGGAAGACACGATCGTGTACGACTGCGCCAATCCGGGTGCAGATGACATCGAGCGTGCCAGAACAGTCCGCGAGCTCGTGGGGTCTCTGGGGTATCCTTTGTTCGCCGGCGGCCGGCTTAGCGACATCATGCAGGACCTCGAGGACGCCGAGGAGGCGCGTCTCAATGCCAACGCCGCATCCTGGCTGCTGTACCTTACGGACCCAATTTACTACAGCGACTCCTACACGTATTTGATCGAATGGTGGAGCGAGTTCGGTTCGCGCTTGCGCATCCCGAAACTGCTGTTGAATGCAACAGGCGACACCTACTTCATGCCTGATTCATCGCAGTTGTACTTCGGCTATATCGACCAGCCGAAGTGGCTTCGGTATTATCCGAACATGGGGCATGAACTGGACGGAGGGTATATCAACACCTTGTTTGGCGCCTTGCCGTGGTACTACGCGGTAGTCGCGGGCGAATCACTGCCCCACTACTCCTGGAACGTGATCGTCGAGGGCAGGATGGAAGTGACGGTTGATGGCACCCCGGCGCCGAGCGAGGTCAACCTCTGGAGCGCCACAAGTCGGTATAACGACTTCCGCCGGGATGAATCAATGAATCTCGATGTGCAGCACGGGCTGCCATTGCCGCAGTGGACCAGCAGCGTCCTAAGCCCGGTAGGGCCGAACAGGTATCTCGTCTATATCAGCAAGAAGCTGGTGGACTACACTGCGTTCTTCATCGAGGTGGTTTACAACTTTAATGGCAACGAAATTGTCTTTACTACGGACATCGAGATCGTAACGCCAGACACACCACTCGATCCGGACGAACCGGGCGACATCACGCCGCCGGTGGCTGATTTCAGGGTGGATAACCGCACGCCCACGCCCGGCCAAGAGATTCAGTTTACCGACTTATCCTCGCCTGGCTCGTCTGAGATCACCGACTGGCTCTGGGAGTTCGGCGACGGCGACACCAGCACGGAGCCCAATCCCGCGCACGCCTACAGCGCCCCAGGCCCGTACACGGTCACATTGACCGTTGCGGCAGAGGCCTATCCAGGCGAACCGGACAAGTTGACGCGCGTCGCTTACATCACGGTCTTGGACCCACTGCCCACGGCGGACTTCTATGCCGATGAGACCGAGGTGCTTGTCGGCGAGCCAGTCCAGTTCAGGGACCATTCCACCCGAGGCGAGGACAATTCACCGATCGTGGCGTGGGAGTGGGACTTCGGCGATGGCAGCGAGCCCGCGACCATACAAAACCCTGTGCATACCTACCAGGAAGGCGGCACCTACGATGTTTCCTTGACCGTCACTACGCAGGCGGACTGGCGCCATACGGCGATCAGGGCCCACTATATCCACGTAACCGTGGCCAGCGAGGACATGAGCGAGTCGTTCTACGACTACATCGATGCGGACGACCCGAACTACACCTATCAGTTGCGCCAATCGGTTACCGGGTCGGGCTACACCCAGCATATCCTCCGCATGACCTCGCAACAGTGGCGCTCGGATGATGAAGTTTCGCCCCACATTTGGGAGCATTGGCTGACTATTGTCGAGCCCGATAACCGCCAAACCGATTCGGCGCTGCTGGTTGTGGCGGGCGGCCCGAACACGAGTACCACTGCGTCGACGGGGTACTCCGACCTGCTTGCCGTGTTTGCTCGGAGCACCAACTCCGTCGTTGCCTTGCTCGAGCAGGTTCCCAGCGAGCCACTCGAGTTCACCGATGAGGCCTTTGCGCGCACCGAGGATGCCATTATCGCGTACAGTTTCGACAAGTTCCTGACGGGCTATGACCAAGGCGTCCCGGACGGCGCCTGGCCCGTGCTCCTGCCCATGGTCAAGAGCGCCGTCCGCGCCATGGACACGATCGAGGAATTCCTTTTCGAGCAAAGGGGCGTTGTTGTCGGTGATTTCGTGGTAACCGGGGCCTCGAAGCGGGGCTGGACCACCTGGCTCACGGCCGCGTACGACGCCAGACAGGACCGACCACGTGTCAAGGCCATTGTCCCAATGGTAATCGACGTGCTGAACATGGACGTCCAGATGGACCATCACCGCCAGGCGTATCGGAACTATTCGCCGAACGACTCGGCCTACCATATGTATGGCGGCTATTCTGAGGTAGTCCATGATTACGTCGAGCTGGGAATCTTTGACAAGTTCTACACCACGGGCGGCCAGACCCTGCTGAGCATCGTGGACCCCTACGAGTTCCGCGACCTGTTGACCATGCCGAAGTTTATCGTCAATTCCACGGGCGACCAGTTCTTCCTGCCCGATGCGGCGCAGTTCTACTTCTATGACCTGCCAGAAGGGCCGAACTATCTCAATTACGTCCCGAATACGGACCACGGTCTGGAGAACGATGAGGACATGCTCAACTCTTTCCTGGCCTTTTATAATGCCGTGCTCTATAGCTGCCCGATGCCGCAGTTCTCCTGGGCATACATCGACGATAACACGCTTCACGTCGAAACAAACTCGAGCCCGATCGAGGTCACGCTGTGGCAGGCGCACAACACGGCCCGGGACTTCCGCCTCCAGATTGTCGGCCCCGCTTGGGCGGGCACACCTCTCGAAGATGAGGGCGGCGGCGTTTACGAAGCTACTGTCCCCGACCCAGAAACCGGGTGGTGGACCGCCTACTTTGTGCAGTTGAAGTTCAGCGGCGCACTCCCATACACGCCGTATACGTTTACGACGCCCGTCAAGGTCGTGCCGGATGTCTATCCAGAGCCCTGAGCCGTTAGAACGTTGCGGACTTGACATCCCTTCGCGGCGTTTGCTATTGTGCAACCTCGCCGTCCGAGGGGCGGCGGTTCGTTTTTATATGGTCCCTGCTGGCGTAGCTCAGTTGGCAGAGCAACGGATTTGTAATCCGTAGGTCGGGGGTTCGACTCCCTTCGCCAGCTCCAGGTCTGCAAAAAGTCGAAACCGTGCAACGGGGTGGGTACAATACGGTGGTGGTGCGGAGCATGGTGGGTTGTCCGAGTGGTTAAAGGAGACGGGCTGTAAACCCGTTGGCGTATGCCTACGTTGGTTCGAATCCAACACCCACCACCAGTCTTGCTCGCAAGGATAGTTGCGCTCCGCGAGTGCGAATTGGGCGGGAATAGCTCAGTTGGCTAGAGCGTCAGCCTTCCAAGCTGAGGGTCGCGGGTTCGAGCCCCGTTTCCCGCTCCAGTACAACCCCTGATACTCGTAGGAGGCCCCGATGGGCTCAGAAGCAGACATTCCGAATCGCGATGTGTTGCTGGCCGAGTATCGCGAGGCTATGGAAAGCCAACGAAGCAATACGAATATTGTCTATTCGTGGACCGGCAGTATTTTCTTGGTATTGTCTACGGGCCTGTTTATTTATGGAGCAAACGCTGAAGAAGGAAAGATATTCTTTCCCGTGATGGCGCTGGCAACTCTGCTGATAATTGTATGGTGTGGACTCACCGAGACATTTGTGTTCTACATCGTCCAGAGGCTGAAGAGGATCGGACAAATAGAAGCAGAATTGGGAATGCGTCTTATCAGTGAGGCGGGAAAAGAAATAGAATCCCTCGGCTGGAAGGCCCGCTTTCTGGAAGCGAGGACCTACGTTCGGGTTTTTTCGGTCTTGTATGTGATTATCTGGTGTGCCATGGCATACGGGAAGTTTCGTTAAAGTTTTCGGGAATCGGGCCCGCGTAGCTCAGTTGGTAGAGCACTTCCATGGTAAGGAAGGGGTCATCAGTTCGAATCTGATCGTGGGCTCCATTGTTTAGGCTAGGCCTATAGAGGAGGCCCTACACGCGGGGTCCTAAGGAGGTCGGTAGCTCATGGCTAAGAAGAAATTCGAGCGGACGAAGCCGCATGTGAACGTCGGGACGATCGGTCACGTGGACCACGGCAAAACGACGCTGACCAGCGCGATAACGATGCTCCTCGCCGAGAGGAATATGGCCGAGGTGATGGAATTTGACGACATCGACAAGGCCCCCGAGGAGAAAGAGCGCGGAATCACCATTGCGATCGCCCACGTCGAGTATGAGACCGATGCGCGTCACTACGCCCACGTAGACTGCCCGGGCCACGCGGACTACATCAAGAACATGATCACGGGTGCGGCGCAGATGGACGGTGCGATCCTGGTGGTGGGGGCGGACGACGGTCCGATGGCGCAGACGCGCGAGCACATCCTGCTGGCGCGCCAGGTCAATGTGCCGGCCATTGTGGTTTACCTCAACAAGGTGGACCTGGTGGAGGACGAGGAGCTGTTGGACCTGGTCGAGCTCGAGTTGCGGGAGCTTTTGGACAAGTATGAGTTTCCGGGGGACGAGATTCCGATCATCCGGGGTTCGGCGCGCGAGGCGATGCTGGGCGGCGATGAGAAGCTGGGCCGGGAATCGGTGCAGGCGCTGCTTGATGCGGTGGACGCGTACATTCCCACGCCGGTGCGGACGCTTGACAAGGACTTCCTGATGCCGATCGAGGACGTGTTTTCGATCACGGGCCGTGGCACGGTGGTGACGGGCCGCATCGAGCAGGGTGTGATCAAGGTAGGCGACAAGGTGGACCTTGTGGGCATCAAGCCTGAGACGCAACACACGACGGTGACGGGAGTGGAGATGTTCCGCAAGCTGCTGGACGAGGGCCAGGCGGGTGACAACGTGGGCCTTTTGCTGCGCGGGATCGACCGGGACGAGGTGGAGCGCGGCATGGTGGTGGCCAGGCCTGAGTCAATCACGCCGCACACGAAGTTCCAGGGCGAGGTGTACGTGTTGAAGAAGGAGGAAGGCGGGCGCCACACGCCGTTTTTCAACGGGTACCGGCCGCAGCTTTACTTCCGGACGACGGACGTGACGGGTGAGTTGACACTGCCCGAGGGCGTGGAGATGGTGATGCCCGGTGACAATGTGACGATCACGGGTAAGCTGATCACGCCGGTCGCCATGAACGAGGAGCTGCGCTTCGCCATTCGCGAGGGCGGCCGAACCGTCGGCGCCGGTGTCGTGGCGAAGATCATTGAGTAGTTGTGAAAGGCGGCAGGAACGGGGTTAGCGAGAAAGCGCACCATGTTGGAGATAGGCCGTGGCCGATATCTATAAAATCCGTATTAAACTGCGGGCATATGATCACCGCCTGCTCGACCAATCGGTCCAGGAGATCGTAGCGGCTGCCCAGCGTACGGGTGCGGGCATCAACGGGCCGATTCCATTGCCAACGGGAATATCGAAATACACGGTCAACCGGTCGCCGCACGTTGATAAGAAATCGCGCGAGCAATTCGAGATCCGAACGCACAAGCGGTTGCTCGACATTTTGAACCCGACGGCGCAGACCGTGGACGCGTTGATGCGGCTGGATTTGCCGGCCGGGGTGGATGTGGAAATTAAACAGTGACGTTCCGCGTGCTGTCTAAACCGCGGTGCTTTGCCCCAAAGGCCCGCGGCAGGAGATTGTGGAACCATGGCAAGAGGGATGTTGGGGAAAAAGCTGGGCATGACCCGGATATTCACCGAGGATGGTCGCTGGGTTGAAGTGACGCTCCTCGAAGCGGGTCCGTGCACAGTGATCCAGCGCAAGAGGCAAGAGACGGACGGATACGAGGCCGTGCAGATGGGGTTTGGCAGCCTCAAGGAAAATCGCTGCAGGAAACCCCTCCGTGGCCATTTCGCCAAGGCCAACGTTGCCCCGAAACGGTTCTTGCGGGAATTCAGGGTGGATAAGGCCGACGAACTCGAACCCGGCGATGAGGTGCGCGTGGACATCTTCAAAGTAGGCGACCGGGTCGATGTAAGCGGCACCTCGAAGGGGAAAGGATTCGCGGGCGTGATCAAGCGGCACGGGTTTAAGAGTGGGCCTGCCGGGCACGGCTCGCATCTGCATCGTGCGCCGGGATCGATCGGCCAGAGCGCGGACCCTGCGAAGGTGTATAAGGGCAAGCGGTTGCCCGGACGAATGGGCAACGAGCGCGTGACCATGCAGAATCTCGAGATCGTGAATGTGGATGCAGCCAAGAACCTACTCGTCGTGCGCGGTTGTATACCCGGGGCCAACGGTGGCATGCTGATTGTGCGGCAAAGCGTAAAAACAGCGAAGGGAGTCAAGTAGCCATGGCGCGCGCGAACCTGTTTGCCATGGACGGTAGCGCCCTTGGCTCGGTGGAACTGAGCGATGCGGTGTTTGACGCGGCCCCGAACCCCGTTTTGGTCCACGATGTGGCGGTGGCGCTGATGAGCGCCCGGCGTCAGGGCAATGCCTCGACGAAGGTGCGCCACGAGGTGCGCGGCGGGGGGGCGAAGCCTTTTCGCCAGAAGGGCACGGGCCGTGCGCGTCAAGGCAGCTTGCGCGAGCCTCAGATGCGCGGCGGCGGTGTGGTGTTTGGCCCGCACAAGCGCAGCTATCGCCAGAAGGTGTCGCCTCACGCCAAGCGCAAGGCCTTGTGTTGTACGCTCAGCGACCGGTTGCGCAATGAAAAGCTGTGCGTGCTGGATGCGCTGACGTGTGAAGCGCCCAAGACCAAGCCCTTCGCCGCGTTGGTAAGCCGGCTTTCACCGGATGGCAAGAAGACATTGTTCGTTATGGCCGGCGTAGACCGCAATGTGATACTCTCGGCCCGGAATTTACCCCGGGTGTCGGTGCGCACGGCAGCCGACCTGAACACACTCGACGTGCTGGGTGCGCACCAGGTGATCGCCGTCCAAGATGCGCTCGCACAGCTTGAGGAACGGCTTACATGAACACGGACCCGCTTTATATCATCAAGAGGCCGGTGATTACGGAAGAATCGACGCTTCAGAGCGATACCCGCAATCAATACGTCTTCCGCGTCGACCCCCAGGCAAACAAGCACCAGATTCGCGAGGCCGTCGAGCAGATGTTCCCGGAGGTGAAGGTGCTTTCGGTCAACACGATGAATTATCGCGGCAAACTGAGGGGGCGCCGCGGGCGCCAGAGGCAGGGACGCCAGCCGAACTGGAAGAAGGCGATTGTGACGCTGCGTCAAGGCGACTCGATCGACCTGATCTAAGGAACCTGAGCTAATGCCGACAAAGAAGTATAAACCCACGACACCGTCGCGACGGGCCATGACGGTGGTGGATTTTTCGGGCCTGACGAAGAAAAAGCCCGAGAAGGCGCTGCTCGAGCCGAATCCGAAGAGGGCCGGGCGCAATCGTCACGGCCGGATTACGGTGCGCAGGCGCGGCGGCGGGCATAAGCGCCGCTACCGCGTGGTCGATTTCCGCCGCGAGAAAGACGGCGTGCCGGGTCGTGTGACTTCCATTGAATACGATCCGAATCGTTCTGCGCGCATCGCGCTGGTGGCGTATGCGGATGGGGAGAAACGCTACATCGTTGCGCCGTCGGGCTTGGAAGTGGGGATGGTGGTCAACAGCGGCGCGGCTGCCGAATACCAGAGAGGCAATTGTCTGCCCCTATCGAAAATCCCCCTGGGCATGATGGTTCACAACGTGGAACTCACTCCGGGCAAAGGCGGGCAGTTGGCCCGTGCAGCAGGCAGCGCCTGCCAGCTCCTGGCCAGGGAAGGCCGGTACGCCGTGCTACGGCTGCCATCGGGGGAGATGCGGAGGGTATTGGTCGAGTGCCGTGCCACCATCGGCCCTGTCGGCAATGAGGACCATACCAACATCAGTTTGGGCAAGGCGGGGCATGCGCGATGGTTGGGCCGACGTCCGAAGGTACGCGGCGTGGCGATGAACCCGGTCGATCATCCCCACGGGGGCGGCGAGGGCCGTTCGTCCGGTGGCCGCCACCCGGTGACGCCCTGGGGTGTGCCAACCAAAGGGTACAGGACGCGGAAGAAAAAGCACCGGAGTGATAAATACATCATACGCCGGCGCTATGCCAAATAGGAGTAAAGAATTGTGCCACGGTCGGTGAAAAAGGGCCCGTTTGTGGATGACCATTTGCAGAAGAAAGTCGAAGCGCAAATGCGCGGCGGCGAGACCCGGGTCATCCGAACCTGGTCGCGCCGGTCGACGATCACCCCCGACATGGTCGGCTTGACCATTGCGGTGCACAACGGCCAGAAGTTTATCCCCGCGTTCATCACGGAGAACATGGTCGGCCACAAACTAGGTGAGTTCGCGCCGACGCGTACGTTTCGCGGCCACGCTGGCGGATCCAGAGTTAAAAGGCAAGCAAGGAGTTAACCGATGGCGAGCGCGGTAGCACGAGCGCGGTATTTGCGAATCGCGCCGCGTAAGATGCGACTGGTGGCCGACCTGATCCGAGGGAAAAAGGTCGAGGAGGCCCGTAGCGTTCTCGAGTACACGGTCAAGGCGGCGGCGCCATTGATAGCCAAGGTGCTCGAGGCGGCCGTGGCCAACGCCGAACACACCGCCACCGAACGTCACGAGCGCATCGACTCCGACGAGATGGTCGTGCGGAAAATTACAGTAGACGGCGGGCCTATGCACCGGGGGTACCTGTATCAACCCCGGGGACGGGCCACGCGCATCCGCAAGCGGTCCAGCCACGTGGAACTCTGGATCAGCGATGAGGAGTGAGTTGTTCGTTGCTGGTTGTCAATTGGCTTTGCGTATAAGGTGGAGCCTTGGCGAGGCAGTATGAGCGAGTGCATTTGGTAAACGCGCCCATCCGCCGGGTGAGTGCGAGTATTTGCCAACTGGACCAGTTTTTGTTGCAGAAAGGCCGACAGGGTGGAATAAGTCTGCTTTTACTGTCATGCTAAGCGAAGCGAAGGACCTCGTAACTGCGAAAGCCCTTGCATAATCGAGATTCTTCGCCGCGCTCAGAATGATAGAGAGGGATAGTTCTTGCTGCGGCATAGGCGTCAACATCCTTCCGCAGCGGAAAGTAACTGATAACCAGGAAGAGGAGAGCATTCGTGGGTCAGAAGGTACATCCAAATGGTTTTCGCCTGGGCATCATTCGGAACTGGAGTTCGATCTGGTACGCCGGGCGTGATTATGCCCACCTGCTGCACGAGGACCTCGAGCTGCGCAATTACATCAAGAAGCGCCTGTACCACTCAGGCGTGGCGCGGATTGACATTGAACGGGCCGGCCGCAAGGCGAAGGTCCACATTTATACGGCGCGGCCGGGTATTGTGATCGGGCAGCGTGGCACGGAAGTGGACAAACTGCGCTACGAGCTCGAGCAACTTACCGGGCGTGAATTGCTCATCAACATCCACGAGGTGCTGAGCCCCGAACTGAGCGCGCAGTTGGTGGCGGAGAACATTGCAGCGCAGTTGGAGCGACGCATATCGTTCCGCCGCGCCATGAAGAAGACCGTGCAGAACACCGTCCGCCTAGGCGCCAAAGGGATTCGTTTGCGGGTCGCGGGCCGACTCAACGGCGCGGAGATCGCACGAGTCGAGCAGACCCGGGACGGCAGTGTGCCGCTGCACACGCTGCGTGCAGACGTAGATTATGGATTTGCCATCAGCCATACGACGTATGGCTGTATCGGTGTGAAGTGTTGGATTTATCACGGCGAGCTGATGCCGGGTGAAATGGCCAGGGGCATCGGGGGCGAAGCCCGGGCCAAAGGCCGCAGGGAACGCTCGGGCCGGCTCAGCGTGCGTTAGCTGAGACTGATTGCCCATGACTATGGAGAGATTGCGCGATGTTAATGCCGAAGCGAGTTAAACACCGCAAGCAGATGCGCGGTCGTCGAAGGGGCATGAGCAAAGGCGGGACCAACGTGGATTTTGGCGAGTTCGGCCTTAAGGCCCTCGAGACCGGTTGGATTACTGCACGCCAGATCGAGGCTGCCCGGATCGCCCTGACGCGCAAGCTCCAGCGCGGCGGCAAGGTCTGGATTCGCGTGTTTCCGGATAAGCCGACCACGAAGAAACCCGCCGAAGTGCGCATGGGCAAAGGTAAAGGCGCCCCGGAAGCCTGGGTGGCCGTAGTGAAGCCTGGCCGGGTGATGTTCGAGATCGAGGGTGTGCCGGAAGAGTTGGCACGGGACGCCGTACGGGTGGCGGGGCACAAGCTTCCAGTGGCCACCAAGTTTGTCAAACGTAATTAGCCCGTGCGCAGCCTCAGCGGATTGGATGACGCGCAATAACGGCCCCGAGGCTTAGGAGAGCGGACGTGAGGGCGAGAGAACTTCGAGAGCAAACAGAAAACGAATTGCAGCAATTGCTGCGGGAGCGCCGGGACGATTTGGTGGCGTTTCGTATGCAAATGGTGACAGGTGTGGTGGACAATGTCCGCGCCGCGCGCGAAGCGCGCCGTGATATTGCGCGGATCAAGACGCTCTTGAGGGAACGCGAACTGCAGGCCGCGAGAGAGGCGAAGTAGGTATGCAAGAGCGGGGTCCCAGAAAAGAACGAGTCGGTGTGGTGACCAGCAACGCCATGGACAAGACCGTCACAGTTTCTGTAGCACGTGTGACTCAGCACCCGTTGTATAAGAAATCCATTAAAAAGACCAAGAAGTACAAAGCCCATGACAAGGACAATGTGAGCAACGTAGGTGATTTGGTTCGCATTCGAGAAACTCGGCCGCTGAGCAAGACTAAGCGGTGGCGCATGGTGGAAGTCATTAAGCCGGCAGAGTGATCGTGTGGTCCAAGCAGCGTGACGAAGGAACCACGCCGTCGAGGCAAGATGTCATGATTCAAGTATACTCGAATCTTGAGGTGGCCGACAACTCGGGTGCCCGGCGGATTCGGTGCATCCAGGTGATGGGCGGCTCCAAGCGGCGGTATGCCGGTCTGGGCGATATCATCACCGCTACGGTGAAAGAAGCGCTGCCGAACTCGGGCGTGAAAAAGGGCGACGTAGTGCGTGCCGTGGTGGTCCGGACGCGTCACGACACCCAGCGCCCCGACGGTACGGTGATTCGGTTCGACTCGAATGCAGCGGTGTTGATCGACACCGCACGTGAGCCGCGTGGCACCCGCATTTTCGGTCCGGTGCCGCGCGAACTGCGCGAAAAGGGTTTCGTGCGTATTTTGTCCTTGGCCCCGGAGGTGGTGTAGCGGGTGCCGGGTAGTTCAAGAGGGATTAGCCATGCACGTTAGAAAGAATGACACGGTTGTAGTTATTGCAGGAACCTACAAGGGGCGTCGGGGCCGCGTGCTGCAAGTCTATCCGGAGCGGAACCGCATATTGGTTGAAGGTGTGAACATTATCAAACGCCATATGCGGCCGACCAAGAGCAGTCAGCAGGGCGGCATCGTCGAGCGCGAGGCCCCGATCCACATCTCGAACGTGATGCCTTGGTGCGATGCCGCCAACCAGGCGTCGGAAATTGTCATGAAGCGGCTCGAAGATGGGACGCGGGTGCGTATGTACAAGATCAACGGCGAAACGCTCAACGATTAGGAAAGGGTTTCGGTGTGGCGGCGAGACTGAAAGAGCGATACGAAAAGACGATCGTTTCCGAGCTGCTGGAAGAGTTCAACTATACAAACGTGATGCAAGTGCCCAAACTCGAGAAGATCGTGGTAAATATGGGCGTGGGAGACGCCCCGCGTGAACCGCGGATGATGGAAAGCGCACTGACAGAGTTGGCGCAGATCACCGGCCGGCGTGGCGGTATCCGGCGGGCGCGGCGATCGATCGCGGGGTTCAAAGTGCGCGAGGGCACGCCGATCGGGTGCATGGTGACGCTGCGTGGCGAACCGATGTATGAATTCATGGATCGGTTGTTCAATGTGTCCATTCCCCGTATTCGTGACTTCCGCGGCCTATCGACGAGGAGTTTTGACAAACAAGGCAATTACACAATGGGCCTGCGCGAGCAGGCGATCTTCCCGGAGGTGAACATTGATGCGGTGGCCCGCGTACGCGGCATGAACATCACGTTTGTGCTGAAGAATTCCCGCGCCATCGAGGAAAGCATCGCCTTGCTGCGGAAGTTTGGTATGCCGTTCCGAAACTAGGAAGATAGTATGGCTAAGAAATCCCTGATAGTCAAGTCTAAGAGGCGGGCCAAGTTTAAGGTGCGCGCATACAATCGCTGCCGGGCTTGCGGGCGCCCTCGTGGCTTTATGCGGAAGTTCCAATTGTGCCGGATTTGCTTCCGCACGCTGGCCCTCGAGGGCAAGCTGCCCGGGGTAACCAAGTCAAGCTGGTAAGGGCACAAGGGACGAAGTAAGACGCCATGTCGATGAGCGATCCAATTGCCGATATGTTGACGCAGATTCGCAATGCACTGACGGCCGGCCAGTCGACCGTCGATATTCCGGCATCGCGCATGAAGGAAGAGATTTGCGCGGTGTTGAAAGCGGAAGGATATGTCCGGGACTATACCGTGCTGGATACCGGCACGCACCCGCGGTTGCGCGTCGAGCTAAAGTATCTCGAGGACCGCTCGCCGGTGATCCAAGGCCTGCGGCGTGTGAGCAAGCCGAGTTTGCGGATATATGCCCACTGCGACGATGTTCGTCCGGTCCGCACTGGGTTGGGTATCTCAATACTGAGCACATCCAAAGGTATCATGACGGGTAAACAGGCCCGCGCATCGCACGTGGGTGGCGAAGTATTGTGCGAAGTGTGGTAGCGGGTGCGCGTGGAAATGGTTAGCCGCGACATAGGAAAGGAAACTGAGCGGTGTCTCGAGTAGGGAAACAGCCGGTGCCGATCCCCAGCGGCGTAACGTGTGAATTGACAGGTTCGCACCTGAAAATGACGGGGCCTAAGGGCACACTGGCATGCAATTTCCACGCCGAAATCACAATTACCGTCAATGACACGGAGATTGTAGTTACGCGTCCGAGTGACATGTCCAAACACCGCGCGCTACACGGGTTGACCCGGACCTTGATCAACAACATGATGACCGGCGTGACCCAAGGGTATGAGAAAGTGTTGCAGATCGAAGGTGTAGGGTACCGCGCATCCCTACAAGGCAAGGCCCTCAATCTGCTATTGGGCTTCAGCCATCCGGTGCTGATTGACCCGCCGGAAGGCATCGAATTCAAAGTGGAAGGTACGCAGAGGGTCCACGTCTGCGGCATCGATAAGCAATTGGTTGGCCAAGTAGCGGCCGATCTGCGCGCATGGCGCAAGCCCGAGCCGTATAAGGGCAAGGGCATCCGGTACGAGAATGAGTACGTCCGACGCAAGGCTGGCAAAACTGGCGCGAAATAGCGTGAATTTATACACAACGTCATAAATAATGCCGCATATTGGCGGAAAAATTGCACGAGCGCTGCCCTCGCGTCATTGCGAGCGTAGCGAAGCAATCACTTGCCACAAAGGCCATTGGTTCAAGTGATTGCCGCGTCGCTCACTTCGTTCGCTCCTCGCAATGACGCGATGCGGTGCCAATTATGACGCTACGTATAGTGCCGGTTGCGGTTGAGACTGTTGAGCGGGAGAGCTTAGCCGATGGCGAGGAAGAGTCACAAGGTGGTGCTGTTGGACCGGCGCAGGAAACGTGTGCGCAAGCATGTCAAAGGCACGTCCGATTGCCCACGTTTGAGCGTATATCGGTCGCTGAAGCATATTTACGCGCAGCTTATCGACGATACCAGCGGTCAGACGCTGGCTGCGGCCTCGTCGATGGCGCTGAAAATCTCCGGCGGCACGACAAAAGGCGCCAAAGAAGTTGGCAAGGCCCTTGGCGAGAAAGCCAAGGAAAGCGGGATCGAGCAGGTGAGCTTTGATCGGGGCGGCCGGTTGTATCACGGGCGCCTCAAGGCCCTCGCCGAAGCCGCGCGTGAAGCAGGATTGAAGTTTTAGGAGGTGCTTGGTGTGAGTATGGCACAGGGCAGGCGGGAACCGCGCGGCGACAGACGCACGCACGAGCTGGCAGAGGAACCAGAGTTTATCGAGCACGTTGTCAAGATCTACCGCGTCGCCAAGGTGGTCAAGGGCGGCCGGCGCTTCAGATTCAGCGTGATCGTGGTCGTTGGCAATGGTGCAGGCCGGGTCGGCGCGGCTGTGGGCAAGGCCCACGAGGTCCCCGAAGCCATCCGCAAGGCTATCGAAAAGGCCAAGCGAAACATGTTCGAGGTCCCCATCGTTAGCACCACCATTCCCCATGAGGTTGTTGGTAAAGCCGATGCCGCCTCGGTGTTGTTAAAGCCCGCCTCGCTGGGTACCGGGATAGTGGCGGGCGGCCCGGTGCGCGCGGTTCTCGATGCCGCCGGTTACCAGAACATCTTGACAAAGTCGTTGGGCTCGAACAATGCCACGAACGTAGTGTGGGCGACGTTGGACGGGTTGGGCCAGTTGAGAACCGTCGAACAGGTTGCCCAGACGCGGGGGCTGTCGGTCAGTGAGGTGTTATAGGTTTGCGCAGCAGGTTTACAACCGCGAACCGCGCCGAACGATGAAAGAGGAAAAGATGGATTTAGGTACGTTGAAAAATGCCCCGGGCGCGCGAAAGAAGCGCAAGCGAGTGGGGCGAGGACCTGGGTCCACACGGGGCAAGACCTGCGGCCGGGGAACCAAAGGTCAGAAAGCCCGGTCGGGGTACTCCCGGCCAGTGGGGTTTGAAGGGGGCCAGATGCCCTTGCATCGGCGCTTGCCCAAACGTGGCTTTAGACATCTCAATCGCCATCCGTTTGCCATTGTCAATGTGGACACGCTCGAGCGGGTGTTTGAAGACGGTGCCGAAGTCACCGCGGGTGACATCTTTCAGGCGGGCCTGGCTGATATGGCCAAAGGGCGCGTAAAGGTGCTTGGCCGAGGCATGCTCAGCAAAAAGCTCAACCTCATCGTGCATGCGGCCAGCCCCGGCGCCCGTGCGAAGATCGAGGCGGCTGGCGGCGCGGTCGCGCTGATTGCCGGGCCGGACGAAAAGCGCAAGAAGGCCAAGCAATATGCCGTCACGCGGGCGCAGCCTGTGGAGGAACGATAGGTGTCGCAGTCGATCGCAGCCTTCCGGAACGCGCTGAAGATTCCCGAGTTGAAGCGGCGGATTCTGTTCACGCTGGTCATGCTCGCGATCTATCGCCTGGGGGCGCACGTGCCGACACCCGGCGTGAACGGCGCGGCTCTCGCCGAGACGATACGCAGCATGGGCGGGGGCCTGTTGGGTTTTTACGACATGTTTAGCGGCGGCGCCTTTAGCAACGCGACGGTGTTTGCGCTGGGCATCATGCCCTATATTAGCGCGTCGATCATCATGTCGCTGCTGACGGCCGTCGTTCCGGCGCTCGAGAAGCTGTCCAAGGAAGGCCAGGAGGGCCAGAAAAAGATTACCGAGTATACGCGCTACGGGACGATCGGCTTATGCATCGTCCAGGCGATCGGCATCTCGATGTATCTGCAGAGCATCGAGAGCCGCGGCCCCGCGATTGTCCCGAACCCCGGCCTGGGGTTCGTTCTCATGTGCGTCATATCCTTTACTACAGGCACCGCGTTCATCATGTGGCTGGGCGAGCAGATTAGCGAGCATGGCATCGGCAACGGCATTTCGCTGATCATTTTCGTCAGCATTGTCTCGCGTATGCCCGCAGCGTTGTTCAACCTACTCCGGATGGTCCGCCACGGCCAGCTCCAAATCTTCCAAGCGGGCATCTTGATAATCCTGTTGGTGGCCGTCGTGGCGGGTGCGATCCTGGTGACCACGGGACAGCGGCGCATCCCAGTCCAATATCCCCGGCAGGTCAAGGGCCGCCGGGTGTTTGGCGGACAGCGGAATTATTTGCCGTTGCGCGTGAATCAGGCAGGTGTTATCCCGATCATTTTCGCCAGTTCCCTGCTGATGCTGCCGGGATTTCTGGGCAAGGCCATTACCATTCCCGTGGTCCAGACATTCTTCGATGTGTGGTTCCGTTATAATGGGCCGTTTTACAATATCTTTTACGCCGGACTGATCGTCTTCTTCTCGTTCTTCTACACCGCCATCACCTTCAACCCGGTCGAAATGGCCGATAACATGAAAAAGTACGGCGGCGTGATTATGGGCGTTCGCCCGGGCAAGGCTACGGCGGATTACCTGAACCATGTCATGACGCGCATCACCTTGGTGGGGTCGCTGTTCTTGGCGGTCGTGGCGCTGATGCCGCAGGTTGTGTATAGGTTCCTGGCCGTGGGCGACTGGCGCATCGTCAGTTTCTTTGGTGGTACCAGCTTGCTCATACTGGTGGGCGTGGCCCTCGACACTGTCAGGCAGATCGAACAGCACCTGATCATGCGCCATTACGATGGGTTCATGAAGGGACGCAGGGTGCGCAGTAGAAGGGGATAGGATGTCCATGGGACTTCGAATTGTGATGTTAGGAGCGCCAGGCGCCGGCAAAGGAACCCAGGCCAAGCGTATTGCTAGCGGGCATGCGCTGCCGCACATCTCGACGGGCGACATTTTTCGCGCGCATTTGCGCAACGGTACCGACCTGGGCAAACAAGTGCAGGAATACCTCGATGCGGGCACGCTTGTGCCGGACGAGTTGACGTGCCGGATTATCGCGGAGCGCCTTGCCGAGCCCGATTGCGCCAACGGCTACATTCTCGATGGGTTTCCCCGGTCGGTGCCTCAGGCGCAAACCCTTGGGGAGGTGTTGAGTGAGCGCGGCGAAAAGCTGGATGTCGCCGTCAACATCGACATCGAGGACGCGGAGACCATCGAGCGGTTGACGGCACGGCGCTCATGTCCGAAGTGCGGCCGAATTTACAACCTCAAGTTCGACCCGCCCAAGCGCGCAGGCATTTGTGACAACGACGCGTGCGAGGGTGCGCAACTTATCCAGCGCAAGGACGACCAGGAAGAAACCATCCGCGAGCGGCTCAAGGTGTATCATGAAACCACAGAGCCCATCATCGCGTATTACGACCAGCAGGGCATTTTGACGAGTGTCAGAGGCACGGGAGCCACCCCTGCCGACGTCTTCGCGAGAATTGAAGAAACCTTAGCTGCGGCCAAATCGGACCAGGCCTCGTGATTGTCCTTCGCACCGAGCGGGAGATCGGCCTCTTACGGAATGCGAACCGTATCGTTGCGGATGTGTTGGTCGAGTTGGCCGACCGGGTCGCGCCGGGCATTAGCACCGGTGACCTGGATGCCGTGGCGGAGTGCATGATTCGCGAACGGGACGCCATTCCGGCCTTTTTGGGCTACCATGGCTACCCTAAAGCGACATGCATCTCGGTCGACGAGGTGATCGTGCACGGCATCCCGGGCAGGCGCCGCCTCAAGAAGGGCCAGATCGTCAGCATTGATGTCGGGGCGCTCTACAAGGGCTATTACGGCGATGCGGCGCTTTCGGTGCCCTGCGGCGAGGTGGACTGCGAGCGGCGCCGGCTGCTCGAGACGACCGACCGGGCGTTGGCCCGCGCCATTGCCGCGGCGCGGCCGGGAAATTACGTGGGCGACGTGTCCTGCGTGATTCAGAAGACGTGCGAGGCTGAAGGGTTCTCGGTGGTGCGGGCCTTCGTCGGGCATGGCATCGGCACGGCGTTGCACGAGGAACTGCAGATTCCAAATTTCGTAACGGGTAAGAAGGGTCCGAAACTGCGCGAGGGTATGGTGATGGCGCTTGAGCCCATGGCCAATATGGGCACCTACGAGGTGAGGGTGCTGGAAGATGGGTGGACTGCCGTCACGGCCGACGGGAAACCGAGCGCGCATTTCGAGCATAGTATCGTCGTGCGCAAGGATGGCGGCGAGATTCTATCGGCCACCCCGAGGCG
>Ga0315533_1001447_pt1 | contig 18015 bp, 46 predicted proteins | sample SalMarSW160130MG_FD_203081 | JGI IMG/M metagenome (GOLD analysis project Ga0315533, IMG submission 203081) | Salt marsh sediment microbial communities from the Plum Island Ecosystem LTER, Massachusetts, United States - Salt Marsh Sediment SW1601-30 ... | reverse complement strand
CTTCATTTATACTGATTTTACCAAAGACTTTATAAAAATGTCAATAACCTCTACTGTTTTATAAGGGAATTTCAACAACCCCATAGAATACCATTGACTGATAAACGATTTGCCAACTATGCTATTGACAGATACCACAAAGCAATGGTATTAAATAATACAAGGAGGATGAAATGCCGAAAGTAGATATTGGTGCAATGGTAATTCTGGCACTCGTCATCGCCGTGTCCATCTTGCTGGCGAACTGGGTATCCGGCAAGATAGCGACCAAAGTATAATGAAGCATAACCTGAGAAGCCTCCTTAACCGGGGGCTTCCTTTCTGAGGAGGGATTGTGGATTTGTAGGGTATGTTAAAAAGGTTAGGTATTTTTAGTAATTCAGGAGCTAAGTCAAATGCCAAATGGCGGGTATCTTTTAACATTAGTGGTGAAGTTGTAGCTTCAGGCAACTCTAGAAGTGAAGCGCTTGATAATGCACGTAAAATGATTAGAGACCATCCTGATACATTTGTAGCATCTGGAAATTTTAAGGTACTTGATAAGCCAGAGGGAGCATAAGGAGGAGTTATGGATTGGAATTTAATAGGGGCGGTTATTATTGGCATAGTTCTCGCTTCGATTGCCGAAGCTAAATTTATAAATCAGCCAGTTCTAGTGCCTGAGTCTGCACCACCTCCAGCGTCAAATAGCCATGTGGGCTATTCGAGCAGCGACCCGGTAAGGAATTTTATGGACAACTACTCATAAGGAGGAAGTATATGCCGTTAATTGCAAAGGAAGAGTTATACCACCTGCATCAAGCAGTTCCCAATATCGTCGCACAAGATGCTTATCCCGACCAGAGCACAAGGAAAGCTTTTATTGACCTGTACCGGTATCAGGTGCCCATCGGGCAGGCTCTTATCTTCAGACCAGGGCACACCTTCAGCCTATATGCCGTGAAGTTAGCTGAGAGAATTGCTGGAGCTATTGCTGCTGATGCAGCTGTCTACACTGACGAACTAGAGGCTGCGAATGAGGCAACTATCAATGATATGCAGCTTTCGCCGGCTGTTCCAGCGCTCAATGATGCCTATTACTTCGGTTACAATTATCCTTTTACCAAGCTCACCGTCAAGTATTCCACTGCGGCTACTGCTGGAGTGCTTACCTGGGAGTATTGGAATGGTGCAGCCTGGGTAGCTCTGCCCGGGATAACTGATGAAACAGCAAACTGGATAACTGCAGCTGGAACTCACGACATTTACTGGACATTACCGACTAACTGGGCGAGGTATCACGGGGCTGAAGTCCTTGGACAAGACCTTTTCTGGATAAGGTCGGTGGATAATGGAGCTTGTGATGTGGCAACAGGAGACCAGGCTTGGATACATGGAGGGAAGGCTGCGACTCCAGTAACTGTGATGGACAATAAGGATAAGATAAAACTGGAAGTGAGGGAGGCGGATGAATTGTCCAAAGAACTCCTTATTGATGGTGCAATGTATCAACAGCTAACTAACTTCCAAGATAGGGAGCTGATTTACAGGCTTGACATTAACAAAGAAGTTGTTGCCTCTGATGGAAAGTGGGTAGTGATCTCGACTCAGGCAACCGCGCCCATCGATGTTTCTGGCTGCTACTTCGACTTAACCTGTGATAGGCAGCGCCAGACAATGCTGAAATAGGAGGAAGGATGACGAAGCCGAAAGCGAAAGTAAAGGTTAAGGATACGAGGAAGAAGGTTAGTAAGGATATGCTGAGGAGGTTTGCTACTGAGATAAAGCGATGTACAAACTTTCCTCTTGGAGACGATATGGTTGAGTTGGCTATTAAGAACTTTGAGCATGAGGAGGAATTATAATGGAACAGCCAAGATTACTTCCCTTTCACATTACAGGAAATACGCCGGGCATGGTCGCGGCAAATGGTGTAGCAGCCACCTGGACTGACATCTGGAGGGTGCAGATACCTCAAGGTATGGGGCTGATACTCCAAGCATCCGACCAGTTGTCAGTATACTTTGAGGATAACACGGCTGCTGAATGTGGCTTGGATGGCAGTTGCAGACTTCGGATGGAAGTTCGAGACCCGGCGGAGCAGGACGTGGAGCGGGTGTTTGGAGATGCAAACTACCGGCGGGTGAGAGAGTTCCAGAACAGAGCGTTGATTGGTCGGCTGGGAATCTCAAAACCTGTCAAAGTCTATGAGAGACAGTGGCTGGTTATCACCGCCATCGATAATGCCACCATCACCGTAGCCAATTGTTACTTTGATTTGCTGACAAGTAAGGTCGCAGTAGGAGTATAGGAGGAATAACATGGATTGGAAAGCTACTTTAATTTCTCTTGCCGTGGTCATAGTTGCCCTGATAGTCTATGACAAATGGGTAAAAGGTAAAGTTTAAGGAGGACGAATATGCAACCAGAAGTAATGCAAGAACCATTTGACTTAACACAAGGTACGGCTGGCGTAGTTGGAACTAACACAGCCCCAGCTCTGCTGCAGGATGTGTGGGTCTACACAGTCCCTGTGGGCGTAGGACATGTAATTCTGCCCGGCCACACCATCTCAATGTATCTGCATGATTTGGGAGCAGCTGAGTCTGTTGCTGATTCCTTGGTCAGGGTAGTCGTCCGTGATGCCATGGGGCAAGACGAGAAGACTATCTATGGACCAGCCTTATACCAGACTGTGAAGGAGTTCCAGGACAGAGACTTATTGGCTCGGTTCAACATCAAGGAGGCTGTGAAGCTATACGAAGGCCAGCAGCTCGTAATCCAAGCAAACGATGTTGCCGATGGTATCGACGTGACTGGTGGTGCTGTTGAGAGCTACTTCGACTTAGCTATCAGCCGTATTCGCCAACCCTTATAGGGGACTAATAGTGTGATGGATAATGCCGTATATGCTAGTAGCAACAGGAGATGCCTCCTCGTTAGCTAATCTTGGACAATATGAGAATAAGTTTAACGAAGGAGATTACGGAAGGCTTGACTTAGAGCTCAGTAGCTCCGTTGCTGCAGACATTATCGGCTGGCTTGATGAAAAGCTGGATACCGCAGGTGTTCCCGAGCACAAGGTAACGGTTGTCGGCAGAACCATCCAAATTCACTTCAAGAAAGAGATCGCTCCTCTAGTTATTATCGCCGCGGCTATTGCTGCAGTTTTCCTACTTTGGGGCTTAATCGTAGCCTGGCAATTATGGAATATGTCACCTGCTGCAGCTGTCTGGACTATCTTAGGCATCCCTGTCCTTATCGTAGCTATCGTAATTGGAGCCATAATACTTATCGTCTATCTAGGAGGGAGAATAAAGGCTGGACCAGTAGCTATAGCAGGTAAATAATGGACATACAGAACTTAACAGCAAGCATACTTCTAGCTGACCTGAAAAGGAGAGGCTTCTTCAAACAACCTGGAAGCGTTAATGATATTATAGCAGCCTCGAAACTCGTGGCGGAAATACTATACGAAGACGAGATTAACAGAGGTGCAGGTGGTGAGCCAGGCTTACTAGAACCAAGCCTAATGACAATCATGGACCCACCGGATGTATGGGGCGTTAGGCATAATATGGGGCTGGCGGAGTTAGCAGCCAGGCTAGGAAGTATTGATACTTTTGACAAGCGCGGCAATGTCCTCTGGATGGATGATTTTGAGAGCGGAATTGAAGCATGGGTGCCTAGGCTTCCTGGTGCTGACTACTTTTCGTGGGCACCTAATCATCACGCAGGTGGCTTTTGCGCTAGAATGGCGACACGCGCAGTTGCTAATGACCATAACTACATGGGCGTTTACGTACCCTATCCAGTATTGTCAAAAATGGGCTTTGAGTTCAGCTTCAGGAGAGATACTAACTTAAAATGGATTTACTTGGACGTATGGTTTCTCAGCGGAACAATCTTTACCGATACTGAAGTTAAATGGACAGCAGCGACAAAAACGTGGTCATATTTAGGTGCTGATAATGCAGAGCACGACCTGTCACCTACTGTTAACCTTGAGGAGGATTTACTGTTTCACACTGTGAAGTTGGTAGGTGATTACGTAAACGGCAAGTATGTCAGGCTGATAGTTGACAATGTCATTTACAATATGACCGATTTAGAACCATACGCTACTGGGTCACCCGTGGGGCCTTACATACTAATAATTATAGGCATAAGAACTGAATCGGACGATGTGGCTGCTGCGGATATAGACAATGTTATAATCACACAGAATGAACCATGAACCATGTAGGAGGATTTTATGGGCGCAGGAATTAAGATCTGGGGTTGGTATAAGGCAGGCAAGATATGGGTGCCGATACAGGTAGATGTTAATGGTAAGCTGGTGATAAGGGCATAAGGAGAGGAAATGAAAGAAGACGAAAGGACAGAGGAATTAGAGGATACTGCTAGCAGAAAGCCGGCGATTGTCAATGTAACTATGACCAACGCTAACCAAGAATACCGCTACCAGTTCCCGAAAGGCGTCAAGAAGTTCCTCCTGCATTGTAGGGATGGAACGGCATTCAGGTTGGCATTTAGTAGAGGGAAGGTGGCCGGACCTACCGAGCCATACTTTAGTGTTCTGGCGAATGTTGCTTACAACGAGGATAACCTGAATGTAGAGGAATTGCACATATACCTTGCTTGTGGAGTAGGAGCCAAGGTCATAGAGATTATAGCTTGGAATTAAAAGGAGGAAATTTGGATGAAGTTCATAGCGATTCTCAAAAGGCAAGACCCTCCGCCCTTTACTCGTATAAGGAAGGCTGTCAGTATTATCAAGGAGGCTACTAGAGATGGAAAACAGCAGCAAAGAGATGCTAAAGCTGATAATACAGGGAACGCTTAGTCTAGTAGCTTTGGCTGGGGGGCTTTACCTTGTGTTCGTAGTCCCCGAGTTAAGGGCTTGGGGAACCGGTATGGTAGGATTTGTCATGGGATATTGGCTGACTTAAAATGGAGAAACTAAGAAGGATATTACTTCATGTACCGGTTGGGATTTTGGCTGTTATTTTTGGGTACTGGGTTGGTTGGTGGCTGGCTATCATATTCGCTGCTGGATTTTGGCTATATGAGGTAAATCAGGATTCTCATGTTTCCGACCAGGCATACAGGGATTTGAAGGGATTTTTATGGGGTTGTGGAGCTATGGGGATGATATTGTTATTATTGAAACTTGGGAGTGTATTGTAGCAAATGATAGAACCAAAGATAGGTGAAATAAGAGGAGCGAGGGATATAGGGAGAAATACCTGCCATGCTTATGATAAATTTGTATGGGTTGCTTGCCCTTATTGTAATAAGCCACGCTGGATAGGATATTACCAATACCTAAGAGGGCAAATACGCTGTATGAGTTGTGCTGTTCAGGAGAGATATAAGGAAGGCAAGCATGGGGGAAAGTGGCAAGGTGGTCGGTTTAGAGATAAATCAGGTTATATGCTAATTTGGTTAGATGCAAATGATTCCCTCTATCCTATGGCTACTAAAAATAGGCGCAAAATGGGTAGTGGCTATTGCTGGGAGCATAGATATGTTGTAGCCAAGTATCTTGGTAGACAGTTAAAAGACACTGAGATAGTTCATCATCTTAATGGAAGGAAGGCAGATAACCGGATAGAAAATTTAGCACTGCTAGCTAGGAAGAACCATAACACTACTACACTTAGGCAAGCTATGCAAAATAGAATTAGAGATTTAGAAGTACGGCTCGCACAACAAAGGCTCCCTTTAATGGCAGAATCCCCAAATATATTGGGAGGACTATAAGGAGGAACAATGGCAGAAAACCGATTTGATTTAGCACACTGGCAAATAAATACACCAGGGCTATATACCGGTGACCCACTAAAGATTGATATTGGTTGGGTTGTTAACTGTTCTGGAGTTCTTTGCTTTGGAGGCTGGTGGACATTGATTGATGCAACTACAAATAGTGGGCAGAGGTCAACGCGTGTTAAAAACCTTAGCAGTGGACGCTGGAGTGATACTTTAGATATTGCTCATCTTGTCTTTGGTGGGACTATGCCCTCACATGATATTGAAGTTACCGTAAAATTCACTTGCTATATAGTAAACATTGCTCCACAAGAAATAGTAGTGAGCTTCAACTTTCCTAACCTTGATGATGTTTCTCCTGAGCCTCCTCCAGATGACGGCGAGCCTGGTTATTGCACTGAAGGCCAAACGAAGTGTGTAGGCGAAGACTTAATGGTCTGCAGTAATTCCAAGTGGATTGTGAAGGAGAAGAACGCCTTTGAGTGCGGTTATGTTCCTCCAGAGTGTTTCGACGGAACGACCAGGTGTGTTGGGACGACTTTGCAGCGATGCGTTGGCGAAAGGTGGAAGACAACAAAGACTAATGCCGTGGAATGTGGATATGTTCCGCCAACTCCTTCAGATGATGGTGACCTTCCACCAGAAGACGAAATTAAGACTTTCTGGGATGAATATAAGTGGTGGATTATTGGTGGACTTGCCATAATTGCAGTCGCGGCTGTAGTTATAACGAAGCCATGGCAGAGAGGAAAGTAATGGCTGACGGAATAAACGTTGGGAGTATGAAGCTAGCGACTTTATTATTCTTGTTATTGTTAGTTTTTATCGGGTTCGGAACATACCTAGACTATAGGAGGTTTAAGGCAGAAGGGCATACTTTATAATGGAGGAAGAAATGGGTTATCCAAGAATGGCTAAAAACATTATTTCGTACCATGGGCGTAGTGGAAAGCCGGTTATCCACAAAACTAAAGGTGGAAGATTGTACATTATGGTACGAGCTACTGGTGGTGGAACAAAGCGCCTTTACGATGGCTCGAAATATACCGATGACGGTAAGACGAAGGTGTTGAGGTTAAGCTAATGGCGGAAATAATAGGAGTACCAATTGGTGGAACACCCTGGAGTTGTGGTTGTAGCTGGAATCCCGAGGACAGGTGTTGGCTTTGTCCTGACGGCAGTTGCACGGTGGTTCCAGATTGGGATGAGTATATTCCCACAGAAGCTAAGAAACCTAGCTACCGGCTTTTAGTTATTGCAGCAGTAGTTGTGATAGCTGTAATTTTAGTATTAAGGAGGGAATAATGGAGCAATTAGGTTGGAATAGGACATATCTATTAGCAGCTGGAGCAGCGGCTGGAGTAATTATTGTTGCCCTAATCATACACTTTTACAGGAAGGGATAGATGCCATTAACAGCTGAACGAACAGTCGACAAAATCCTCCAGTTCGGTTGCCTTGGAGCAATTACAGCTGGCGCGACATCCTATCTAGCACCCGGGATGGGAGCTACCCAGGCAAACGAAATAAAGATGAGAGTCCCTGCTACTGGCATAATAAAGAACTTATATGTCTTGCAGAGAGTATCAAGCGGTGCTGCCGGAAGAACTGACATCTACACCGTCAGATATGGCGGAGACACCGCGATAACTTGCACACTTAACAATACCGCCATTGGACACGATACGGAACATGAAGTTGCCGTGACAGCCGGTGACCAAGTAAGCATAAAGCTAGTTTCTAATAATGGTGCTGATACCAGTGCGGATGTCGTGGTGACATTGGAGCTTGTGTAGATGGGACGCAGCTTTAAGTTTTGTTCAACTTGCCACAGACTTGTCTGGGCTAGAACTGATAGGAAAACTGGCCGTTGTTTCTGTACACAATGCGGTAGGGAAATCAACGGAAATATCAGCACGCCTCAGCCTAGTAATTTCACTATGAGTATAGATCATAAAACAGCTACCGGTTAAAGGAGAAGCTATGGAAAAGCAACAACAGTTAGGAATAGTGATTGGATTGGTAGTTGTGGGCTTTGTGATTATGTATTTTGTGACCAGGAAGGAGGTTGTTGAAGCCGAAGGCGACCAGAAGTGTATAGGCAATGACCTCTATATCTATCAAGGTGGACAGTGGATATTGGAGGAAACTAACTCCTTGGTTTGCACATCACCGCCAGAGCCTGAGCCAGAGCCTGAACCAGAGCCCGAACCAGGACCTTTGCCTCCGGGCTTTGAAATAGACTACATAGGCGCTGAACCTCCTGTAGTTATATTGGGTAACTCTGTAAGCATTAAAGTCAATTACTTCTGTCCAAATCCCAAGCTTGAAGAGAGAACATATACTCTTCAATGCGTGATAGATGGGATAACTTTGCAGCATACATCAACCAGTGCAACTATTAGGTTTGAATACACTCCAACACGTATTGGACCTTATAATGCTACAATTCAAGGTGATGGTATAAGTAAGTTCAACTGTCCTAGCTCTGTTTCGTTTGAAGTTAAAGAGGAGGCAGTTGGAGTTTTCTATTCCCCGTTCGGCAGTTATACTGCTTATGCAACTTTAAGTGCTCTTGCGGAACATATAGCATCCTTAAAAGTTGGTTCAACATCCTCAACTAGCAGACCCTGGAAAACTGTTGACCTTGAATGGGCGGGTAGGCATTATACACACGGTGTTGTTTGCCCTTACTGCGACGAGGTTTTTGTAGCTGAACCTAATGCATTGCGACGTGGGTCTACCTTTGGTGCTAAAACAGCAGCTGCTTATAAACTTCTTCTGCACATCCAAAGTTCTCACCCTGCCAATCCACTCACTAAACCCCGATGCCATATAGAAGTAAGCGTGCCGCAGCCACTGGGTTTGCCGAGTGCAAATTGTTATGCGGTTAGAATAGACAACTGGATGGGAGCTCGCGGCCTCACATATTGGAGAGCTGTTGGTTGGACAAACTACGAATACCAGGCATCACGGAACTTTGTTTCCATTCTTGGCAACCATCATGTTGAGATAAGAGGACCGATGCCTTATACTCTAGGTATGGAATGGAGAGGAACGAATGCTCCTTATGAGTATCCTAGTATATTTGACCAAGACATCACTCTTATGAACCTCGGTGATAGAGCTTCCTTTGACGTGGAAACTGGGATAGAAGAGATTGTAGAGTGGAAATGGTAACAGGAGCCTATAAAGTTCTTGAGCACGTCCAGTCGGTACATCCTGACCATCCGCTAACTGCACCAGGATAAACAATTAAGGAAGGGTGTCTTAGCCGATGAAAGATAGTGCGGGTAAGAAACTGTGGGGTTGGTATCCGGCAGGCAAAGTCTGGCTACCCATTCAAGTTGACATCAACGGCAAACCTGTTGTCGATATGTCAGCGATTAACCTTGACGACCTGGCTGATGTTTCTGGATTTGGAGCGGTAGAGGGCGACATGCTCTACTTCGACCAGGTTAGTGGCACATTCATGGTAGGAGCTCGAGCTAACTTAGCTGAGTTACTCGCAAATACAACAATCCTTCATGATATCGGCGATGTAAACATTCCAGCGCCGGCTGACTTAGACTTCATCTACTGGGACAATGTGGCTGGCCAGTGGGTAAACATGTCATTTGTAAACCTGGTTGCTAATATACTGGGCAGTGGAAACTTAGATGACTTAGCTGACGTTGTTGTTCCCACGCCAGCCGACGGAGACTTCCTATCCTACTCTACGGGGCTAGGAATATGGCAGAACAGGCAGCTTGCTGATACTGATATTCCTAACCTCGATGCCTCAAAGATAACAACGGGAATGTTCGCCATGGCTCGGTTGCCAACATCGGCAAAGACGCTCGGCATTGAGTTTATCATAGACGGCGGTGGTGCCGTTATCACCACAGGGCAGAAAGGACACCTGGAAATACCTTTCACCTGCACGATTCAGCGAGTCGAGCTGTTGGCAGACCAAGTTGGCTCAATCGTGGTAGACATCTGGAAGGACATCTATACCAACTTCCCGCCGGATAATGCTGATTCAATAACCGCCGCGGCGCCTCCTACGATAGCCGCAGCACAGAAGTCTCAGGATGTAACATTGACAGGTTGGACTACTGCAATATACGCGGGTGACATTCTGGCGTTCAATATTGATTCATGCGCCACGATTGAAAGGGTAACATTATCTTTGATGGTGGAGAGGACATAATGGCTTGGCTAGCAGGTTGGAGTAAATCGACGAGCCAGAGCGATATTTTAAGGGTAAGTTCTTAGGAAGGAGGTAAAGGAATGACAAGATGGTTTAGTACTCTAAAGGAGGCAAGGGCTCATATTAAAAAGTATGGTGGCACTTTAGTAAAAGGTATTTATCCTTATGCTGTAAACCCCAAGCAAAAGGGGAAAAGGAGATGAAATATGACTGGGACATGCTATTATTGTAAGAAGCCTATTAAACGAGGTGGTATCAAGCGAGAAGGTAAGCTATTCCATAAGGCTTGCTATGGGCGGTACAAAGCACAGCCTCGCAGAGTGCCTAAAACTCAAGTGCATAGAGTGAGGGGAACACTCAATGGGCATCGTTTAGCTCACGGGTATGAGTTAGTGCCTAGAAAGAGAAGGAGGTAGTTATGGCACAGTTTGGAATTACTAAATACACAAAACATCACTACCCTAACACTTATCGGGATATAGCTGAAAAGAGTAGGAATCCCCATTCACAATACTATGGGGTTACTTATGTTTCCGGCAGGAAGGTTGTTTCTTTTGGCCATGTATTTAATACGCTGGCAGCTGCCAAAGCCACTATAAGGAAATATGCTAAGGACAAACTGCATACCTCGGTTATAAAGATAAAAATGATTTAGGAAGGAGGTAACAATGCCAAAAGCAACAGCGAAGTTCAAGACGAAGGAAGCCAAGAGAAAATATGATAGCTGGACACCTATTATCAAGAAGGCGAAGAAGGACGGAGCTCCTAAAGCGACTATCAAGATGATGGAGCGGTTTCAGCATAGCTGGATAGGTAAGTAATAGAAAGGGGGTAATCTATGGCAAATGTTAAGTTAGTATTTGATAACCCCACAGCGGAGCAATTAAAATACCTCTATGATGCACAAGCTACATTAGCATTAGCGGGCATTACCTTTGACTCCGGCAGTGATGTTGGTGATGGTAAAATTCTTAATAGAGAGTGGGAACTGGGCTGGAGCCTGAAGGGTGCCAGGATTGTTGAAGTAAAACCGGTATAAAAGGAAAGAGGGTAGCTTATGAAAACAAAGCCGAAAGGTATCCATGCTAATACACGAGGAGGTTTAAGACCACTTAAAAAGGGTGAAGAAGTTGTCTATGGTGGCGCTGGTTTTCACATTGTCAAGAAAAAGGAAGCCAAGACGGCGAAATCAAAACCCCGCATACTACAGAATAGAACTCCGCCAAGACCAAAACGGCGCAAGAAATAGCCTAATTAGATTATTACCCGACCCTCCGTGTCCATGGTTACAGCCAGGGTTTTTACTAGCTAGGAGGTTCAACCTCCCTTCTTAGTTAGGTTTTTCCCTTGGCTGTAGCCTTATTTTAGCTTCATTCCCGGATAAGATTTTTGGCGAATTATACTCTTCCACATCAAATGTAAAGCGACTTTAGATACTAATTATAGGTATGTATTGATGATTTGATTATACAGTTCAGCCAGTTTGTAAACGACATAATATGGCTAGCTATTTGCTTTTTCTCTTAGCTCTTTTCTTACGACACCAAACTTTGTGAAACTGCCGGAATAATCTCCCTTTTTAACTAATTTCCTACGCCTTCGAGCCTTTGCTAATTTGTGTTTAGTCATTATTTATGCCTTACCTCTGCCTTTACTATCCCGTTATCACGCCACGCCTTAATATCATGCTCGTTAGTTTCTCCGTGAGCTTCAACCACCCGGGAATCCCTTAGACAATGAATAACTAAATCAGGTATTAGATGTTTAACCGATTCCATCTCGATATCCATTAAACTCCATTACCTCTTGACTGCACGCTTGGCTGCTCTTGGCATGGATTCAATATCAAATAAGGTTTCAACTTTCTGAAATACACAACAAAATCTTGCATGGTGTCTTATCCGTGTAATTAACACAATCACTCTGTCATAGCGTGTATATTTAGGGCGTGGTTGCATAATCCAATGATACAGACCAATGTATCCGCCAACTTTGCATACTCTTACTGCCTCTTTGATATAAAGGCTATCCTTCACCTTTCCTGTCTTGTATAACCGACCACTCAAATCATTGGAATAGGGCGGGTCGCATAAAACAAAATCGAAGGAATTGTCAGTGAAGGGCAAACTATGGGCATCACAAACTACATCGGGATTTACTTCTGGGTTTATATCACAACATATACCGTATTCAGCCTTGCCCCCGAATGGCTGTAAAATAAGGCGGGGTTTATATGTTTGGAATAGTCGCTTTTCAAAATGCAAAGGGAAACTTCCTCTATATTTAGTCCCATTGGGGCGTGGCAAATACCACAATTCTCTAATTACTGCCATTTTGTTACCCACTTGTCTTGATAATAAGGCTTCATTCCTCTAGCTTAATCTCCTGCCTACAACAATAATTCCATTTCCCTTTCCAGCCACGATAACACCCTGACATTGTGGTAGCCTCCCGGCAGTAAGAGCCAGAGTTTCCGCCGGCGAAAGCCTGTTATCATCGGTGCACAATAATCTAGCCATAAGATGTTCTTTGTTTGCCTTCTAAAATAATCTTTTATTTGTGTTCGCCACACAACATCGGCACTAAGACTGGCTGTTTCGGCATAAGCATCCAGCTTTTTTCGGCGGGTTATTGCATAAGGTGGGTCAAGTAATATCCAATCCCATAGCCTTTCATCGGTTTTAATAAAATCTTCCACTCGGCAATGCATAGTTGCGTTTGGATGCTCTAGGTCTATTCTTTCGTCACCAATTAAGCTACTCCCTGAATATAGGTGTAGGACAGCACCCGAAATTGTAGCTTTAATTATGTCTTGGGCCGGCTTTGTAAATGCCCCGGGATAATCAGCATTATTCATACCTAAAGCCAAGACCTCAAATTCAAATCTTCTCACTCACCCTTTAATCTCCTCTAGCTTCTGCTTTGCTTCTTTTTGCTCATTTGTCGCATGAAATTGTAATAACCAAACAATGCGATCCCAGTCTTGAGGTCTCCAGACTTGGCCTCCCACCGCTTTAATCCATATTTTCTGCTCTTCTGTGAGTCTGCCTTTGGAGGATTTGCATTCAGCAAAAATAATGGTTTCTGATTCGGGATGAACCAGCACTAAATCAGGGAATCCTTTACCATCGCCTGCTACTGGCGTAACCCAGTTGCCATGCTTTGTCATAGCCTGGCGAAAGTGAGCCACCAGCCAGCCGTAAAGATGGGCAGCCTCAATAGCATCCCTGACTAAATCCTCCTCACTCATCATTAAGTTATACGCTTTGGCTGTTGTTTCTTTTTTCATTGTATTCAGTTATCGTTGTTTTTAGCTCGGCTTCTTTCATTAACCAATGCCCCAGGAAGTCTTAACTCTTTTCTAATTATTCCCCACCAAGATGGCGGGAAATATACTTCAAGGAAATGGGCAAAATCTTCAATAGGAGTCCAGTCATTAAAACCCCTCCATGACCAGCGTAATTTGCCATTATCGTTCTCTATATCCATAAGATAGAATGCCTTTCTAACCATTTCACCTCCAAACATTAAGTTATGGCGTTTATCGCTCCTTCGGATGCTTAACCTTTCTAGTCGCATCCTTCCGGTTATGGCGGTCTCTCAGTCTGACATTATATTTCCTGCTCATTCGGTCACCTCCTTCTTATCGCCAGATTGATCCATCTGATGCCCAATGGCACCCGGTAATACAGTCAATCGGCACGACATCGAGGCTGCTATGGTCGTCGCCTCTGATGATGGCTGCTACATCCTGAAAGCCTGGGGCTCCAAACGCTGGAGAACTTGGGTCAGGTACGCTCGGGAAGATTGCCAGAACCAACACTGTCTCAGCCTTCTCCTCATCAAATCCCATACCTAACCCGGTATCCGGGTCAAACTTCCTCGGTGTATAAGTCGCTCTGAATGCGTTCATTTTACCTCCTTTAGTTTTTATTCGCCTTGTAAAAATCCAGCCAATCGACAGCATCGCGCTGTGTCAATACTGGGCTCTCAAACAGAAGCCACAGGTGCCTTAGTGCATTGCGCCGGTTGGTCAATTGTACGAACCTGTCTCCGTCTTTCATTTGCCCTCAGCCTTGGCGATTGCCTCACAAACTTGCTTATACAATTTACCAGGCAAGGCAAAATCTGGCAAAGTTTTAATGGCCTTCAACGCCTCATACAAGTCTGGTGCTGCTGCTATGAGGTTGGCATTGGCTTCAGCGCTCTCTAACATTGGTTCACTATCCTGCCCTATAAGGTGATTTTTTGCCTGTGCTGGCACAAGTGCAATTGTTTCCATCCCAGTATTTATAGTGCGATAGGGCCAATCTTCCCCTCCACAAAATGGTTCAAAGGTTGGCGTTGTCGGCCCAGTCACTCCTGGATTAAATCCTGCTTTCCATTCCCCTTTAGTTATCATTTGCCCTCAGCCTTGTTTTTAATTACCACCGGCTTGCCGTTTGTCATCTTAAACTGGCAGCCACAATGGGTACAGATCCATGTGTCACTCTTTAACCGGTACCTTACCCATTGCCAGTTACAGTTGGGGCATTTTATTTTTTCATTTGGCATTTCACTCCTCCTTTAACAATTTATTTTGCCGAGCTAGTGGGTTGTTTTACCTTCACAACTTTAGTCTTCATTGAAGCATTCCCCGTATTTTCTCCCATATCATCAACTAGTGCCTTAGCTTCAGTGCGGGAGTTTGCTTTGACTTCCCATTGGAGGCTTATTATTTTTGTCACGATATATTTCATTCTCCTTTGCCCTCCTTATACAATCTCAATGCCCTAGCTTTAGCATCCCTGCGTTTAGCATGATAGCGTTCCTGTGTTAATTTCAAGGCATTTTTAGTTTTGAGGTATTTATAGATGCCACTTGCGAAGCGTTGTTTGCCATTGTGCTTTACTGTCTGAGTAGTCCAAAAGTAGCGGTCTTTTGAGCCTTTAATATAATAATACCGGTAAGATGGAGTATGTGTGAGGAATCTCCCCCAGGTTGGGTCATCTTGTGCAAGACGGTTAATTGTGTTCGCTAGCTCTTGCCCCAATCCTTCAAGTTTCCTTTGTTCAGTTATTTGCTCTGCCATTCTCTTACCTCCCTTTGTTTTGATAGTTTTACAGTATCACACCACTAAAATAATGTCAAGTGTTTTTGGCATATTGACGAAATTTTGCCATCTCAAAGGAGAGGAGTGAAGCTTGAACCTCACTTAATTAGCTACAACACCCTTAAAAAACGTTAAAATTAGGGCTTTAGGGCAGTTCCACCACTTATATATACCAAGTTCTTAATTTTAACCTCGTTTTGAAACACTAAATTCAATATATGCAGTCATTCCGGCCTCTCCTGCCTTAATTCATCGTCTGCTCTCTCATGCCCTCGTTCATCATTATGGATATTCGCCCAGTAAAGAGGATTAAGTCCATCTTCTTCTAATAGCGGTCTTAGATTATCCTTCAAAAACACAGGGATTCCAGTCTTATCACACGCTTGCACTATCTCTTCTACCCATTCAATTATCGGTGGCTTATATGGCTTAGTTTGAGCACCGATGATTACCCAGTTGACACCACCATTTGAACCTAAAAATCCATCAAGGCTATTCCCTATAGACCCGAGTAATGGTTCAAATGATAAATACTTGATTGTTGCATCTACCTTGTAAACTAAGATGTTTAAGGCAGCATCAGCCATTTCAATATCTGTAGCAGTCACACCCACCCAGCAATTCTCAGGGAAGGGGCTGAATTTAGACAAGTTTTGTGGTTGCTTGGTGAGGAGATAGAAGCGATGCTGGGGATTCTTTTGAATGACATGGAAGATATTATCCTGCCATTCTTGAGGTATCCAATCACCAAACAACTCACCCATATCAACTGTAAAGATACCTCTTGGCTTTTTAACTAGGTATGGCTCTTTTAATCTCTCAGGCCAGAAGCGAGGATAAAAAGGAGCATCATAGCGGCTATCAACATAACCTTCTTTACCGAAATCGTGATACCATCCCTCAACGAGAGGTGCTACATTCTTATTAGCCAAATACAGAGGCTTCAACCGCCCCTCAGCCAACCTCTTTGCATAGCAATAAGGGCAACCGTTTAGGCAGCCCGTGGTAGGATTCCAGGTGTAGCCCTGTGTCCCATCGGGGTTCTTTACCCACTCAATATTCGTGTGGTTCATTTCCCTTCCCTCCTTTATACGCAAGTGATTCCTTATAAGCGTTAAGGCTATCCTGGAGGCTGCTTAAAATCTCACTTGTTATGCTTTTTGGTGGCACTGACTTATCGAAATCAGCCAAAGCCACCTGGACTTTATAATGCCCTGACCATTTAACAAGCTGGGCTTCGCTAATCTTCAGCTTCTTTACACTATCCTTCACTATTTCCCAGCCTTGGAGCAGCTTGTCATCCATTATGGGGATTTCTGGCTCCGACTCAATAGTCGCTGAAGGTAATTGGTCAAATGCTTCTACATTCGCCTTGATATTCGCCAACTTAGTTATGGCATCCTCTAAAGTCTTACCACTATCCACCCAATCTTTAACACTTGCCATGCCTAAAATAGTGTGAACTTCCTCTTTATTCGTGTAGCCCATTTCCCTTAATTTAGTCCAGAACTTATCCCAGGTAGGCTCGCCGGCTTTCTTAAAGGCTGGGGGAAGTGTTCCTTCCGGGACTTCCTCGAACTCAGCGGTGCTATATGCCCCACTAAATAAGGCTGGGAATGATTCAAGCAAAGCTCTCTTTAAGGCTGTCTTTCTAAGCATTAACGGCTGTTTCGACTTTTGCCAGAATTGAGTCGGTTGGCCGTCTCTACCAATCTTCACGCATTCAGTTTTGTTCACCGCCATATAAAAGGGGTGTTCGCGGTCCCTTCTAAAAACCCGAGCCCATGCTCCTACCAAGTTGCTATATTCTTCATCGAGAATAAAAGCACCCTCCCTGAACTCTAACTTACCAGCTGAATCCTTCAAGATTACTCCTGCTTCGTGCCCGTTATACTCAGGATTTGTTTCGCTAGCTTTAAGATATGCGTCTATCGCGATGACTGTAGCTGCCTTATCCCTTTCTGAATACTTAATCAAATAAATTTCAGAGGCAAACGGATTTAAGTTCAAGGATTGGCAGGTTCGCAGGAATATAGCCGTTTCTTGCTCCGTCGCCAAGGGGCAAATCAATTGTTTTATATCCCCGAAAGTGATGGTTACCGGCTCCCCTCTATACTGGACAACTACCTCCTTCTCCTTCTGTTTAGCTTTGTTTTTTGTTAACGCTGTGCTTTTCTCTTTCTCTTCTATCATTTTACTTCTCCCTTATTTCTATAGTTGTTATAGTAGACTGGTGACTGTCATTGGGGTATCCTCGAGGCGGAGCTTGATAATGGAATATCTCATCTTTCTGAGCCTCATTAGGGGAAGAAATGTAAATACGGATGTGGTCGCCTGGCTTTAGTACCTTGTCGTCAATCTTGATATTCATTTTCTAACCTCCTTTATCAGTTCTCTGTCTCTCCAGGCAAGGATAGACAAACTAATTTACAATGACCCATTCTAAGGTCTTTAATTTCTATCATAGCTTCAATGCCTAGCTTAACCGCCTCTGTTTCTCTCGGGTATAAAGCGCTAGGCTCCGGCACTATGAGGGTTGTTAGTCTGTTAATAGCTTCGTCTATGGTCATTTGCCCTCCTCTGACATCTCGCCACGCTTTAGGGATGTGATACCCATTTCTAGTGACGGCGAAACCGTTACCTCTCTATCTATTTCTTTGTCCAGCCATTCCCCTACTGCCTTGAGGGTGGCTTTGTGTTCAGCATTGGCAACAACCTTTAAGTCTGCAAAACGCATATTATTCACAGGCAATCTCAAATACAAAACACTATGTCCTACTGCTTCAGCTATCTCCTCATCTGTCAATAACCTTTCACTCATTTCTCCCCCTTGAGGAAGGCTTGCCACTTCTCGCCTGTGCTAAAGAGTTCTTTGAGCACAATGCCCTTGAAAAACGTGCGAGAACGGGCTTTTGAGTCCTCTTCCGTAGTATTTGTCACTTTCCCCCTTTTCGATGCCGTTTATATCAGGGCTCCC
>Ga0315533_1001446_pt1 | contig 18038 bp, 13 predicted proteins | sample SalMarSW160130MG_FD_203081 | JGI IMG/M metagenome (GOLD analysis project Ga0315533, IMG submission 203081) | Salt marsh sediment microbial communities from the Plum Island Ecosystem LTER, Massachusetts, United States - Salt Marsh Sediment SW1601-30 ... | reverse complement strand
AGGTTGGTTAAGATAGCGGCTAGGTCTCCAGTGCGTTCTATCGCCGGACCTGAGGTATTCTTGATGTTAACCCCCATCTCAACAGCTATGATATAAGCCAGGGTAGTTTTGCCCAGACCAGGCGGGCCATAGAGTAGGATGTGGTCTAATGCCTCACTCCTGCCTTGGGCGGCGGTGATAGCTATATTCAAATTGTCCTTGATCCTGACCTGCCCCACGAAGTCATTAAGGCGCCGGGGTCTAAGGCTGGTATCAAGTGATATATCATCAGTGCTCAGTTTACCTGATACAATGCGATTTATTTTAGCCTCACCTCCTACCCGTGATAAACGACCTTATTATATCACATCTTGGCCTCAGCCAGTTCCTTGGCTGGGGTAGAGGGGTAATAAATAGTCCCGGCAATAGAATAGAGCCGCCCTGATTAAAATAGAGCGGCTCGCCATTATTAAAGTAATCAAACTGTATGCCGGAAGACCTAGATTGTTACCTCCTCTTCTTCATCCTTATCCTTATCTTCATCCTCATTCTCATCTTCTTCACCAGCTGCCAACTCTGGCACCTCCTCGGAAGACGGGTAGCGAGCTGGAATCAACTTACCAATAATTACATTTTCCTTAAGCCCAATCAGTCTATCTATCTTGCCACAGATAGCGGCTTCAGTAAGCACTCTGGTGGTCTCTTGGAAGGAAGCCGCTGATAGCCAGCTATCAGTGTTCAGCGAGGCCCGGGTTATACCCAGTAATACAATATGGGCGGTAGCTGGCTCACCCCCTTCAGCCAGTACCTTGGCATTAATGTCCTCATAACGGAACCTGTCTATCAGCTCCCCGGGCACTAGCTCGGTATCGCCTGAGGAATCAATACAGACCTTGGTCAGCATCCGATGGGCGATGATTTCAATATGCTTATCGTTTATGTTCACCCCCTGAGAACGGTATACCTTTTGCACCTCGTTTACCAGGTATCGCTGGACTGCCTCCTTACCCAAGATATGCAGTATATCCTGCGGGTTGATAGAGCCATCGGTAAGTTGTTGCCCTGCCTTTATTATATCTCCAGTTTGAACACGAATATGGGTGGCGGCGGGAACAGTATATTCCCGCACCTCTTCCTCCTCATACTTGATAGACAGTTGCCCATCTTCAATAACTACCTCACCGGTGACACGGGCTAGGAGAGGTTGAGCTTCAGTGGTTAGGGCTATTGACTCTGGTGTCGCTTCAGCCTCAGGTGGAGAGGCTAACACGGCGCCTATATCTACCCATTGACCGTTGTCCACGATAACTTGCCAGCCAGGGGGCAGTGCATATTCATCACGGAATACCTCAGAACTGGTAACTTTAATCTTTTTCCCTTCCTCATTGTCAATCACCTCAGCTACCCCGTCTATTTCTGAGATGGTGGCTTGAGCCTTAGGTGGTCTGGCCTCAAAGAGTTCTTCCACTCTGGGTAGACCGCTGGTAATATCAAGTCCGACCACGCCCCCGGTGTGGAAGGTGCGTAGCGTTAGCTGGGTACCTGGCTCGCCAATACTCTGGGCGGCAATTATGCCGACGGCGGTGTTGGGGTCGACCAGATGCCCACGAGCCAGGTCTCGACCGTAGCATCGCTGGCAGGCCCCCTGCCTGGATTGGCAGCTAAGGGGAGACCTGACATGAACCTTGGTTAACCCGGCAGCAATAATTTTATTTACCTTCTCCTCATCAATTTCCTCATTACGGTCAACAATGGTTTCACCAGTATTAGGGTCAACCACTTCACTGGCGGCCAATCGACCGGTTATTCGCTCAGCCAGTGATGGTAGCAATTCCCTTTCTCCTGGTTCAGATATCCATATACCTTCGGTAGTACCACAGTCCTCCTGGTGGATAATAACATCTTGGGCAACATCAATGAGGCGTCGGGTGAGGTAACCACTCTCCGATGTCCTCAGCGCGGTATCGGCTAGTCCTTTGCGGGCGCCATGGGTGGAAATAAAGTATTCCAGAACACTGAGCCCCTCACGAAGGCTTGACTTGATTGGGAAGTCAATTATCTTCCCTGAAGGATTGGTCATCAAGCCCCGCATCCCCGACAGCTGTCTAATCTGAGAAATGTTCCCCTTTGCTCCTGAGGTAGCCATCATGTAAATATCACCATAGCGGTCAAGGGTGTCAGCAATGGTGTCGGTAATCCTGTCGGTAGCCTCGGTCCATACGCCAACGACGCCACTATACCTTTCGCCCTCAGTGATTAAGCCGCGATGATATTGGTTTTCAATAATGGCAGCCCTTTCCTCTGCCTCTTCTATTAGCTTGGGTTTACTCTGAGGAACCTCAATATCGCTCATAGCAATGGTTGCCCCTGATTTGGTGGCATAGCGGAAGCCCAGTTGTTTGAGGTTGTCCAGTAACACCGCCATATCTTCATTACTTAGTAGCTGATAGCAATCGGTTACTATATGCTTTAGGGTTGACTTACTGATTATTTTGTTGTAGAAGCCTAGCTCCGGGGGCAAAACCTCGTTGAAGATGATGCGACCGGCACTAGTTTTAACCCTCGGCCCGCCTTTTTCCTGGTCCCTGACCTCAATCTCAGCTCTGAGGTCAATAGCGCCAACTTCGTAGGCGAGCCTTGCCTTTTCCCAACTGCCAAAGATTCTGCCTTCCCCTCTGGCTCCAGGTCTAATGGTAGTCAAGTAGTAGCAACCGAGAACCATATCTAGGGTTGGGGTTACTATTGGCTCACCGCAGCTTGGCAGCAGCATATTGTGCGTACTGAGCATCATCTCCCTCGCCTCTTTGACGGCAGCTTTAGACAGGGGGATATGAACTGCCATCTGGTCACCATCAAAATCGGCGTTAAACGCAGAGCATACCAGGGGGTGGAGCTGGATAGCACTACCATCAATGAGTACTGGCTCGAAAGCCTGGATGCTAAGTCGGTGCAGGGTCGGGGCTCGGTTGAGTAACACCGGTCGTTCCTTAACCACTTCCTCTAGTATATCGTATACCTCCGGCTTAGCTTTGGCCACCAGCCGTCGGGCACTCTTATCACTATAGGCCAGGCCTTGCTCCATTAATCGGCGCACAATAAAGGGTTTAAATAATTCCAGAGCCATCCGTCGGGGTAAGCCACATTGGTTAAGCTTGAGCTCGGGGCCGACAATGATAACCGAGCGTCCACTATAGTCAACTCGTTTGCCTAGTAGATTCTGGCGAAAGCGTCCTTGCTTACCCCGGAGCATATCTGAGAGTGACTTCAGTTTGTGATTACCACTGGTGGCGACGGCTCGGCCTCTTTTTTCATTATCAATAAGGGAATCAACTGCTTCCTGAAGCATCCGCTTCTCGTTGCGGATAATAACCTCTGGTGCCCCTATTTCCAGTAGGTGGCGCAATCGGTTATTACGGTTAATGACTCGTCGATATAGGTCATTAAGGTCACTGGTAGCAAATCTACCTCCATCCAGCTGAACCATAGGTCGGAGGTCAGGGGGTAAAACCGGCAACACAGTTACAATCATCCACTCCGGTTTATTGCCACTGCGGTGAAAGACCTCGGCTACCTGTAGCTGCTTGCTTGCCTTCTTGCGGCGTTGACCTGAAGTGACGCGGATTTCCTGGATTAAGGCATTACGTATTGCATCAAGGTTAATACCCTTAAGAATCTGGAGAATAGCCTCAGCTCCCATTCCCGCCTCAAAAACTTGGCCGAATTTCTGTTTAAGCTCGTGATAGCGATTCTCGGTGAGCAGTCCACACTGGCGAAGGTCTTTCAACTCTTCTATATCGTTTAGCAGTTGCTCCTCAAGCTGTGCCTTTTCCTCAGCCCAGTTTTTCCTGAGCTGGTTTATTTCCTCTACTGTTGCCTGGTTTTGCTCCATCTCGGCGATTTTGGCTTCCAGCAGGCTTTGGCGCTCAGCTATCTCTTGTGAGCTATTCTCGTTGAGTTGTGTAATTGCTTCCTGGCGTGCCTTCTCATCTATAGAGGTGATGATATAATGGGAGAAATATAGAACACGTTCCAGGCTCCGTGGTGACAGGTCAAGTAATAATCCCAGTCGGCTAGGTACCCCCCGGGCAAACCAGATATGACTTACCGGGCATGCCAGTTCAATATGCCCCATCCGTTCCCGTCGAACTTTAGCCCGAGCTACCTCGACGCCACACTTATCGCAAATAACCCCCTTGTAGCGTATCTTTTTATACTTGCCACAAAAGCATTCAAAGTCTTTAGTTGGGCCAAAGATTCTCTCGCAGAAAAGTCCGTCCCTTTCTGGCTTCAGGGTGCGGTAATTAATAGTCTCCGGTTTAGTTACCTCCCCATAGGACCAGCTCCTAATCTGCTCCGGTGAAGCTAGGGAGATACGGACAGCATCAAAATCGTTAACTTCAAGCATTATCTTCTTTCACCTCTTTCAAAAGCGAGTCTTCAGCAACTTTAAGCTCGGTAAGCTCTGTCGCCGGTTCAGGAGCTTCCCTGGTTTCCTCGGCCAGGGTTGCCCTTTCTTCCTCACTAATCACCTCAACGGCAAGCCCTAAACTTCGTAGCTCCATAATCAGGACCTTAAACGATTCAGGTACGCCAGGTTGGAGAATATCTTGATTTTTAACTATAGCCTCATAGGTTTTGGCTCGACCGATCACATCATCTGACTTGATAGTCAGCACTTCTTGAAGGTTGTGGGCAGCGCCATAGGCTTCTAATGCCCATACCTCCATTTCACCAAAGCGTTGACCCCCGAATTGAGCCTTACCCCCCAGGGGTTGCTGGCTAATCAGGGAGTAGGGGCCAGTAGAGCGGGCGTGAACCTTATCCTCAACCAGGTGGTTTAGCTTCATTACGTAGATGTTACCCACTGTTACTGGCTGGTCAAATGGCTCACCACTGCGCCCGTCGCGGAGTATAACCTTGCCCAAAGTAGGTGAAGGGAGGTTCCTCTCAGCACTTACCTTGTCCACAGCTTGCTCTAGCTCCTGTTGGTTAAGGTCTCGGCTGGCTATGCCCAGGTCTTCAAGCCATAGACGCAGGCAAACCTCTTTGGCTTCCCCAGGGTAGGCATCACTGAACACCCTGTCTCCATCGTAGCCCTGGCTGGTAACCCACACCTTAACCATCTCCAGTGGCACGGTGCGGTTCTTATTACCGGGGTCAAGGCTAACCGCTCCCGCTTTTTGAGCTAGCCAGGCCCTGGCTAGAGCATCTTCGATAGCAGTATCATCGGCACCATCAAAGACCGGAGTGAGCACCTTGATGCCCAGTGTCTGGGCAGCCCAACCTAGATGAGTTTCCAGAACTTGTCCAATATTCATCCGTGATGGGACACCTATGGGATTGAGGATAATATCTACCGGTGTGCCATCAGGTAGGAAAGGCATATCCTCAGCCCGGGCGATAAGGGAAATGACCCCTTTATTGCCATGCCGCCCGGCTAGCTTGTCCCCGGCCGAAATCTTCCGTTTCTGGGCAACCCAGACCTGCACCCATTGATTAACCCCAGCCGGTAGGTCATCACCTTTATCAGTAGAGAAGACCTTGACATTAATTACCTTACCCCACTCACCGTGAGGCATTCGCAGCGAGGTATCTTTCACCTCTCGGGCTTTCTCACCAAAGATAGCCCGCAACAGCTTCTCCTCAGCCGATAGCTCAGTTTCGCCCTTGGGGGTGATTTTACCGACTAAAATATCGCTTGGGCTCACCTCAGCACCAATTCGAATAATGCCGGTTTCATCAAGCTCACGTAGACTTTCCTCACCGACATTAGGTATGTCTCTGGTGATTTCTTCGGGTCCTAATTTGGTATCCCGGGCTTCTAACTCATGCTTTGAAATGTGGATGGAGGTAAACTTATCCCTCTCAACTAGGCGATTGCTAATGATGATAGCATCCTCATAGTTATACCCCTCCCAGCTCATAAAAGCGCACAGCACATTCTGGCCTAGAGCCAGCTCCCCCTGTTCTGTAGCCGAACTATCAACTATAATCTGTCCCGGCTCTACTCGGTCACCTTTACCTACTACCGGGCGCTGGTTAATGCAAGTCCCCTGGTTAGTGCGAACAAATTTCGCCAACGGATATATGTCTTTATCGCCATTGTCTTTAGTAACCACAACCTGTGAGTTGGTAGCTGAGGTTACCACTCCAGTATTTTGGGCCAGGAGCACCTGCCCACTGTACTTGGCGGCTTCTATCTCCATGCCGGTAGCTATCAAAGGTGCCTCAGGGCAAAGCAGGGGCACGGCTTGCCGCTGCATATTAGAGCCCATCAGGGCACGATTAGCATCGTTATGTTCCAGGAAAGGTATTAGGGCTGTGGCCACACTGACTATCTGCTTGGGTGAGACATCCATTAATTGGATTTTATCTGGTGCTTCCCGTAGATAGCGGTCACCCTGCCTGACCTCAACCCTTTCTTCGGTAAACTGACTATTTTCATCAAGCTTGGCATTAGCCTGGGCAATGGCATATTCTTCCTCTTGGTCAGCGGCTAGGTAGACGATGTCGTCAGAGACGAAGGGCACCACCTTTATGTTTCTAGGTGATAGGCGAGACAGCTTGGCAGCAAGGTCAGGGGTAATAGTAGCCCCAGCTTCTACTATGGTATTACCCTTATCATCAAGCACTGCCTCTCGGGTCGTCTTACCCACCAGCCCATCGGAGCTATTACTTACCTCGGCAATAACCCTGCGGTACGGTGTCTCAATAAAACCGTACTGGTTAATCCGGCTATAGGTGGCTAGAGAGCCGATGAGACCGATATTAGGTCCCTCCGGGGTCTCAATAGGGCAGATTCTACCATAGTGGGAAAAGTGGACATCGCGAACCTCAAAGCCAGCACGTTCCCGAGATAGACCCCCCGGTCCCATGGCTGATAACCGTCGCTTATGAGTTAGCTCAGCCAGGGGGTTGGTTTGGTCCATAAATTGTGATAGCTGTGAGCTGCCGAAGAACTCTCTGATAGCCGCCACTATGGGGCGAATGTTGACCAGGGCGCTGGGAGTGACTGCCTCGGTGCTGATAATACTCATCCGCTCCCTGACTACTCGCTCCAAGCGCAGTAAACCGATACGAAACTGGTTTTGAATTAGCTCACCAACAGTGGATACTCGCCGGTTGCCCAGATGGTCAATATCGTCAGGGGTGTCAGTACCATTATTAACCATAATAGTGTGCTTGACTATCTCTATAATATCTTCCTCATCTAGAACTCGCTTTTCCTTCGAGTTGTCAAGCCCTAATCGCTTATTAAGCTTGTGGCGACCTACCTCTCCCAGGTCATAACGTTGAGGGTCAAAAAATAGGTTTTTTAATAGTCTACCGGCATTTTCAATAGTGAGGGGGTCTCCAGGGCGCAGTCTTTTATAGATATCAAGCAGAGCCTCGGTCTTGTTCCTGACTGAAGTGTCACGCCCCATAGTTGACCTGATAAATTGGTGCTCCGGAGAGTTGTCCTCTTCAGGGAATAGGCTGAGTAATTGCTCATCACTACTATAACCGATAGCACGCAACAGAGTAGTAATAGGAATCTTCCGTTTACCGTCTATCTTAGCTGAGATTATATTCCGGTTGCTGGTCTCAAACTCCAGCCAAGCCCCGCGGGCAGGAATTAGCTTAGCATGGCACAAGGTACGACCACTGGTAGCATCTTCTTCAGTAGTGAAATAGACACTGGGGGAACGGAGTAACTGGCTTACTACCACCCGCTCCGCCCCGCTGGTAATGAAGGTGCCTTTCGCTGTCATCAGGGGGATGTTGCCGAAAAACAGGTCTTGTTCCTTGATTTCCCCGGTTCCCTTAACCAGCAGCTTGGCTTTGACATAAATGGGCACTGAGTAGGTCAAGTCCCGGTGGCAGCACTCTTGCTCAGAGTGACGAGGGGCACGGAACTCGTAGTTTACAAAGCTAAGCTCCAACCTGTTCTCAGTGAAGTCCTTGATAGGGGATACCGCCTCCAGCAGTTGCTTTAGCCCCTTTTCTTGAAACCAGCGGAATGATTCTAATTGAACCCCAATCAGATTAGGGACATCCAGTATCTGGGGTAACTTGGCATAAGATTTTCTGGGGACAAGAGGCATTCTTTTTTCAGTGTGTGGCAACGTAAAAACCATCTCTAGCTCTACTCCTTAAATAGATGCGGAAACTCTTTGCATTAGTTATAGTACTAATCTCACGTAAAAAAGGTGGCTAGTGAAGAGAATATAATAAGGTGAGACTTAAGAGGCATAATTACAAACTTATAATATACCACTATTTCAAACATTTGTCAAGAGTTTTTTTAATAAATTTTAAAATAATTCTCCACCCTGAGAAAATCTCAACGCCGGAGTTGCCCCGGTAGATTAGTCGTCGCTTGACACTAGGTATATGGCTCGGCTTATAATAAGCTTACTTTAGTTGGGGGGGAAGGTGGAATAAAATGCGGATAAATGTATCTCAGCAGCTTAAGTCATCTATAGGCTCAATACGAAATTATGAGGTGAATGAGGTGGTTAATATTGCCGGTGGCGATAGCATGGTCGAGGGTAAGGTTACGCTGGTGCGTACCGACCGGGGTATCCTGGCTAGGGCTACACTACATACTGAGGTTGGAGTTACTTGCAGCCGTTGCTTGAGTTTGTTTGATTGTCCTCTGATGCTGAATATTGCGGAAGAGTATTTTCCTATTACCGATGTAGTTAGTGGCACTTCGCTGTCCCTACCTGAGGAGCCGGGGTGTTTCACTATTGATGAGCATCATGTTCTTGATTTAACCGAGGCGATACGGCAATATGCCCTGCTGGCTATCCCCATGAAGCCACTTTGTGGTGAGGATTGTGCCGGGCTATGTCCTACCTGCGGTTATAACCTTAACCAGGGACCTTGTGGATGTTTACCTCAAGAGGCGGACCCTCGCTGGTCTAAGCTAAATAAATTGGCTTTACAGAAAGGAACGGAGTAGTATGGGAGCTTTACCCAAACGGAAATATGCCAAGGCGCGTCAGGGTAAGAGGCGCCGTCATCTCGGGCTTTCTCCTCCTCCTCTAGATTATTGCCCCCAATGTCATAGCCCTAAACTGGCTCATCATGTTTGTCCTGTTTGTGGGAGTTATGCTGGTCGGGAAGTTATCGCCATTAAAAGCCCGAAAAAGAAAGCTAGCTAAGGAGGGCTATTCTATGCTCAAAACTGTTATTTGTGACCTTTTTAACATTAAGTACCCGATTATTCAGGGGGGGATGGCTCATGTGGCTACGGTTGAGCTTGTCTCAGCCGTGTCCAATGCCGGTGGACTGGGTATTATTGGGGCTGGTGCCGCTGAACCAGATTGGGTGAGAAAGCAGATACACCTGACCCGCCAGCAAACGGATAAGCCATTTGGGGTAAATATTCTGCTAATATCCCCCTTTGCTGAGCAGGTTATAGATGTAGTCCTGGAAGAGAAGGTGGCGGTGGTTACTACCGGCGCCGGTAATCCCGGGCCTTACATCCCTAGGTTTAAGGAGGTGGGGATAAAGGTAATGCCAGTGATAGCCAGTGTTGCTCTGGCTAGGCGTCTGGAACGCGCCGGGGCGGATGCCTTCGTCGCTGAGGGTATGGAGTCGGGAGGGGAGATAGGGCAAATAACGACCATGGCTTTAGTCCCCCAGGTGGTTGACCGTGTCCAGGTACCGGTGGTGGCAGCTGGGGGTATTGCTGATGGGCGGGGCTTAGCCGCTGCCCTGGTGCTTGGGGCTCAGGGAGTTCAGATGGGGACGCGTTTTGCTTGTAGCCAGGAGTGCATTGCTCACCCTAATTACAAGCAGGCGATTGTAGACGCCAGCGACCGCTCGACAATAATCTCCGGTCAGAGTACCGGTTACCCTATGCGCTCTCTGGAGAACAAGTTAACCCGGGAGTTTATAGATAAAGAAAAGTCTGGTGTCTCTATTGAGGAAATTATTGAGTTTGGTGTCGGCAGGGTGCGTATGGGCTTGATTGAGGGTGACCTTGAGGGTGGCACGCTCCTGGCGGGACAGATTTCGGGAATGATAAAAGAGATTAAACCGGTCAGGGTTATCATCGAGGAGATAGTAGCTGAGGCTGAGGCAATAATTGCCCAGCTTAAGAATCTTACAGGGGTAAGTTGAGGCTGAGCTGATGAAGGTAGCCTATGTCTTCCCGGCGCAAGGTTCTCAGAGGGTGGGTATGGGTCGTGACCTCTATGATAGTTTTGCTTCAGCTAGAGCCGCCTTTGACCAGGCTGACGAGGCTCTGGGATTCCCCCTCTCCCGGTTATGCTTTGAAGGTCCGGAAGCTGAGCTTCGCCAGACTATCAATGCTCAACCAGCCCTGGTAACGGTCAGCTATGCTTGCCTCAGGGCTACCTATGAGGTGAGTGGTAGTGGGTTACCACCGCCGGCTTTTATTGCCGGTCATAGTCTGGGTGAGTATACGGCACTGGCGGTAGCTGGAGTGCTTGATTTTTCCACCGTTGTTTATCTGACTCGAGAGCGGGGGCGGTTAATGTATGAAGCCGGGCTGAGGCAACCCGGGGGTATGGTGGCAATAATCGGACTTGACCAAGCTTCATTGGCTGAGGTGTGTGACCAGACTGGTACCTGGATGGCCAACATTAACTGTCCCGGTCAGCTAGTAATCAGTGGGGTGAAGGAGAATTTAGCTCAAGCTGTGGACTTAGCTAAAGCTAGGGGGGCTCAGCGCACTATCTCCCTATCAGTAAGTGGTGCCTTTCATACCCCGCTGATGCAGGCGGCTGTTGACGGTTTGTCGGAGATTATAGCTACTCTCCCCTTTGGTGACCCTCTGGTTCCTATCGTGGCTAACACTACTGCTCAGCCAATGACCAATGCTGAGCAGGTAAAGACGGAACTTCTCCGACAGTTTGGTAAGGGTGTTCAGTGGCAGCGCTCTATTGAGTATATGGTAAATAATGGTGTGTCTACCTTCATTGAGATAGGACCGGGGGGAGTGCTTAGTGGTCTGATTAGACGAATAAATAAAGACGTTAAAACTATAAATATAGGTGATGCCAGCGCTATTAAGAATATGGAGGCTATTTGTCGGGAAGATTGAAGGGGCGAGGCGGTGAATAATATCATTGACTCTTACCAGCTTGGACTGATATCAGTTAATGGTAAGAAATATGCCTCAGATGTAATCATTTTCCCCGATAGGGTTAAGGATGACTGGTGGCGAAAGAGCAGTCACCAGCTATGCCTTGAGGATATAGCCGAGGTTATAGCTAAAAATCCTGAGGTGCTAATAGTTGGCACTGGAGTATCAGGTTTGGTGGAGGTGCTACCTGAGGTGCGACAGGCGGTTGATGCCCGGGGCATTAAGCTTATTGCCCAAACTACTGACCAGGCTTGTCATACCTATAACCAGCTTTGCCAATCTCGGAGGGTGGTAGCTGCCCTCCACCTCACCTGCTGAACTCAATTCAAAATTGGACTTCTGTTTATATTCTTGGGCAAATTTAACATAGGCCGGAGGTAACCTATGGCTGGGGTACGGCGAAAAGCTAGGGCACTGGCTCTGCAGGTACTTTATGAGGTTGATTCGGTAGGGCATGAAGCTGAAGAGGTGGTAACCCGTCTTCTGGCTAATGCGGGGTTGCCTGAGGAAAATGAGGCTTTCACTCGTGAGCTGGTTAGCGGTGTTATCCATAATAGGCAGAAGATTGACCAGAATATTCAAAGCTTTGCCCCCGCCTGGCCGATAGAACAAATATCGGTAATTGATAGGAACATTCTCCGGCTGGCCATATTTGAAATTTTATTTGACGATAAGGCGCCAGTTAAGGTCGCTATAAATGAAGCCGTTGAGCTGGCCAAGAGGTTTGGCACCGATAATTCGCCAAGGTTTGTTAATGGAGTTTTAGGCTCGGTTAGCGCCCTGGCCAATAGATGATAAGAGAGGTAGAAAGTGGCCGCTATTTTTGAGCGACTAAAAAAGGTAGTTATGGAGCAACTGGGGGTAGAGGCCGAGGAGGTAGTGCCCACAGCTAGTTTTGTTGATGACCTGGGGGCTGATTCCCTAGATTTGGTAGAACTGAGAATGTCTTTAGAAGAGGAGTTTAGTACCCCGTCCCGGAAGATTGAGATACCGGATGATAATGCGGAAAAGGTAGTAACTGTCCAGGATGCAGTTGACTACATTAAAGACCTGGGCATTGAGGGTGATTAGTAAGGAGGTAATGTGATTAAAGCAGTATTTTTTGATTGGATGAATACCCTGGCCCACCCTGAACCCGACAGGCACGAGTACTATTGTCAGGTTGCTCGAGAACTGGGCATTGAGCTATCTCCGCAGAAGGTAATGCGAGGCATCTATATTGCTGATAATCAAGTGCCAGTCGGTATCCCACCGAGGTGGAGTGAAGAAAAAGACCAGGAGCCCTTTATCCGTTTTCAAGAGATAATATTAGCCGAGGCTGGGGTTAAGCTTCCCCGAGATATGGTTTTAAAACTGCTTAAGAGGTTCAAGCAGCTAGTTGAAGGAGCGACCTGGGTCCTTTATGATGATGTATTGCCAACGGTGAAGGCATTAAAGCAGAGAGGCTTGATTTTAGGCTTGATTTCCAATTTCTACCTAGGTAGAGCTGGTCTGGACCCCCGCCTGGACTTTGTGGTTACCGCTAAGGAAGCCGGGGCGAGTAAGCCTGAGCCGCCTATTTTTCGGCTGGCATTAGAGCGAGCCGGAGTAAACGCTTCCGAAGCAGTCTATGTTGGTGACCAGTATCAAACAGATGTAGTTGGTGCCAGAGGGGTAGGTATTGCCCCCATACTTATCGACCGCTATGATTTAATGCCTGAGGTCAGCGATTGCCCACGAATTCATAGCTTGACCGAGGTGGCTCAATACCTCTAGTGGTTAAATCCCCTCCCCCCTTAAGACCTTTGCCTGTCTGGCTAATATGGCATCATCAACTTTGATGTCTCTTATTTTCTCGTAGACCTTGCGGAAATGAAATCCCTGAATGGCAAGGGTTATGGCTAAACCGAGATGCCGAGGATATTTTATCAGGGTGGAGAGAAATAGCTTCCAGTAATACACCCTGAATTTGTCCTTAATACCCAGGATAAACACCGATTTAAAGAGTCCCTTGATAATGTAAGCCTCAAGTTTAAGTTTGGAACCCACCTTTTCGTTAGGCTTATACTCCTTGAAGAACGTTTGAATCCGCTCGTAAAACTGCTTGGGGGCATAGATTGTACGCAGGATTTGCTTATAGCCATTAACCAGCACTTCAAAGTTCATTTTGGGAATGAGGTTGGTTTCGATGTCTGTGTTATCGCCGCTACCGCTCGGCAATATACGGTTCTCCTTCTTCAGGCGATGCCATAGCCTGGTTTCGACTGGGGCGTTGAGCAGACCGACCATACAGGTAACAATTCCACTCTTTTGAATAAAATTGATTTGGCTGTTAAAGATTGAAATTGGGTCGCTGTCAAAACCGACGATAAATCCCCCCATTACCTCAAAGCCGTAGTTCTGGAGCTTTTTAACCGAAGCTACTAAATCACGATTCCTATTGGTGAACTTATTGCACTCAATTAGACTTTCTTCATTTGGGCTTTCGATGCCAACGAATACATTGTTAAAGCCGGCGTCGGACATTAATTGCATTAACTTTTCATCATCGGCTAGGTTTAGAGATGCTTCAGTGAGAAACCTAAATGGGTAGTCTTTCTCTTTCATCCATTGAATCATTGCCGGCAGGATATCTGCCTTTAACTTTTTCTTGTTGCCGATGAAATTATCATCAACAATAAACACACTGCCCCGGTAACCCTCGTTATATAACGCATCTAGCTCGGCTAGCATCTGGTCTCTACTCTTGGTTCGTGGCTTATGTCCGTCTAGGATGACAATATCACAAAACTCGCAGTTGTAAGGGCAGCCTCGAGAATATTGAATGGTGATTGAGGCGTATTTGTTCAAGTCAATGAGTGACCACAGAGGGAGGGGGGTTGTTGTTATATCCGGGTGTTGGTCAGTTTTGTAGATATGTTTGGGACATCCCTTCTCCAGGTCTTTCAGGAAGGGGGGAAGGGTAATTTCAGCTTCATTAAGCACAAGATAGTCTACATCGTCAAAATCAAATAATTTGTAGACTTCGGTAAAAAGGGGACCACCGGCGACAACCTTGGCGTTGAGTTTCTTGCATCGGTTAATAACTTCCCTGGCTGATTTTTTTTGCACAACCATGGCACTGATAAACACATAATCAGCCCATTTGATGTCTTTATCGGTTAGCCTGGCTACATTCATATCTATAACCTTTTTCTCCCACTCCTTGGGGAGCATGGCGGCTACAGTTACTACACCTAGAGGAGGATTCAATGCTTTTCTGGAGCTGAATTTCAGAGCGTATTTAAAGCTCCAGAAAGTGTCGGGATACTGGGGATAGACCAAAAGAATTTTCAAATTAGGCTCCTTCTAATGCAATTTTTCACAAATCAAAATATTATATCACCTTTGCTTCCAAAGGTAAATATTATATCACCTTTGTCAAGAAATTGCTTGCCAGATGGCTAAATTGTCAGGGGACTATTTATAATCTCTTACAATAGGGTAAAAGAAGGTAAAAATTTCCGGGGTCTTAACCCTGGGTCTCCCTGTCTATGGTAATCTCTGTTCCCGAGGCTACCTGCCTGAGCACGCTGGCGTCGCCGGTAATCTTGCCCAAGACATTAACCGGGCTGGCAGGCCGTATTTCTTCCCCCCGGCTCATAGGGGTCGGTCCCCAAAATAGGCAGAAGGCAGTTCCCGGTGGCCAGTAGCCTAAGTCTCCGACGCTTACCACTTCCTGCGCATTTTCCTCTTCCAGGCTAACCGGGATGGAGAAGTATATCTCCTCCCCCCACCGGTTTGCCCTGCTCTTGATAGGCAGGGCTTGCCAGATTGCCTCGGCGGTCCTGGTTTCATTCAGTTCGGCGGTTACTTCAACACTACCGGCCTTGATTCTAACTCTTCTACCCATACTCAGCCCATTATATCACTTTATCTTTAATAACGCTCTCCCCCCGCTAAAGTTACTTATCAACCTCACCCCCTTAAAGCGTTTATATGGTAACCCTCCCCCTTAATCCCCCTCGGTGGATTGGATGCAATTGCTCACTTAGAGGGATGATGGTCAGAATCTCAATACTTTGTCCATCATAAAATACCTTTTCTACCAGAAGCCTCAACAGTTCTTGCTTGCCAGTAAAGTCGAGGTTGTCTAACCCTATGCTAATCTTCTCTGCTAAGCTCTTAATATGAGCCTCCTGGTTTTGCGTCAGAAACCTTTGGGCAAGCTGCCTTTCCAGCTCAACCTTTCGCTTCTCTAATTCGCCTTGCTCTTTCTGGATAAGTTCCATATCCTCCCGCATCATAAAGTCGGCATATAGACCCTTACGATAGCCCTCCACTAACCGCCTCTGCTCCTCTGGTATTGCCTTTAATCTGGCCTGACAAAGTTGTAGTTCCCGTTCCAAGATTTCCTTTGTCTGTGAATTGTCAGCATTACGGCGACGAAGCTCCTGGATAAGAAAACCGGGGTTTTTAATAAGCTGGCAAATTGTATTCCAGACTTCCGTTTCTACTGCCTCGGTCTTAATCTCAGGGCAGGAACAAGGCTGGGGCCTGCCATCTGGACCGAGTGGAACCCTATCGGGATTGTCTTTTCGATAGCAGCGGTAGTAAGGGATAGCATGAACGGAATGTCCACCCATTCGGCCACCACATTGGGCGCAATACAAAAGCCCAGATAGCAGGTACTGCCTCTTTGTGTTTCTCTTGGACAGTTCCGCATTCGTTTTAAGCTTTCTCTGCACGGCCTCAAACAGTTCTACCAGAATCAGCGAAGGCACCTTTACAGATATCCATTCCTCTTTGGGGCGTAGGGCAGTGGAAGTTTTTTTGCTCTTGGCTAATGGCTTAAGCCTGAACTTGGGCTCAATATGATACTTTCTGAACTGATGCATTTTGCCTATATAAACTTCATTCCTCAGCATAACTCCCAAGGTGCTGGCCCGCCATCTATCCCCGCCTCTAGGAGTTGGTACATGCAGGCGGTTAAGCCTATCGGCCAGGCTTTGAAGGGATAGGTTTTCGTTAGCAAAGGTGTAAAAAATCAACCTGACTATCTGGGCTTTCTCAGGGTCCTCCTCCAGTGTCGCCTTTTCCTTGTTATAGCAGAAGCCAAAGGGTATAGCCCCAGCGCTGACTACCTTGCCCTGCCTGGCCTTCTCCCGGCTACCTCTCACGGTGCGCTCCCTTATCTTTTCCCGCTCATACTCTGCCACCAGCCCCCTCATATTGAAGAACATCCTGTCCTCAGGCGAGGTACCCATGTCCTGAGTAATGAACTCTAGCTTTATCCCCTGCTTTTCGAACTCTTCGGCCAGAATCATCTGGTGGTAGAGCTTGCGGGAGAGTCTATCGGGGTCATAGGCCAAGACCACGTCCACTCTCCCTTCCCTTGCTGCCTGGCGCAAACGATTGAGGGCTGGCCTATCCAATTCGGCCCCGCTGTAGCCATTATCGACAAAGGCATCCTTATCTCCATCAAGTACCGGAGTCCAGCCCCTTTCCATAATTCTTTTCCTTAATGCCTCAATCTGGCTAGGGATACCATATTTCTCTGCCTGTTTATCTGTGCTTACTCTGGCATATAGTGCTGCTCTCATTGTTCCCTCCTCACGGCTTCTATTTGCTCTTTTGTTGGGGGCTCGGTGCCGAGATATTTAATAACTTTTTGTCTCACCTTTTTACCCTCTCGCTTGTTCTCCACAAGGTAATAGTAGATTCTGTTGCCTTTTCGTTTAGTTCTGACGAACGCCACTGAACACCCCTATTATCATTGTAGTGCCTACCTAGAGAAATGTCAAGGCGGGTTAAAGGGGCGCAAACAAGACAAAAACGCAGGAGTAGTCTTGGTCCTCGTAGCTAACATTCCAAAAGCTGAGCTCGCTAGGAATTGCCCCACACTCTTCTCAGGTCATCTCTTATGTCGGCCTGGTTTGTCATAGACGGGTGAGTGCCACCAGCCTGTAGAGCCCTTTTGCCAGCGTCAGTTAGAAGCCGCCCTCGCTGGCTATCGCCATCTACATGGCCCTTTTTTCTCAGCGTGGTCAATTGTTTGCGTGTCCCCTCCCTTGATGCATTAAGTTCCTTGGCCAAATCCCCCGTGCTAGTAACCACCTCATTCGTGTTCAAAGCTTCGAGGACATCATTTTGACTTGCCATGTCTCTCTTCCCTTGGGGAGACAGCCTAAAAAAGAAAGGGGCTAATAACCTTTCCAGGCTGTCAGCCCCCCTTTTATTGCTCTTTTATTTTAATGCTAACCTAATTTCCCCTTTTTGTCAACGCAGTTGTTAGCGCACGGTTAGCGCTATGCTTACCCCCACATAGTAAGCAGTTGTTAGCGCTGTGCTAATCGCTAGATAGTTAGCAGCGGTCGGTTAGCAGGGTACTTGTTACTTCCGGTTAGCATTTTCCGTGTGCTAACGGGAGTGTGTTTGACAGGCGTAAAGCCTTCGGTATTTGGCTTTACGCTGCTCGAGACAGACAAGACAACTAAGAAAAGACTATCTAATTTTTTGTCTTGTCTTGCGAAGCTTGGACTGCTGGACGAAAACTGGAAACTGATTGGACTCAGCTGGACTGAGCTGGACTACTTGGACTGATAGATAAGCGATAGGCTTGCCGGGTACCTACTTAACAACTCGATGAGTTGTTAAGCGGTAGGGTCAGTAGCACATAAGAAATGTACGTTCCAGGTTAATGTAAATGGTATTTCACCAACGTGGTATAATCGTAGGTAGCCGTTCGCTTAATCAATTTAATACTAGTGGGAGGAACAATTGAATATCCTAGCCTTAGTCGGAAGCCCTAGGTCGGGGGGTAATACCGATTTTCTTGTCGACCAAGCGCTTGCAGAAGCAGCTGAGCTGGGGGCAGAGACCGAAAAGATAATACTCAGCCAGTATGATGTTAAACCTTGCCTCGGGCACGACGAATGTAGCGATTTGGACCAGTGCGTCCAGAGGGACGATACTGCGTGGATCTTGGATAAGTTCTGTA